>Ga0302319_10003540_pt1 | contig 32581 bp, 14 predicted proteins | sample Bog_T0_2_FD_203319 | JGI IMG/M metagenome (GOLD analysis project Ga0302319, IMG submission 203319) | Peat permafrost microbial communities from Stordalen Mire near Abisko, Sweden - Bog_T0_2 | ecosystem: Environmental > Terrestrial > Soil > Wetlands > Peat | place: Sweden: Abisko, Stordalen Mire... | reverse complement strand
GTTTTCGTGACGGATGGCGCATTCATGAACTCGACCGGCGACCGGAACCCGTCGCTGACTTACATGGCATTCACGGTCCGCGCCGCGGCATATGCCGTGGATTTGCTGCGCCAAGGCCGCCTCTAGAGAGGCCACGCCCGTCCGACTCGGAGCCCGACCGAACTCAGCCGGGTCGGGGCGACACCTGCGCGGCGAGCTGCTTGCCGAGCCTCATGGCGGGCAACTCGATCCATCGCGCTCCGAGTTCCGCTGCGGCGAGGGAGGCTGCGATGACGGTCACGGTCGTGACCCACGGCGCTGAAAGCCCCAAGGCCGTCACGACGTAGAGGATCGGCAAATGGACGAGATAGAGGCTGTAGGAGATACGCCCCAACCACACGAGGGCGCGATGATTCAATATGCGCCGGATTTCGGGCGTACCCATCGTGAGCGCAATGACGCCCACCGCGGCGCCGCCGTGTGCATAATCGATCAGCGACGTGCCGAGTGCCTTCGCGCCATGGTCACCGACCAGGAAAACGGCGGCCATGAAGAGCGCCGCGGCCATCTTGGACGGTGTGCCAACGGCCGCGATGCGCGGTGAGACGAAGTCTCGCGCCTCCGACAGGTAGGCCCCCCCCGCGAAGAACACGACGAAATATCCCGTGACCAGCAGGGATTGAGCGACGGAGGTCTCGACGAAGCCGAATGCGACACGACCTTCGGTGAAATAGAGTGCTAGCGTGCAGCTCACGGACATTGCAGCGAATAGGGCGAGACTCGCCCGAGCATTCGCGCGCACCGCCCATAGGATCAACGGAAAGATCAAGGATATCCGCATCTCGTGCACGAGCGACCACGTGACGAGGTCCAGGTCGACGCTGCGCTCCGTGCCCCACATGGCGAGCGCCTTGAGGAATTCGAGCGCGCCAAGATCTGGGTTCGTGAGGCGATCCATCAGAATGGACGGGGAGTGCGGGGGTGTGCCGAGGGTGCGGTGCAGCAAATAACTCGCCGCGAGAACCACCAGGAAGGCCGGGTAGATACGCAGGATCCGTTTGATCGCGTAGCCGCCATAGCTCACGCGATGCTTCGCCAGCGAGCGCGCGAGCACGTAGCCGCTCAGCACGAAGAAGAGCATCACCGACGCCCGGCCGGCTTCGAAGAACTTCGCGAGGACCTGCCAGAGGAGCGCCGCGGCCGAATGCGGAGCTCCCGTCAGACCAAGGCGCTCGCGGGCTTCCGCGGCGATCCAACAGTGATAGGCCACGACGAGCAGCGCGGCGATGCCGCGGATCGAATCGAGATAAGCAATCCTCGACTCGGGTTCGGCCGCGACACGCTTCCACATGAAAAAAGGCTACCCGCATTGCAGCGAGCATTCAAGAATCGTCGCGAAGATCGCTATCCGATCGGCCGAAGCTCCGAGGCGCGAGACGAGCGCAGCTAGTTCGGCGTGACGGCCGCCGCGACCGTCAGGGTGGCCCCGGCGATCGGAGCCGCCAGCTTGCCCGTGCAGGAGGCGAAGGCCGCGGTCGGCGTGCCGTTCGACACGGCGCTATAGATGTACTCGACCTTCGCGCCCGCATTCGATATCACACCGTAGTAATCGAATGGTGTTCCTGCCACGACCAAGGAACCGCTGAAGGTTCCATCACTGTTGATCGTGTAGGTTCCCGTATAGGGGTCGTTGGAGGCCTGAACCGAGCCGCCGTTATTGTACGGGTCCGTGCCGGCCAGCGAGCCGTTCGTGAACGTCACGAGGTTCAGATCGCTCTGTTGGGATGCCGGTCCGATGCAGTTGGCCGCGAAGGTACCATTCAAGCTGCTGTTCGTGAAATTCAAGCCCGTCGTGGGAGTCGCATACTGGGGTTGCAGGTCGATCGTCGCGACGCCGATCGCGTCGACTTCGATTCCCACGGCCTCACCCGTCTGCTTGATACCGACCGTGAAGACCTGCGGCGTCGTGCTGCCCACCGTCAAGGTGAGCGTCACCGTGCAATCGGTGCTGTTGACGACGTAGGTTCCGGTTGCTGCGCTGTCGACACCGGCACCGGAGTAGACGTTGGTCGCCGTCGCCGATCCCGAGCCGTTGAAAAGCAGCGCTCCGGCGAGGTATTTCGGGCCCGCGCTGGTACCGAGCGACGCCCCGGAGACGAGCATTCCATACCAGCCGTTGAGGCTGGCGAGGGTCGCCGGACAGGTCGCTGCCTGCCCACCCGTGGGCGCAAGGGACCAGGCGAGGGCGACACAAGGCAGTGCAAGCTTACGAAGTAGTGCGGTCATGATTAAAGACTGAGCTCCAATTGAGAGAGATTGACGGCGAAGCGGCTCGGTTCCCATGGCTAGTAGTTCAAGGTGATCGTCTTCGACACGGAGACACTGCCGGATTTGCCCGTGATCGTGAGCGTCGTACTCTTATTCGTCGCAGCGCCCGTGACCGGCGTAATCGTCAGCTTGGTCGATCCGCTCGTCGTGACGCTCGTTGGGCTGAACGAGGCATTCACGTTCGTCGGCAGACCCGTGACGGTGAAGCTGACGGGCCCCGTGAACCCGCTGACGGGGGTCACGGTGATCGTGTCGGTTCCGGTGGTAGCGGGGAAGCAGAAGAAAAAGACGCAATACGGGGGCGTCACGGTAACGCTGGCGGCGCTGGCCGTCAGGGTAAACGTGCCGCTCGCGACCGTGAAGCTCTGGGTTACCGGAGTGGCCGCCGCGTAGACCGAATTGCCGGCCTGCGAGGCCACAATCGTGCAGGTGCCCGCCGCGAGGAAGCTTGCCGTCGTTCCGGAGACCGTGCACACGCTCGACGTCGTCGACGCGAAGCTCACCGCCAGACCGGAAGTCGCCGTCGCGCTGAGCGCAAGCGTCGTGCCGGGCTTCTGGGTCGCAATCGCGCCGAAGTTGATCGTCTGGGACTTCAGAGCCACGGCCGTGACCGTGATCGTGAAAGTCGCGGTGCTCTTCGCGCCGGCAGGATTCGTGTAGGTCGCCACATAGACGTTGGTGCCCACGGTGAGCGGGATGTTGTCGATCTCCCGCAGCGTCGAGGTGAAGCCGTTCGGTCCCGTCCAGCTCCAGGTTCCACCCGTCAGCGGCTGGGGACCGAGATTGACCGGGGTGCCGGCAACCACCGTTGCGCCGGCCTCGAGCGTCCAGACGCCGTTGGCGAAGACATACGGAACGATCGCCGTCGGCGTGGCGACCGTGAACGTCTGGGTCACCGAGGTCGCCGCCGCGTAGGCGGCATTGCCCGGCTGCGACGCGGTGATCGCGCAACTGCCGGCTCCCACAAACGTTGCGGTCGCACCGGAGACCGTGCAGACGTTCGCCGGTGTCGCCGTAAAGCTCACCGCGAGGCCCGAACTCGCAGTCGCGCCCAGGGTGAGCGGTGTGCCCACCGTTTGCGTCGGAATCGCACCGAAGCTGATCGTCTGCGATTGCAGCGCAGCGCTCGCCGTCAGGTCGACGGCGAACACCACGACGTGCGCGTTGTTCGGCAGCGTCAGGCTCTTCACCGTCTTCGCGCCATTGAGCGTAATCGTATAACCGCGCAGGTACCAAGGCCCGTTTTGGGTGGTTCCGGACGGGGTGATCCGGTAGGCCATCGTGAGCGCATTCGCTTCGCCGGGATACAGACTACTATTCGCGCCCCAGTCGGTCAGGCTCTGCGTCAGCGTCGTCGTCGTGCCGTCCGTATAGGTCACCACGAACTGCTGATTGAGGTTCGGTCCGTAACCGGAACCGGCAAGGAAACTCAGGCTCGAGTAATTGCCGCCGGGCAAGGAAATCGTGGTGCTCGTGATCGAGTCGGGCACATTCGCGGCGCCGATCAAGAAGGTCTCGCCGTTCCAGGTGACGCTCGTGTTCAAGAGCGCCGCCCCGAAAGAGTATCCGGTACTGTCTACGCCGGCCACTCCCGTGGTGCCAACCGCCGCAATGGCCACGCGGTTGTAGATCGAGGCCAGATTCACCTCCGTGACGCCGCCCGTGGAAGCGCTCGTCACGGTGAAGCTTTGCTGCACGCTCGGCGCCGCCGCATAGACGCCATTACCCGCCTGAGCCGCAACGATCGTGCAGGTGCCCGGGACCGACAGCGTGACCGTGCTCGCCGCGACCGTGCACACGCTCGGCGTCGATGATGTGTAGGTCACCGCCAAGCCCGAACTCGCCGTCGCCGCGAGCGTCAGTGGCTTGCCAACCGTCTGTGTGGGGATGCTTCCGAACGTGATCGTCTGCGGCAGCAGCGTCGACGTCGACACGATCAGGCTGATCGGGGCGGTCACCGTGAACGCGTTCGACGACCCCGTTCCTGCAACGGAGCCGGTTACCGTCAGCGGATAAGTGCCCGTCGCGGTCGTCGAAGCCGCGCTGACGCTCAAGGTCGAGCCCGTCGTCGAACTCACGGGCGAGAACGCCGCCGTGGCGCCCGTGGGCAGGCCCGTCACCGTGAAGGCCACGCTACTCGCGAATCCATTGATCGGAACGATGCTGACCGCGTCGGTGGCGCTCGCGCCCGGGGCGACCGTGAGGCTCGGCGCGGCCGGTGTCAGTGTGAAAGTAGACGCCCCCGTGACGACCAGGGGCAAGCTCAGTGTCGCCGTCGAGCTTCCGGACGTGCCCGTGATGGTCAGCGGGTAGGTGCCGATCGGTGTCGCGAGCGGCACGAACGCGACCAGGGTATTCCCCGAGAACGTCGTACCGACTCCGGTCGGCGCGCCGCTGACCGAGAGGGTCACGGTGCCGGTGAAGCCGGACGCGTTCGTCACGGTAATCGCGTCCGTCGAGCCGGAGTTCTGCTTGAGGGTCAGGGGGTTGGTCGCCGCACTCAGCGTGAAGGGCGCCGCCGGCTGCAGCGCGGTACCGCCCGAGCAGGCGCTGAATGCCGCACCGGCCACGCCGTTGGTTTGGTTGCTGTAGATGTATTGAAGGACACTATTGGAACTCGAGATGACGCCATAGAACGGGAACGCAACGGCGCCGCCTGCGACCGACGCGACGCCCTTGAAGGTACCATCCGAATTGACGGTATAGGTGCCGGTGTAAGGGAAATTCGACACGACATAGTTGCCGCCGCCGTTGTTGTACGGATCGGTGCCGCTGATCGTGCCGTTCGTAAACGTCACCAGATTCAGATCGCTGGAGCTCGTGCTCGGTCCGATGCAGGACAGGGCGAAGGTTCCGTTCAAACTGCTGCTCGTGAAATTCAGGCTCGTGGTCGGCGTCGCATATTGCGGTGTGAGGTCGATCTGCGCCACCGCGCTCGAATCCGTCTCGATGCCTACGGCTTCGCCCGTGGTGTTGACGGCCACGGAATAGACCTGTGGCGTGCCGCTGCCGATGATCAATGTGATCGTGAGCGTGCAGTCGGTATTGAGGACGTAATTGCCGGTAGCCGTGCTGTCGACGTTGGCGCCGCTGTAAATGTTGTTACCCGTGATGCCGCCGGCACCGTTGAACAACAAGGCTCCGGCGAGGTACTTGTCGGTCGAAGGCAAGGTGGTGCCGTTGATCAAGACCGCATACCAGCCGTTCAGGCTGGCGAGGCTGGTGGGGCAGGAACTCGTCGTCGGCGCCGTGACGACCAAGCTGACCGGAGTCGTCTCGATGAGCGTCCCCGACGTACCCGTCAGGGTCAACGCATAGGTGCCGGTTGCGACGGTGGAGGCGATTGCAATCGAGAGGCTCGTACCCGTCGCCGAAGTCGCCGGTGTGAACGTTGCGGTGGCGCCCGCGGGCAGGCCCGTTACCGCGAAGCTCACGCTGCCGGTGAAGCCGTTCGCCGGCGTGACGGCGAACGCGTCGGAACCCGTCGCGCCCTGTGCGATCGACACGGAGGTCGACGTCGGCGTGACGGCGAAGCTCCCCGACTGGCTGATCGTGTAGACACCGGTGGCGACGCTGCTGTTGGCGGCATTCGCTGAAACCGCAAGGGCTTCGATGGTCGTCGTCGAGTTCACTGCGATCGGCGTACCGGCGCTGTAGAGGGTCGAAGTCGTCGTCGGCGTCGTCCCGTTGGTCGTGTAGTAGATCGAGGCGCCCGAGGTGATATCCGCCAGCGTTACGGATTGCGCCGAGGTGTAGGTTCCCGGGACGGGACTCAAAGTCGGCGTCGCGGTGATCGCCGTGAACGCGCTCGTCGAAAGATTGATCGCGAGCACGACGACGTTGCGATTGTTGGGCAGGCTGAAGCTCGTCACCGTCTTGGCACTGTTGAGCGCGAACGAATAGCCGTATAGATGCACGATGCCGGTGTTGGCATCCGTGGTGCCCGAATTGAGTACCCGGTAAGCCATGGCGGATGCGACGGCTTCCCCCGTCTGCGTCGTCGTGGCGTACCAATCGCTCAGGCTCTGCGTGAACGTCTGGGTCGTACCGTCGCTGTAGGTGACCAGAAACGTTTGGGCCGTTTGAGTGCCGTTGAAACCGGACGCGAGGAAGGTGAGGGAGGAATAATTTCCAGACGGCAGGCCGACCGTCACGCCGCTGACGGCGTTGACCACGCCGGGCGCGCCGAACTGAAAGGTCTGACCCGACCAATTGAGGCTCGAGCCCAACAGGACGGAAGAGTAGGCATCGCCGAAATTATCCACGCCGGTGCCCGGGACCGCGGTTCCGTCGACCTGGGTCGCGACGATGTTGGCGGCGGTCGTGAGGTTCACGTTGGTAACCGGAGCGGCCGAGCCGATCGTATAGACGGCCATTGCAACCGCACTATTCGTGAAGCCTGCCGCGACCGCGATCGCTTCGATCGTAGTCGTCGCGCCGACCGTGATCGGCGTACCGCTCACGTATTGCGTCGAGCCAGTCGTCGGCGTCGTGCCGTTCGTCGTGTAATAGATCACCGAATTCGTCGTCGTATCCGCAAGGGTCACGGTTTGGGCGGTCGTATACACACCCGGCGCCAGGCCGAAGGTCGGCGTTGCGGCCATCGGTGCCGTCGGAATGTTCGGCGACGCGTTTACCGCCAGGACGATGACATTGCGGTTCGCGGGCAAGGTCAAGCTGGCGACCGACTTCGCGCTGTTGATCACGAAGGAGTAGGCGTACACGTGGGGTGTGCCGGATGCCGCATCCTGAGCGCCGGTGGACGTGAGCCGGTAGGCCATCGTCAATGCAATCGTCTCGCCGGTGTAGCTCTGCGGCGAATACCAGTCGCTCAGGCTCTGGGTGAAGGCGGAGCTCGTACCATCGGTGTAATTCACCGTGAAGGTCTGATTCGGCTGATTGCCGTTGACGCCGAGGGCGATCAAATTGATCGTTCCGTAGTTACCGGCGGGAATCGGAATGGTCGTCGAACTCGTCGCGTTCGCGGTGCCGGGTGTGCCGAACTTGAAGGTCTGGCCGGACGCGGTCAGGCTCGTGCCGAGCAGGGTCCCGGACAGTGCATTGCCGAAGCCATCGATGCCGTTGCTCGTGACCGCCGAGCCGTTCGTGACGAATCCGACGACGTCCGCCGCTGCCGATGGACTGATGTTCGTCGGCGTCATCGTGTACGTGCCGCTCGCCACGTTGCTGTTCGTCAGCCCGCCTGCGACCGCGACCGCTTTGACCGTGGTGGTCGAGCTGATCTGGATCGGATTGACGTACTGAGCGGAACTCGTCGTCGGCGTCGTGCCGTCGAGCGTGTAGTAAATGGTTGCTCCGGCGGTCGCGTCGGTCAGCGAAATCGTCTGAATCGAGGTGTAGGTTCCAGGCGCCGGACTGAGCGCCGGTGCCGCCGCAGTCCCGGTCGGTCCCGTCGACGAGCTCAGCAGGCCGAAGGCCGATATCGCGTATTGACTGCCGACATAGACCTTGCCGTTCGCCACGGTAGGCGTGGCGAATTTGACGGCGGAGCCGGGGACGTCGCGATTGGCGGGTGCCTGGCTGCTCGAGTACAGCAGGCTGCCGAGGTTCGTCGCGTTGTACGCGTAGAGAATCTGGCAATTGTTTCCTGCGCTGCAAGTCGACCCATAGCTCTCCGCGTCGAGCGCCCAAAGGATGCCGTTGCTCGTGCCGTTCGCGGAAATCGACGGTGTCGGGGCGGGGAAACCGAAGACTTGCGAAGTCTGTGAACTCGGAGCGGTCGAGATCGCGCCGGTCGCGGTGTTCACGCCAAAGGCTGTCATGCCTTCGTTCTGACCACCGAAATACAGATTGCCGTTCCAGTAGGCCGGCGTACCCCAGACGCCGTTCGTCGCTTTGGTGATTTCCTGCACGATCTGAGGATCGCCGGTCGTGCAGTTCGTGGTCGTGGCGCAGTACTTGCCCAGGTTCGACGGGTTCAGCACGTACAACGTGCCGATCTTGCCCATATGGACGATTTCCTGCGAACTCGTGCCGTAAGGAACGAGGATCGGCGCACTCGAGGCGACGTCGATGTCGCTGCTCTGGAGGGTGGCCTGATCGAAGGGCGTAAAATAATCGAGCACGGGGAATCTGCCGCTCGCGGGTGGTCCGAGTTTGACGACGCTGTCGCCAAAGTCACTCGTGCCGTTCCAGTCCCCGTTGCCGGTGGCGAGGTACAGATTGCCGGACGCGTCCGCGGAAAGTCCGCCGCCGCCCATCCAGATGCCGCCTTCCACCCCGTTCGGCGTGGAATTGAAAATCGCCTCCTGAGCGAGCGAGGTCGAGTTATAGGACATCACCCAGCCGTGCCAGGGGTCGTAGTCGCAATGGGAGCCCCAGGCGATGACCAGGTGGCCATTTTCGAGCAGCAGCGCGCTGCGCTGGTTTTGCTGGGTAGCCTGAAATGTGACCGTCCCCGCGTTGGATGCCTCACCCGTGCCGGCGACCGATCCCTGGATGCTGACAGGACCATTGAGCTTTTCGGCGCCGGTGCCGAGATCGAGTGCATGAAGGTATTGCGCGCCGACATTGTTCACGATCGATGCGGCAACGACATACAAATTATTGCCGACGGGATCGATGACGGGCGTTCCCGTGATGCCTATTTCAGGGACGATGTCATCGCAGCCCGAACCGATGTCGGTAGTGCCGTTCATCGTCCGGCCGCCGGAGGGAGTCAGATTCTTCTGCCAATAGACGGTGCCGCTGTCGGCGTCGATCGCATACACGCTGTTGTGCTCGGTGGCAACATAAACGACGTTGTGCGTGCCGCCCCCGATCGGGATTTGGTACAGGTACAAGGGCTGTGCGTACACGTACCCGTCCACCGCGACGGTAAAGAGCTTACCGAAGCTGTTGACGTTGACGGTGCCCGGTGTCAGCTTCGATTCCGCCGTGTATTGACCGGAACGGGAATTGTCATTGTGATAGGTCGTCACACTGACTTGCGCGCGAAGTGGCGCGCCGAGGGCCGCGCACATGGCGATCGCTGCGGTCGCAAGGTTTTTGAAGGTCGAACGGAAGGAATTCTCTGACTTGTGCAGCACTGACTATCCCCAATCTTTGTGGCAATCGACTTCAAAATCTACAGGGTTCTTCCTGTGAAATCGACAAGAGGAAACATAATTGGGCAAGAAAAATTGAAGAATCGGGCACGCTTCCAAACGCCTCTTTCATATGTCAAATTTTAGGCATCTTATGTCAAGTGAGTACGGCGCGCGATTCTCGGTTCCTTGCAGGGGTTTTCGGTGACGCTTTCGTGTCCGGTCTGCTTCCGCCCCGAAAACATCGCCGGCACGGCTTGGGCGCCGGCCGGCGAAAATTAGCAATCGGCCATCAATAGGACAATTTGATCGTAACGGTGCTGGCGATGCCCGTGCCCGAACTGCCCATGATCGTTAGCGTTGCGGTTTGACCGGTGGCCGCGCCCTGATGAGGGGTCAGCGTGAGCGTCGTATGGCCGCTCGTTGTCACGCTCGTCGGAGAAAATGACGCCGTGACGCCGGATGGCAGACCCGAGATCGAGAAATTGACCGGGCCCGAGAATCCGCCCGTTGGATTTAGGTTTATGAAGTCGGTCACCGGGAACCCGCCCAAACAGATGATGAAACAAACCGGTGGCGTCACGGTGACGCTGCCCGAGCCCGCCGTCAGGAAAAAATTCGACGTCGTGACCGTGATCGTGAAAGTCGCGGTGCTCTTCGCGCCGGCAGGATTCGTGTAGGTCGCCACATAGACGTTGGTGCCCACGGTGAGCGGGATGTTGTCGATCTCCCGCAGCGGCGAGGTGAAGCCGTTCGGTCCCGTCCAGCTCCAGGTTCCACCCGTCAGCGGCTGGGGACCGAGATTGACCGGGGTGCCGGCAACCACCGTCGCGCCGGCCTCGAGCGTCCAGACGCCGTTGGCGAAGACATACGGAACGATCGCCGTCGGCGTGGCGACCGTGAACGTCTGGGTCACCGAGGTCGCCGCCGCGTAGGCGGCATTGCCCGGCTGCGACGCGGTGATCGCGCAACTGCCGGCTCCCACAAACGTTGCGGTCGCACCGGAGACCGTGCAGACGTTCGCCGGTGTCGCCGTAAAGCTCACCGCGAGGCCCGAACTCGCAGTCGCGCCCAGGGTGAGCGGTGTGCCCACCGTTTGCGTCGGAATCGCACCGAAGCTGATCGTCTGCGATTGCAGCGCAGCGCTCGCCGTCAGGTCGACGGCGAACACCACGACGTGCGCGTTGTTCGGCAGCGTCAGGCTCTTCACCGTCTTCGCGCCATTGAGCGTAATCGTATAACCGCGCAGGTACCAAGGCCCGTTTTGGGTGGTTCCGGACGGGGTGATCCGGTAGGCCATCGTGAGCGCATTCGCTTCGCCGGGATACAGACTACTATTCGCGCCCCAGTCGGTCAGGCTCTGCGTCAGCGTCGTCGTCGTGCCGTCCGTATAGGTCACCACGAACTGCTGATTGAGGTTCGGTCCGTAACCGGAACCGGCAAGGAAACTCAGGCTCGAGTAATTGCCGCCGGGCAAGGAAATCGTGGTGCTCGTGATCGAGTCGGGCACATTCGCGGCGCCGATCAAGAAGGTCTCGCCGTTCCAGGTGACGCTCGTGTTCAAGAGCGCCGCCCCGAAAGAGTATCCGGTACTGTCTACGCCGGCCACTCCCGTGGTGCCAACCGCCGCAATGGCCACGCGGTTGTAGATCGAGGCCAGATTCACCTCCGTGACGCCGCCCGTGGAAGCGCTCGTCACGGTGAAGCTTTGCTGCACGCTCGGCGCCGCCGCATAGACGCCATTACCCGCCTGAGCCGCAACGATCGTGCAGGTGCCCGGGACCGACAGCGTGACCGTGCTCGCCGCGACCGTGCACACGCTCGGCGTCGATGATGTGTAGGTCACCGCCAAGCCCGAACTCGCCGTCGCCGCGAGCGTCAGTGGCTTGCCAACCGTCTGTGTGGGGATGCTTCCGAACGTGATCGTCTGCGGCAGCAGCGTCGACGTCGACACGATCAGGCTGATCGGGGCGGTCACCGTGAACGCGTTCGACGACCCCGTTCCTGCAACGGAGCCGGTTACCGTCAGCGGATAAGTGCCCGTCGCGGTCGTCGAAGCCGCGCTGACGCTCAAGGTCGAGCCCGTCGTCGAACTCACGGGCGAGAACGCCGCCGTGGCGCCCGTGGGCAGGCCCGTCACCGTGAAGGCCACGCTACTCGCGAATCCATTGATCGGAACGATGCTGACCGCGTCGGTGGCGCTCGCGCCCGGGGCGACCGTGAGGCTCGGCGCGGCCGGTGTCAGTGTGAAAGTAGACGCCCCCGTGACGACCAGGGGCAAGCTCAGTGTCGCCGTCGAGCTTCCGGACGTGCCCGTGATGGTCAGCGGGTAGGTGCCGATCGGCGTGGCGAGCGGCACGAACAGGATCAAGGAGTTGCCCGAGAATGTCGCGCCGACCCCGGTCGGCGCCCCGCTCACGAACAGCGTCACCGTACCCGTGAAGCCGGTTCCGTTCGTCACAGTAATCGCGTCCGTAAGACCTGAATTCTGCTTGAGCGTCAATGGGGTCGTCGCAGCGCTAAGGGTGAACGTCGGTGCCGCCGTGACGACGAGCGATACGTTGGCGCTGGAGGTGATCGAACCCGAAGTACCCGTGATCGTGAGCGGGTAGGTCCCGCTCAGGGCCGTCGCTGCTGCGGCAATACTCAGACTCGTCCCGCTGGTCGACGTCGCCGGCGTGAACGTCGCCGTTGCGCCAACCGGCAGGCCGCTGATCGCGAAGCTCACGGTCCCCGTGAACCCATTGAGTGCAGAGACGTTGATCGCGTCGGTGGCGGATTGACCCTGCACGATGCTCACGCTGCTACTGCCTGCGCTCAAATTGAACGTCGGTGCCGCCGTGACGACGAGCGATACGTTGGCGCTCGAAGTGATCGAACCCGAAGTACCCGTGATCGTGAGCGGGTAGGTTCCGGTCGTGGCCGTCGAAGCCACCGCAATGCCCAAAGTCGTGCCCGACGTCGACGTCGCCGGCGTAAACGTCGCCGTTGCGCCAACCGGCAGGCCGCTGACCGCGAAGCTCACGGTACCCGTGAACCCGTTGAGTGCGGCGACGCTGATCGCGTCGGTGCCGGATTGACCCTGCACGATGCTCACGCTGCTACTGCCTGCGCTCAAATTGAACGTCGGTGCCGCCGTGACGACGAGCGATACGTTGGCGCTGGAGGTGATCGAACCCGAAGTACCCGTGATCGTGAGCGGGTAGGTCCCGCTCAGGGCCGTCGAAGCTACCGCAATGCCCAAACTCGTGCCTGAGGTGGACGTCGTTGGCGTGAACGTCGCGGTCGCGCCAACCGGCAGGCCGCCGATCGCGAAGCTCACGGTGCCCGTGAACCCGTTGAGTGCGGCGACGCTGATCGCGTCGGTGCCGGATTGACCCTGCACGATGCTCACGCTGCTGCTGGCCGCGCTGAGGTTAAACGTCGGTGCCGCCGTGATGACGAGCGAGACGTTGGCGCTGGAGGTGATCGAACCCGAAGTACCCGTGATCGTGAGCGGGTAGGTCCCGCTCAGGGCCGTCGAAGCCACCGCAATGCCCAAACTCGTGCCCGAGGTGGACGTTGCCGGCGTGAACGTCGCCGTCGCGCCAACCGGCAGGCCGCTGACCGCGAAGCTCACGGTGCCCGTGAACCCATTGAGTGCGGCGACGCTGATCGCATCGGTGCCGGATTGCCCCTGCACGATGCTCACGCTGCTGCTGCCTGCGCTCAAATTGAACGTCGGTGCCGCCGTGACGACGAGCGATACGGTCGTCGTGGACGTGATCGAACCCGAGGTACCCGCGATCGTGAGCGGGTAGGTGCCGGTCGCGGCCGTCGCGGCTATGGCAATGCTCAACGTCGTGCCGCTCGTCGACGTCGTCGGCGAGAAAGTCGCGGTCGCGCCGGCGGGCAGGCCGCTGACCGAGAAGCTCACGCTGCCCGTGAACCCGTTGAGTGCGGTGACGCTGATGGCGTCGGTGGCGGATTGGCCCTGGACCGCGCTCAAGCTGCTCGTGCTCGAACTGAGCGTGAAAGGCGCGGGACCTGTGACCACAAGGGACAGATTGGCGGTTACCGATGTCGTGCCCGACGTCCCCTTGATCGACAGCGTGTAGGTGCCGATCGAAGTCGTCGAGGCGACCGCGATCGTCAAGCTGCTTCCTGAATTCGAACTCGCGGGCGTGAATATTGCCGTGGCACCCGTCGGCAGGCCGCTCACGCTGAAACTCAAGCTGCCGCTGAATCCGTTGATCGTCTCGACGGCAATTGGCTGGCTACCGCTCTGCCCTTGAGGGATCGTGAGCGTGGAGCCGCCTGCGCTGATCGCAAACGCAGGACTTCCGGTAACCTGCAAGGTGATGAGTGCGGTCGCGGTCGTCGATCCCGACGTACCGGTGACCGTGAGGTTATAGTTGCCGGCCGTCGTGGTCGATGCGACCGCGATACCGAGGCTCGTTCCGCTGGCGGTCGGCGTAAAGGTCGCGGTCGCTCCGGTCGGTAATCCGGAGACGCCGAAGTTGACCGTGCCCGAAAAGCCGTTGAACGGGTTGACGTTGATTACGTCCGTGCCGCTGCCGCCCTTCGCGATCGGCACACTGTTCGAAGCGGATTCCAGTTTGAACGACGGTGCGGCGGTCACGTTGAGGGTAACGCCGACCGAGGCGGTCGCAGTTCCTGAAGTGCCGGAGACGACGAGCGAGTAGGTCTTGATCGTTGCGCTCGTCGGGACCGCGATGCTCAGGGAAGTTCCGCTCGACGAACTGGGCGGCGTAAAAGTCGCCGTCGCACCGGAGGGCAGGCCCGTGACGCTGAAACTCACCGCGGCCGAGAGGCTGGCGGGTGCCACGACGTTGATGGAGTCGCTCCCGGTCTGGCCTTGTGCGACGATGAGAGTGCTCGCGCCGGCGCTCAGGCTGAAGACTTGAGCGGCGGAAATGGCGAGCGAAACCTTGACCGTCGTCGACAAGTTGCCCGAGATGCCCGTTATCGTGAGCGGGTAGGTGCCTGCGGCCGCGGTCGAGGCAACCGCAAGACTCAGGGTCGTGCCGGAGGCGGAACTCGTCGGCGCGAACGTCGCGGTAATGCCCGTGGGCAGTCCGCTGACCGAAAAGCCCACAGAGCCGGTGAAGCCGTTCGACCCAGTTACGCTGATGGCGTCGGTGCCGCTCGCGCCCTGAGCAAGGTTCAGGCTGGTCGCGGCGGCGCCGAGCGAAAAACTGGGAGCGGCGGAAACCACGAGCGTCAACGAGGCGGATGCGGTCAAACCGCCGGAGGTGCCGGTAATCGTGAGCGGATAGCTACCGGGCGTCGTCGTGCTTCCGACGAGAATACCGAGCAAACTGAACGACGATGAACTCGCCGGGGCGAACCCGGAGTTCGTACCGTTTGGCAGTCCGCTCACGCTGAAAGTTACAGCTCCCGTAAATCCATGGAGGGCCGTCACGGTCACGCCATCGGTGCCGATCTGGCCTTGAGTGATACTGAGGCTGCTCAGGCCGGAGGCCAGCGTGAACGACGGCGGCGCCGCGACCGTCAGCGTGACGCTCGCCGCCGCGGTGACCGAACCCGAGGTGCCCGTGACGGTCAACGGATAGATTCCGGGCACGGTCGTCGAGGCAACGGCGAGGCTCAAAGTCGTCCCCGTTGCCGAACTCGTCGGGCTGAAGACCGCGGTTGCGCCATTCGGCAACCCGCCGACCGCGAAATTCACGGTGCCTGTGAAGCCGTTCTGTGGCGTGACCGCAACCGAATCGGTAGCGCTCTGGCCATCGACGATCGTGAGGCCGGCGGTTGCCGGCGACAGCGTGAACGAACCGCCGGGCTGGATCGTGAACGTGCCGACAGAAACAGCGCTGCTGCCGCTCGATGTGATCGCGATCGCCTCGATCGTTGTGGTCGTGCTGACCGCGATCGACGTGGAATACGGGGTCGAACTCGACGTGGGGGTGGACCCATTCGTCGTGTAATAGATCGAAGCGCCCTGAGTGGCATCCGCAAGGCTCACGGTTTGTGCGGACGTATAGACGCTGGGTGCGGGCGAGAACGTCGGCATCGCAACGGTCGCGGCCGCGCTCGAGCTCAGATCGACGGCAAGTATGACGACGTTGCGATTGGCGGGCAGTGTCAGACTCGCGACCGTCTTGGCGGGATTCAAGGCGAAACTGTAACCATAGATAAAAACAGTTCCGGAGGCTTTGTCCAGTGCGCCGCTTTGGGTCAGCCGGTAGGCCATCGTCAGGACGGTCGATTCGCCCGCATTGCTTGCCGGCGCGAACCAATCGCTCAAGCTCTGGGTGAACGTCGTCGAGGTGCCGTCGGTATAGGTAACGACGAAGGACTGTGCGGTCTGATTGCCGTTGAGGCCCGTGCCCAGAAAGCTCAAGGTCGCAAAATTACCCGATGGCAAGGGCAGCACGGTATTGCTCAAAGCATTGAGCGTTCCGGGAGGCCCGAATGTGAAAGCCTGGCCGACGAAGCTCGCGCTCGTGCCCGTGAGCAGGGCTGAATAGGCGTCGCCGAACGTATCGAGGCCGCCGCCTGGAACCGGCGTACCGTCGGTGTCGGTTGCAACGACATTGGCGTTCGCGGCGAGACTCAGGCTCACGGGCGTCGTGTTCGACGCACCGGCGATCGTGTAGACGCCCGTTCCGACGGCACTCGCCTGGCCGTTGGCGATTGCTACGGCTTGAATCGGTGTCGAGGCATTGACGGCAAAGGGCGCGGTATACAGTGTGGAATTTACGGTCGGAATCGATCCATCGGTCGTGTAGTAAATCGATGCGCCCGCGTTCGCATCCGCCAGGGTGACGCTGACGGGACCCGCGTAGCTGCCCGGCGCCGGATTCAAGCTGGGTACCGGTGTCGTCTGCGGCAGGTTGATCGTGTAAACCCCGACCGTCGTCGGGCTGTTCGTGTAGCCCGGCTCGATTGCGATCGCGCTCAGGGTGGTGGCTCCGGTGATCGGCAGCGGTGTGGAATAGGCGTTCGAGGCCGCGGTCGGCTGCGACCCGTCGGTCGTGTAAAAGATCTGCGCGCCGGTCGTCGCATCGGAAATCGTCACGGTCTGGGCCGAGCTGAAGACGCCGGGCGAGGGGGTGAAGCTTGGCGCCGCGACGATCGGCGCCGCGATGATGTTCGGAGAAGCATTCACGGCGAACACGACGACATTGCGATTCGCGGGCAGCGTCAAACTCGCCACGAACTTCGCGCTATTGACGGCGAATGTATAGCCGTACAGGTATACCGGGCCCGATACGGAATCGAGACTCCCGTTCTGCGTGACTCGATAGGGCATCTTAATCGCGATCGATTCGCCCGGATTGCTCGAGGGCGAGTACCAGTCGCTCACGCTCTGCGTGAAGACGGAACTCGTACCGTCGGTGTAGTTCACGGTGAACGTCTGATTCCTCTGATTGCCGTTCACGCCCAGCGCCAGAAGGCTCACGCTCCCGTAGCTGCCGGCCGGAATCGGAATCGTCGTATTGCTGGTCGCGTTCGTCGTGCCGCTCGTGCCGAGAGCGAAGGTCTGTCCCGACCAAGTCAGGCTCGTGCCCAGCAATACGCCCGACAGTGCATCCCCGAAGGTATCGAGGCCGCCGTTGGCGACCGGGCTGCCGTCGGTGACGATGCCGACGATGTTCGCCGCCTCCGCCGGGCTCACGCCGATCGGCGTCAGCGTGTAGGTGCCGCTCGCCACGGCGCTGTTCGTCAGATTGGGCGCGGTCGCGATCGCTTGAATCGTGCTCGTCGAGTTCACCAGGAGCGGCGCGGAGTACACGGCCGAACTCGTCGTCGGCGGCGTGCCGTCCGTCGTGTAATAGATGACCGCGCCGGGCGTCGCATCGCCGATTACCACGGTCTGGATCGAATGATAGGAACCGGGCGAGGGACTCAAGGCGGGCGTTGCCACGGTCGACCCGGGATTGGTCGAAGTGCCGAGCATGCCGTAGGCCGATACGGCGTATTGGCTGCCGACGTAGACCTTGCCGTTCGTGATCGTGGGCGTCGCGAATTTGACCGCCGAGCCGGGCACGTCGCGGAAATTCGGCGCCTGGTTGCTCGAGTACAGGACGTTTGCGAGGTTCGTCGCATCGTACGCATAGAGCGTCTGACAATTGCTGCCATTCTTGCAAGTGGCGCCGTAGGTGTCAGCCTCGAGCGCCCATAGGATCCCATTGCTCGTGCCGTTCGCGGAAATCGACGGCATCGGTGCCGGATAACCGAACACCTGGGGGCTGATCGATGTTGGCGCGGTCGATATTGCGCCGGTGCCTACGTTGAATGAAAACGCGTTCAGCGCGTCGTTTTGGCCGGCCCAGTAGATGTTGCCGTTCCAGTAAGCGGGGGCACCCCAGACACCCGTGGTCGCGTGGGGGATTTCCTGGACGATTTGCGGATCGCTCGCGGTACAGCCCGCGGTCTGGGTCACACAGTACCGACCCAAGTTGTTACGGTCGAGCAGAAAAATCGTGCCGGACTTGCCCATGTGCGCGAGCAGTTGACCGGAATTCGCGTTCGTCGTTCCTGACCCCGCGCCGCCGCCCGTCAAGGTCGGAAGCAGGACAGGCGAACTCGATGCGACGTCGATGTCGTTGCCGCCGAGATACGCCTGATTGTAAGGCGTGAAGAAATCGGCGACCGGAAAGCCGCCGTTTGCCGGGGGCCCCAACTTGAGAATCGAGTCGCTGAATTCCGTCACGCCGTCCCAGTCGCCGTTCCCGGTGGCGAGGTACAGATTGCCGCTCGTGTCCGCGGCGATGCCGCCGCTGCCCATCCAGATGCCGCCCTCCTGGCCGTTGGGCGTCGAATTGAACACCGCTTCCTGGGCGAGCGTCGCGGCGCTGTAAGACATGACCCAGCCATGCCAAGGGTCGAAGTCGCAATTCGAGCCCCAGGCGATCACGACGTGGCCGTTCTCGAGCAGCAGCGCGGCGCGCTGGTTTTCCTGGAGCGCGTTGAAACTCACGACCGAGTTCTTCGCGTCGTAGCCGGTTCCAGCGACCGAGGCTTGAATGGCGATCGGAGCGCCGAATTTCTCGAGCGATGTGCCGATGTCGATCGCGTGCAATTGCTGCACGGCCTTGCCGTGCACGATGGCGCGCGCCACGACGTACAGCGTGTTGGTGGTCGGATCGATGACCGGCGTCCCCGTGATGCCGATCTCGGGGATGATGTCGTCGCAGCCGGCGCCTATGTCGGTATCGCCGATGACCGTTCGGCCGCCGGCCGGAATGAGGCTGATCTGCCAATATTGCATGCCGGTGTCGGCATCGATGGCGTAGAGGCTGTCATGCTCGGTCGCGACGTACAACACATTGTGCTGTCCGCCGGCGATCGAGACTTGGCTCATGTAAAGGGGTTGTGCATGTACGTAGCCGTCGACGGCTGCGGTAAACAGCTTGCCGAACCCGCCGCTGTTGACGGTCTGCGGCGTGAGGGTCGTTTCGAGCGTGTTTTGGCCGGTCCGGGCGTTGTCGTTGTGAAACGTCGTGACGTTGACCTGTGCGTCTGCCGGAGCGGTGATGAGAAGGACGGAGAGTGCCGCCATTGCAATCGTCAGACACGCGAAAAGCGCCCGCTGGGGCGAGCCGATCATTTTCAACACAGTGACCCCAATAGTTTTGTCGGCGGACGACGATCCACCATGTTCAAAAAATACACTGCGCGCATGCAAATAGCGATTCATTCGTGGCGTCCGCCGCTTCGAGTGCCGGGTATTTCACCGACATCCGGGCCAAATGGAAAATCAAATCACAATATGTAAAGAAAATATGTAAAGAGGTCGACTCGTTGAATCCCGGCGCAAGGTGATGGTCGGTGTGCAGGCGGCGACCGATCCGAACCGGCAGCGAGAACCGATTCGTCCCACATACATCAATCGCCAGAATGAAAAGCTCGAGCACTTAGGCTTGTCGCACGAAGAGGTTGCAGGCTGATGGCCGGAGCTGACCCTGCGCTCAAAAAATGAGAGGAAAACCAGGGCGAGCCGATCGTGATATATGGTGGGTACGGGGTGAGTCGCCTCGTATGTTGTGAAAATTCCTCGATCTTACCTGTTCGACCCGGCATTCCCAGATTTGACCGATCGGCTCCGTTTGTGTCGCTGACGTATGATCGCGGACCGAGACGCTTGAAATGACAACTCGATTCGATTGACCTGAAAAGACTTGGCGCAGAGAATCGCGGCCGGAATTGTTGCTGACTTCGTGCCAGAAATCCATGTTCGGATCGGTCTCCCAGGCATCGGCCTCCACCAGCAGATTCTCAGAGAAAATCAGAATCAGCCGCTCACCATACATGTAGCCAATTCGATCCTCGAATCGAAGGGGACAGTCCATCGAATTCACGGCAGTGGATGGCACGGCCCCGACGGCGCAGAGTCGATCGGGAAGTCCCGGATCGCCATCAAGATTGCTGGTACCGTGTGGATGCACAATTCGAGTACAGATAATAGAATCAAGGACCGCGACGTTGAGGGAATTTCTTGATCAGAGAACCCGAAGCTCGGGGTGGATGCTTATAGTTTTCTTGGCGATGGGTCTGGTATGGTTGTGCGTGCCATCGCCCTACCACGGGGTGGCCTCTGCCGGCGCTGTCGCTTTCGCCCTAAAGGCAAGTCGCGATTCCCATACAACACGTTGCCCTCGCTGTCACGGCCGTCTCGGGCGTTTGGCTACAGAGGCTGCCGCAGTACGGTCATCGAAGTATCCTGCGGAGCATCGCCGAAAGCTCGAGGAGTTAGGTGGCTGCCCGAACTGCGGTCTGCGCCTGAACGAGGAGATTGGAGCAAAAGTTTAGCGGCTACTGACGGGCTGTGGGCTGGACGCAGGCTTTCGTCGGCATTGCCACAGGGAACGTCTCGATTCGTATTCGGTCTCCATGAAACAGGCCAACGTAAGTCGCGCATTGATTTTTACCTCCTCTCGCGGAATCTTTACCGCCGAAGCTGCCGCTTGGGACGGCCCCCTTCAGGTCAGGTCCAGGCATTCGCCTTATCCGGCCTCAGGCGAGGAAGGGCGGGTATCCATGGAAAGGCCCCTCTTCGGTGGCCTGTACCCGGCTTGAGTATAGTTGGTGCATAAACGAGCTCCAAGACGCGACTCATCGCCAAGAATTTCAATTATTTCGGTCTGTGCCGGAAGCCACGTTAGCGTGCCGCGAATGGACCTCCCTCGGTTTTGACCGCTCTCGTACGGCAGGCCGGAAGCGCAGAGCGCATTCTTGACCTAATCACGGTGGATGCGCGCGACGTCGCACGCTCGTCGGGTAGGTTGGTTGTATCCGCCCGAGATGCCGGGCTCAGCGCTCGCGCGGGTGGTCCCATTCGGCCCGCACGGCGAGCAGGAGATTTGCGGCGGCCGTGTTCCAATTGAAGCGGGCCGCCTGGGCGAAACCGCGCGCGAGGCGGGCGCTGCGCGCGACCGCCGATTCCGAGAGCGCCGTCCCGAGCGCTGCCGCGAGTGCCGGCACGTCGTCCGGCGGGACCAGCCATGCAGCGTTGCCCGCGACTTCCGGCAGCGAGGTCGTATCGCTCGTGACGACAGCCACGCCGCTTGCGAGGGCCTCGAGCACCGGCATCCCGAAGCCTTCGGCCTGCGAAGGATACGCCATGAGTGCGGCATGTCGCAGCAGTACCGGCAGCGCGTCGTCGTCGACGTCCTCGAGGATGCGCACACGCACGCCGAGTCCCAGCTGCTCGATGAGCGCAAATACTTCGTCATAGGCGAAATCGCGCTGTCCGATGATGGCCAGCATGGGTGGGTTGCCGTCCAGCTGCGCATACGCGCGCACCAGCGTCGCATGATTCTTGCGCGGTTCGAGCCGCCCCAGCATACAGATGAAGCCGCCGGAGCGAAGTCCGAAGCGCGCGAGCGTCGCGAGTTCGGCCGGCTGCAAAGCGGGCGATGCGGCGCGCGGATGGAATCGGTCGCGGTCGACCGCGTTGGTCGTGAGCACGACGCGGTCCGCGTCGATGTGATACTGGCGCGCGATCTCGGCGCGCGAGTATTCACTGACGGTGAACGTGATGCGCGCCCTGCGCACGGCATGCCGCGCGCTCCAACTCGCCATTTTTACGAACAACTTGCCGAAGTATTGCGGGTGGGTCTCGAACAAGACGTCGTGCAGCGTCACGAGGCAGGCACCCGCGGGCAGGAGCGGCAGCCGGTATTGCACATGCAGGAAATCGAGCCGGTGCCGGCGTTGCAGGAATGGGAGCTGCCAGGTCAGGCGCCAGGGGCCTGGGCGGTGCGGCATCGTCACGAGTTGCACGTGCGGCTGTGCGAATTCGGGGTACGCCCCTAGCAGCGCGTCCGGACGCGCGAGGAAGAACACGAAATCGATGTCCGGCGCCTGGGCGATCGCCGCGCGGTAGATTCCGAGCAAGTGGCTGCGGCTGCCCTGGAAGATGCCGTCGAAGGTATGAAAATCGACACCCAGACGGATCCTGCGCGCCGCCTTCATGGATGCTCCGGGTTGCCGCGGGCCGTACCATTGCGGGGTGCGGCAGCGGACCGATCCTCGGTCAGTTCGATGGTCGCGAGCGCAAGGCTATGCGGCGGCAAATCGAACGTGAAGTGTGTCCCGGGCGCGAGCGGCGTGCGCTCGCGCACCAGCGAATCAGGCTTCGGTTCGACGGCCCACGGATCCGGCCAGTCGAGCACGGTGATCGCGCCGCCGCGCGCGGCGGCATCGCTCAGATCGAGCACACCGCGACCGCGGCGCGTATCGTCCTTGTGGATGATGAGAACGCGCAGCATTCTGCCGTCGCGAGTCGCGAGCGCCTCGACGAGCGGCAGACCATGAACCGCGGCACTGCCGCCGACCGATGGCGTATCGACCCGCTCAGCTTGGACCGTCATATCGAGCAGCCCGCCGTGCAACAGTTCGTCGTACAGCGCGAGGACCTCATAGCTCGGTCGCGTGGTCCCGTCACTGCGGATTGCACCGAAACGCCAATTTCCCGACAAGGACCAATAGTTGGCGATCGTGAGATCGGGCATTTGCGCGAGCACGCGCAGCAGATCGGCGATGTAAAGCGCCGCGACCGGCGAGGCGACGAGATCGTCGCTCGCGCCGCGGCCGAGCGTGAACAGCGCATTATATTCCGTGAGCGCGAAGGGCCACGGCGGCCCGGGACGCACGCTACGGAGCAGTGAGCGCATGTCCTCGAAGTCTGCCGCGACGGAACGGCTGGCCGCCATGGCGCCCCAATAGAGTTCCGAGTGAGTGTGCTCGCGCTCCATCCCGTACGGCAGATAGGCGTTGTGCAGGCTCACGTAATCGATCGGCGCCCGTACGTGTGCCAACACTTCACGCGTAAAGCCCGGATAGGGCGTCGCCGGAAAGCCGTTGCGTCGATCGTTCGTGAGTGGAAGTCCGATCAGAATGCCGGGATCGACGGCGCGCATCGCGCCGAGGAAGGCTTCTGCGCGGCGGCCGAACTCCGCGGGGGTGAGCCAGAGCGCTTTTTGAGACTCATCCTTGAGATACGGTTCGTTGCCGAGTTCCCAGTATCGGACCGCCGGCAGACGTCGGCCCGTGCGACGCGAGACCACGCCGGTGCGGTTGATAAATGCGACCCAGGCAGCGGCTTCTTCGGCGGTACCGGAAGCGAGATTCACGCTGATCAGCGCCGTGGCGCCCGTCGCCTCGCAGAGTTCGAGGAACTCTTGAGTGCCCATGATCGTGGGCTGCAGGCGGCGGGCGTTGAAGTGCTCGTTCTCGCCGCGAGCGGCGAGCGACCCAACGCCTGCGCGCCAGTGATAGGTGTCCGCCTGGGATCCGCCGGGATAGCGCAGCACGCTCGGATGCAGCGCCGCGGCGAGCTGCAGCAGGTCGGAACGTTCGGCGCCCGTCGCGTCGAGCAGATCATCGCCGCGATCGACCCACTGCACGTTGTTGCCGAGGATCTGCCGGTTGACCGGCCTGACCGACCGCGCGGCGTCGAGCGTGACCCGGAATTCGTCGAACTCGCCCGCCGGTTTGACGGGTGCGGAGTTCGCATCCGCGCCGTGCGCCGCGCCGCCGGCGGTCCCGCCGGCGGCCCCGGATCCACAGCCGACGGCGAGGAGCGCGCTCAATAGCGCGATGCCGGTGTGCGCGTTCACCCTTGCTGGATGCGCCATGCACGGTGCATCAGATCTTTGCTCGAAGCCGCCTTGGCCGCGTATCCCGCGCGCGGACGCAGCCACGAGCAGATCGTATACAGCGCGCAGCGCAGCGCGAATCCCGTGATGGTCATCAGGTCGATCCACCAGAGCGCACGTTCGCCGCGCATCTGGCGGTAGAACTGCCGGGGACCTTTGAGCGAGGAGAGCAGGACGTCGCCCTGCTGCTGCTTCATGCTGGCGCCCTGATAGTGGATGATCGACGCCACCGGCGTATAGACGACCCGGTGGCCGGCGAGCTTCAGACGGTGGCAAAGCTCCATGTCCTCGCCGTACATGAAGAACGCGGTATCGAACAGTTTTCCGCCGAGCATCGACGTGCGTAGAATCATGCAGGCCCCGCTGACCCAGTCGACGTCGATGTCGGTCGGCGCATCGTGATCGAGGTACAGCGGCGGCGGCCGCAGGGAGCGCGGCAGGAGCCGGTCGAGGAACAGGTAGTGATTCGCGACGTTCCAAGCGCGCGGAAAAGCGCCGCCCGTCCAGCGCTGCAGGCTGCGGTCCGCGTTCACGAGCCGGCACCCCATCACGGCGACGTCGGGCGCGGCCTCGATGTGTTCGAGCATGCGTCGGATGGCGCCGTCGAGGATCACGGTGTCCGGATTCAACAAAAAGACATAGCGGCCCGTGCAGAGCGGGAGAGCCTGATTGTTCGCGCGTCCGAAGCCCGGATTGTCCGTGTTCGCGATCAGAGCCACTTCGGGGAATTCGGCTGCGACCATCGCGACGCTGCCGTCACCGGAATTGTTGTCGACGACGATGACCTGCATTTCGTCCGGCGCCAGACCCGATGCATCGCGCACGGATCGCAGGCAATCGCGCAGCAGTTCGCGCACCTTCCAGTTGACGATGATGATCGAGACTCGTTTCACGGCGGCGGCGCGCTCTTCGCCGTTGCCGCCGTACCGTTCGACGCCGCACCGGGTGCGGAATCGGACGATCCCATGCGTGCCTTGACGATCTTCGAGGGTGCGGCCATGACGAGCGCGTCGTCCGGCACGTCGCCCATGACGACGGCCGTGGGAGCGAGCTTCACGCGGTTACCGATCCGTACCGGGCCGAGCGCGAGCGCCTTGATCCCGAATACGACATCGTCGCCGACGACCGGGTAGCCGGGACCGCCGCCGATGTCCTTCTCGCCGAAGCCGCCGCCCATTCCGCCCTGACCGTGCACCGAGAAGCGCGCGCCGATCTTGCCGAACAGGATCACGCCGAACGCGTGACCGATCAGACACGCGGGGCCGAGCGACGTGGTTGGTGAAATCTCGACGCCCGTGCGGTACAGCGTGTACAGGAACAGCAGGCGCGACAGGGACCGAAAGTTCTTGAGGTACAGATGCCGGTAGATGCGGTAGCAAAACAGCGCGTGATAATTCGGTTGGAAGAACCAGAACAATCGCCGCGAGAACGAGCCGCCGCCATACCACTCGACGAGCCGTTCGAAGTCCGACCGCATGAGGTAGCGGGTCTGTTTCCACGTGAGCCGCTCCTGGTCGGGCGTGCTAGGAGCCTGGTAACCTGAAATGTCGCTAGTCATCATGGAGTCGCTCGATCACTCTTGGAATCAACCCGAGGCCTGCACGGACTTGCCGCGCGAGTCCTGGGTCAAGTTCAAATAAAAGTCTTCCTGGGCGCGGGCGGCACTGTCCCAGTCATAGCGGCGCGCCCACTGACGGGCTTGAACGCCGCGATTGACGACCTCCTCGTCGCTCGCGCTGCGGATCATGGCGAGCGCCGCGGCGAGCGCCGCAACGTCGAAGGGGGGCACGCGAAGACTCGACGGTGCCGCGACCTCGGTCATGGGGCTCGAGTCCCAAACGATCACGGGTGTGGCGGCCGCGTTGGCCTCCGCGATCGTCATGCCGAAGGTTTCGATGCGCGAGGGCATGATCAGGCAGCGACAGGCGCCGAGCAATCGGTTGCGTTCCGCCGCGTCGACATGGCCCGCGAGGCGGACCCAGGGCCGCATCCCGGATTCGTCGAGCAGCGCCTCCCAGCGCGCCTGTTCGTGGCCGCTTCCCGCCACGACCACGGGCAGTCGCTCTGCCTCCGGCACGAGCGCGAGTGCGGCGAGCAACAGGTCGAGACCCTTCGCGTGGATCTCGATGCGGCCGAGGTACAGCAGGAACTCGCCGGCGTTCGGAGCGATCTGGAACAGATCGTCTGCCACGCCGTTCGGCACGAGACGGATGTCGGCGCGCGGATGCCGTGCGGCAATCGTGCCTGCCATCGATTCGGTGAGCACGATGAAATGCCGGTACATGCGGATCCCGTATTCCTCGCCCCAGTGAAACGGCAAATGCAGGCGGCGGGTGTATTCACGCGCAAAGAACCATTGCACCGAAGCGATGAGCGGCCTGCCGCGGCGGGCGAACCACGGTGTCCAGGTCGCCGCGCAGGGCGGCATCAAGTCTTCGACGAGGAGGTCGTAATCATGGCGCCGCACCGCGGCCGGCAGGCTCGCGAGAAAAGTCAGATGATGCGAGGAGCCGTGATCGCCGACCTTGCGCCCGAGGCGCTCGTAGCGGATGCCGTCGCGGTCGAGGCGCGGCGTCGAGCCCGGGAAAGTCGGCGTGAGCACGGTGATCTCGTGGCGGCGCGCGAGGCGCCGATAAATCTCCCAGGTTCGCACGGGGCCGCCGCCGGACAGCGGATTGCCCATGTCGTCGGGGTCGAGGTGCAGGATCCTCATGCGCGCACGCCGCGCCGCTGCGCGAACAGTTCGCGCAGCGCATTGAGGTCGCCGCCGCCCACGGCGCGCATGGCGCCGAGCAGGAGGCCATACGCGCCCAAGCTGAGCACGAGGTCGAGCGGCGCGCTGCGGCTCATCGGTAGAAAGAACAGGCCCACGGCCGCGGCCGCCGCGAGCAACACGCGCGCCGCGACGGGTACGAACGGCGCGCTGAACCGGCCCTGAGCCCAGGAGAGCCGGTACAGCACGCGCACGAGCAGCGCCGCGGGCGGCGCGGCCGCCGCACCCACGAGACCCCGGAAATGCGTGAACGTGACGAGCAGCGTCACGAGCGTCACGAGCCCCACGCACATGGAGCGCAGATCGGCGTGCTGGGCATGGGCTGCCATCATCGTCGTCGAGAGCAATTGATCGATGACCATGAGTGCGGCACCGAGGATCAGGATCTGCAGGATGGGCGCCGCCGGCCACAGCTTCGGCGCATAGACGGTGTGGATGATCAGCGGGGCAAGCGCGATCACGACGAGGGCAAGCGCGAACCCTGCGATCAGGCACCAGCGCACGCCGCGCATCAGCACCCGCAGGAAGGCAGCGGGATCGGATTCGAACAATCGGGCCTGCGTCGGGAACATGACGACCGCGGCCATCGTCGGAACCATCAGTGCGGCATCGCTCAAGCGTGCCGCGGCCGCGTAGATGCCCGCCTCACCCAGCGAGAGGAGCTTCGACAGCAGGACGATGTCGAGCCGCGTGCACATCGCGGTGACCACGGCGATCGACAGGAAAGTCGGGAACTCGCGCCGGTAGCTCTGGATCATCGCGGGTTCGACGAGTTGCCAGCGCGGCGGCCGCAGATGCGGATTGCAGAGGTAGGCGCCCGCCGCGGCGTAGCGCAGTGCGACGAACGCCGTGAACACTCCGACGAGGCCAAGCTGCCAGTGGATGGCGATGATCGCGCCGATGATGCGGCCGACGGCCTCTCCGAGGTTCACGTAAGCGATGCCTTGCATCTTCTCGCGCCCGACGAGCACACACTCGGCGACGGTCGTGTAGGCCGACGGCAGCATCGAGAGACCGACCAGCACGAACGGCCATGTCAGGCCCTCTTCTGCGTACCACAAACGACCGGTGAGACCCAAGCCCGCGCCGATGAACGCCGCCACCGGCAGCGCGAAGAAGAACGAGCTGCTGATCTCCGCGGCGGCGTTCTCCGGATGGGCGGCGATACGCCGCATCAGCGGCATGGTCATGCCGAGCAGCGGCAGCGTTTGGACCATGAAGAACGCATTCATGAGCAGCGAAAAGGCGCCGAGTTGGCTCGTCGTGAGACGATGCGACAAGATCCAGAAAAGCCCGAACGTCATGGCGGCGAGCCCGACGCGAAACGATGCCATCGAGGCGAAGTTGACCAGGATCGCGCGCGCCTTCATGGGGGTACCGGTCGGAAGGCTGCCGCATCCCTGTCGGCGATCAGGGTCAGCGCCTGCAGCAGACCCGCCGTCAGCCACAGCAGGAAAATCCGAATGTCGACGTAGTAGTTGTCGGAGGCAAGATAGAGCATCTGGCTCACCATGGCCCCGGAAAGTCCCACGCCGAGCGCGAACATGCCGGGGTCTCGCCAGCGCGCGATCGGCCACGTCTGGCGGATGAACTGGACCATCAGGAAGATCCAGTAGCACATCGACGGGACGCCGAGCTCCGAGGCGAGCAGCAGGTAATGGTTGTGCACGATGAGCTGCAGAAGCTGTTTCTGATAGTCCGACGAGATCAAGGCGAACGACGGCGGCGTGTGTTCGTAGGCGGCTTCGTTGTAGCCGCCGTAGCCCACGCCGATGAGGGGATGGTCCTTGATGATCGTCAAGGCTTGGTCGGTGAGTACGATGCGTGACTCTGTCGATCGCGCATCCGGTTCGGTGAGGCGCAGCACGACCTGCGGAAAGATGAGGATCGTCGCGAGCACGGCGGCGAACGCGAGCCCGGCAAACGCAAGCAAATGGCCCTTGCCGATGATCTTGTAGCGCCAGAACACGGTCCCCACGAACGCCGCGCCGAGCAGCGTCGCGGCCCAGCCGCCGCGCGAAAGCGTGAGCAGCATGAGCGCGGCGCCGACGCCGAGCACACCCGCGCCGATCGTCCAGGCGCGCAGCGGCAGGCGCCGCCGGCTCATGAGCACGACCGCGACCGCGGGCGCGAGGAACAGCGTGAGGTAGTCGGCGAGCGCATTCGGGTGGTCGAAGGTGCCGATCGGGCGGAATGCCTCGACCTGCTCAGCCTCGTAGACGAGCCCCTGGGTACCCACGGGCGCGACCTTCGCGCCCGGCAGCGTCCAGAATTGGTGGGTTACCATCTGCAGCGCCACGTAGCCGCTCTGGGCGGCGAAACCGATCAGCGCCGTGAGCAGCAACACTTTGACGTCGCTCTTGCTTTCGACCGAATGCGAAACGACGTAGAAACCGAGCACGCACAGCGTGTATGCGATCGCCGACGATTTGGAAAGCACGCCGGGTTGCGCGTGCAGCGCACCGAGCCACACCAGCACCAGGAAGCCGAAACCGAACGCATCGAGGCGCGTGAAGGGCAGCGCCAGGTGCCTGCGGAACAACCGATCGGTCGCCCACACGACGCCGAGCAGCACCATGACGGCCTCGGCGACCGTCACATAGAGCCCCGGCGAATAAATGCGATCGAGCGGCGGCACGATCGCCTTGCTCACGTCCACGGGCGCGACGAAGAACAACAGGCCCAGCAGGAGTTTCTTTTGTGGACCCCGCCAGAACGCCATGGTCGCGGCGAACCCGAGCCCGAGCGCGATTCCGAGCGGGCCCGTGAGCTTCTCGGCGGTCGCGAGCAAGAGGATACCCACGACCGCACAGGCGGCGAGCGTCAGGGCATGGAAGGACAGCGGAGTCGGGGCCGACATGGCGAGGCTTGAGCCCTGAGCGATCGGCGCTAGAGCGCCCGCCTGTAGAGCCACTTCGGTACGTAAAATGGCGTCTCATTGAGCACGGCGCCCAGCATCTTCTCGGGCGCGATCGGGTTCGCACGCAGCGAGCCGCGCACGATTTCGCGGCGTGTGTGGCTCGCATTGACCACGAGCAGGCTCCCATCGGCGCGCGCGCCGAGTACGCCGCAATCCGGCAGGTTGGGCCCGTCGAGCACGACGAAGGCGAAGCGCGAGCGCAGCACATTGAGCGCGCAGGCCACGCCCACGGACCTGAACATCGTGGCCGAGTCGCCGCGGCCGTAGGGGATGTGCAGTGGCTGCGTCGCGCCGGTCTTGGCGGTCTGCGGCACGTCCGTCAGCGCGGAGCCCACCAGATCGCTCCACGACGCCGGCGAAAGTTCGCCGACGCTCGTCCCGCGCGACGTGGGTGAGACGTCGACGAGCGCGACCGCGCCGTCGGTCTGAGCCCCGAGGGCCGCCGCGAGCGCTGCGGCCACATAGGTCTTGCCCTCGCCGCTGCGCGCGCTCGTGACGAGGAGCACTCGGCCCCGGTCCGTGGCGGGTAGCCGGTCGATGACGCGGGCCGCGAGTCGCGCGAACAGGATCGGATCCGCGCTCATGTTCCGGCCTTTGGCAGGATCGCGAGCGTATCGAGGCCGAGATGACGTTTCACGTCCTCCGGATCCTGCAGCCGGTGATCGAAGTACTCGCGCAGCCCGATCAGCAGCAGTCCGAGCAAGAGTCCGACGACCGGACCCATGACGCCCAAGAGGATCTTGTTCTTGATCTTCGGCTTCTCCGGTTGGAACGGCGCTTCGATGATCAGGCGCGCATCCGCCTCCACGGGGTTCAACTTCAGGTACAGCTCGATCTGGTCGCGCTTGGTGCGCAGTTCCGTGAAGCGCTCGAGCGCGAGGGCACGCAGACGGTCGAGGCGCTCGAGCTTCGTGTCGAGCTCGGCGTTCGCATGCACGCCCGCGTTCAGACGCGCGCGCATCGACGCGAGCTGTTCCGTGAGATGCCGCACGTTGGGCGAGTCGTCGGTGTAGAGCTGTCTCGCTTCCTCGAGCCGCGCCTGCAGGTCGATGGTCTCGGTTTTGAGCAGACCCAGTCCGGAACTCGAATTCGTCCGGCCGTTGGCGAGCGGGCTGTCGAGCGTGACGCTGCCCGAGGGCGTATGCACCACGCGATCCGGCGATTGGGCCGTGCCCGGCGTGGTCACGTCGGCCCGCGACGCCGCTTCCACGGTGAGCGCGAGGATCTGGTCGTCGAGCGACTTCAATTCCTCGTTCTCCTCGTTGATCTTGGCGTCGACGAGCCGGTAGGTCGACTCGCCGAGCTTGCGGTTGTGCTGGGCGCCAAACTCGATGTATTGACGCAGCAAGGCTGCGAGCGCGCGCGGTGCCAGGGTCTTGTCGGCGGTCGCGAAGCGCGCTTCGAGCACGTCGGAGGTCGTGTCGGCCGTCTTCGACCGCGTCGGTTCGACGCTGATGTTCCCGAGGAACAGTTCGACCGTCTCGATGCGGACCTGGGCCGCCGACTTCGGCTTCCAAAATACGAGCCACGGCGGCGCCGCGTCCTTGACGTAGTCGAGCGGCGATTGCACGAGCTGGGATTTCGTGATGCCGAGTTCATTGATCACCGCCTCGACGTTCGCGCGCGAGAGCAGCAGTTGGATCTCGGTTTCGATCTTGCGCGCCGAGGCCTCGGGAATCAGCGATTCCCGCACGGCGGCTATGCCCGAGAGGAACGAGGGGGTGCCCTGCTCCTCGGTCTGAACCCAGACCTCGGCCGAGGTCTCGTAGATCGAAGGCTGTACGAGCAGCACGCTCCAGAGCAGCGCGGAGACGATGACCATGCAGATGATCACGGTAGGCCAGTACTTGAACCAGGTACGGAGCAGGTCGCGCTGCGTGAGGCCGAACGAGTCGTCGTCCTCGACCGGAAACAAAGAGGTTGAATCAGACATAGAACATCGGGTCTTTATAGCTTCGGAAAATGGGTACCGCGGACTCAGTAAACCGTCGTCGCGCGTGACCACACGTAGCTGAACGAACTGTTCTTGAGCGGAACGAAGATCTTGTAGACGTAGCGGTCGAGCGTCTCGGCCAGGTTCTGCGAACGCGTCGGGGGCAGCAGGATGACGTCGTAGGGCTGCAGCACGACGTCCTCGGTCGGTGCTCCGCGGTATGTGCTCGTGAGGTTCGGGCGAATGATGTCGGCGGTCTGCGCGGCGGACTTGCGCAGGATCACGAGCTTGGTCACGTCCCCGCTCGGCAGGTGGCCGCCCGACTCGGCGAGCGCCTGCAGCAGCGTGAGACCCGGCGTATAGGCGATCATGCCCGGTTTCTGAACCTCGCCCGTCACGTAGACCTGCGGCGTCTGGAACGTGCGCAGGTTCACGGTGGGCGAGAGATCGGCGAGTCCGCCGCGGCCGGCGCCCGCAGCGGTGCGTACCATCTGCGAGGTCGCGGTCTTGACGATCACGGACAGCTCAGGCTCCTTGAGGAAGTGCGCGTAGCGGCGCTCGAGTTCGTGCTCGAGCTCTTCGGGCGAGAGACCTTCGGCCTGGATCGTGCCGGCCAATTGCATCTGGATCTTGCCGTCCGGGCGGACCCGCATCTGATCGTTGAACTGAGGGTAGTAGGGAAACTTGATGTCGAGCTCGTCATTGGCATGGATCAGGTACTCGCGCTGCTGCTTCGACCCGGCGAGCGCGGCATAGCGCTCGCGGATCTCGCTCTCGACGTCCTCGGGGCTGCGGCCCGCGACGTAGACCGAGCCGATGACGTTCAGGTTGATCTTGCCGTCCGGACGGACCTTGACGGTCTGGTCGTACTGGGGCGCGTCGGCAATCTTGACGTCGAGTTCGTCGCCGAGCCCGAGGCTGTAGGCGACGGGCGGGGGGGCGGGGGATTCGGACGACGTGCCGTCACCGGCGGCCGTCGCCGGGACGGCGGCGCCCGTCGCGGTGACCGGAATCTGTTTGAGGTGCCCGTCCTCATACGGCACGGACGTGCAGGCTCCCAGCAGAGCGGCTCCGAATAGGGCGGCGATCAGCGGCCTGGCGAGGCGTCTCATAGGGAGTCCGCATCGAGGCGCCACTGGGCCCTCTGGGGCGACATCGAGGCGTCGCGGGCCGTGGATTTGGCGCTCACGCCGCTCAGCAATTCCTGGTAAGACTGCAAGATTTCACTCCAATTGAACACGCTGCGCACGCGCCGGCGGTTCATGTGTCCGCGGTGCATGCGTTTTTCGTCGTCCGCGAAGAATTCGTCGATCGCGCGCTCGCACTCGGCCTGATCGCCGAAATAGAGGGCCCCCTCGCGAACGACCCAGCGATTGAAGCGGTTGTCATGCGCGACGACCGGATTACCGGCACCCATCGCCTCGAGCAGGGACGGGTTGCAGCCGCCGACCTGGTGGCCGTGCATATAGAAGA
>Ga0302319_10003538_pt1 | contig 32590 bp, 29 predicted proteins | sample Bog_T0_2_FD_203319 | JGI IMG/M metagenome (GOLD analysis project Ga0302319, IMG submission 203319) | Peat permafrost microbial communities from Stordalen Mire near Abisko, Sweden - Bog_T0_2 | ecosystem: Environmental > Terrestrial > Soil > Wetlands > Peat | place: Sweden: Abisko, Stordalen Mire... | reverse complement strand
GCCTTGGCGGCAGCCGTCAATGCCTGCACGACCGCCGCTCTTTTCCCAAGCGGCGCCAGCATCATCAGGCATCCGGCCCCGCCTGCTCCCAGAATCTTGCCGCCCCAGGCGCCGTGGCTCATGGCGATCTCGTAGAGGTTGTCAATGCCTGGATTGGAGATTGCGGACGCGAGTTGCTTCTTCATCGTCCATCCCTCCAGCAGCATCTCACCAGCGCTCTGGAAGTCAGCATGAAGGAGCGTTTCTTTGAAAACGGGCACCGAGTCAGACATGCGCTTCAAGGTTTCAAAGTTCTTCTCGGTGTTGGCTTTTTGCTCCGTCAGCACAGACGACGCGTCTCGGGTTGTGCCGAGGAAGAAAAGGATCAGGTGGTTCTCGAGAAGCATCCGCTTCTTGTAGTCAAGCAGCACGGGCTCCACGTCCACCGATCCATCGGCATTGAATTGCAGCACATTGAATCCGCCGAATGCCGCCGCATATTGGTCCTGCTTGCCGATCGGCTCTTTGATCAGATCGATCTCAAGCCGGCAAGCTGCTTCCGCTACTTCTCTCTTATCTAGCTTCTTGCCGACATACGCGTGAAGCCCCTTCATCAGGGCCACAGAAAAACTGGAGGAGGAACCAAGGCCGGTCTTGGAAGGAATCGGCGCAAACGATCCTATCTCGATGTTCCTTTCAATGCCGAGGTCGAGAAGCGCCTCTCGAATTCGGGTGTTTTTCAGTTCCGAGGGATGAGACACTTCCTCCGAGATGGAATACCGCGCAGCTACATGATTCGTATACGGCGCATGGTTGATTGCGATAAAGATGAACTTGTCGATCGCCGTGGAGATGACTCGGCCCGGATACCTGGTATAGAAATCGGGGAGATCTGTACCTCCGCCGGCAAAACTGATGCGCATGGGAGCACTGGAAAGAATCATTGATAGCAACCTTTGTCAGAAACGCGGGCTGGCAGCTTGCCGCGATTACAGGTGATAACGGGCAATCCCAATCAGGAGGATACGGCACCCGAAAACATTCCACTGTTTCCGCAATTTTACAGCATTGCCCGAGGCTCCCATGCCAATCGCGCTTGCGCATCGGATCTATGGGACAATTCCGGTTCTGGGAGCCGGCTCGGGGCGGAATCGGGAATCTTGGGTTAAATCGCTGTTGTTATCATGGCGGAGTGGACGATTTCGCAAAACCAACAATTAACCGCAACCTCAGCACAGTCTTCCTCGACCGCGACGGCGTTCTGAACGAGAAAATGCCAGAGGGAAGCTATGTGGCGTCGTGGGGCGACTTTCAGATTCTGCCCGGCGTGCCGGATGCGATCGGGCGGCTTAACCAGGCGGGGTTGCGGGTAGTGGTGGTGTCAAACCAGCGAGGGATCGCCCTCGGACTCTACTCGACCGGCGATGTGGAAACCATCCACGCGCGATTCCAGGAACTTCTGAAGGCTCACGGCGCTCATGTTGACGGATTCTACTTCTGTCCGCACGACAAGGGGACTTGCAACTGCCGGAAGCCACTCTCGGGGCTTTTCGATCAGGCCGCATCGGATTTTCCTGAAATTGCCGCAGCCGCGAGCGCCATGATCGGCGACTCGTTTTCCGACATCGAGTTTGCCCGCAGGCTGGGGATGCTGACCATCTTCATCGACGGCGACCCGGAGCGCCAGGAACCCGGCGCACAGGCAACCGGCGAACTCGCCGACCTGCGCTTTCCTTCGCTTGCAGAGGCCGTCGATGCGCTGCTGGCGGATCGGCCGCCCGTCGATCCGGCAATCTGAACCGGCATCCAATTTCACTCACAACCGCCAGTTTCTAGAATGACCGCTTCATGCGGCGCCATCGACCTGTTTAAGCCGGGCTTCCGCAGGCTGAACGCAGGGGGTGACGGGTATCACTGCGTGCCGCGCTCGCGGTGAGTAAGTTGGTTCGGGCTTCAGCAATGCATTTTAGGGTCCGGAAATGCAGTGTTTTGAAGGGCGAAAGCCAACCTGAGCGGGTTGGGGTTTTGCGCAGCGGAGGCAATGAATTGGGCGATGCCGAGAAGCGGGACCGTGGCCTGCTGCGGGTGGATACGGATGAGTGCAAGGGGTGCGGGCTGTGCGTCGAAGCGTGCCCGCCCAGAGTGATCCATCTGAGCATGAAGCTGAATCACTACGGCTATCGCTCGGCGACCTATGCGGGGTCGGGCTGCACGGGCTGTGGAATCTGCTTCATGGCGTGTCCGGAGCCGGGGGCAATCACGGTGATGCGCTGGACAAATCCGAAGGCCGGCGTTGTAAGCGGACGGCCTGGGGAGTTGGGTATGGGCATTGTGGGAGCGAGTTGATGCGCAAGCAACTGATGAAGGGGAACGAAGCGATTGTCAAAAGCGCCATTCTGGCTGGCTGCCGCGCGTTCTACGGGTACCCCATCACACCGGCAAGCGAGATTGCGGAGACGGCAGCCCACGACATGCCGAAGGCCGGCGGCATTTACTTGCAGGCTGAGAGCGAGGTAGCCGCGATCAACATGATTTACGGCGCGGCCTCGACGGGTGTGCGAGCCATGACGGCGTCGAGCGGTCCGGGGATGAGCCTGATGCAGGAAGGCATCAGCTACATGGCGGGAGCGGAGTTGCCTTGCGTCATTGCGGACATCACGCGCGGCGGCCCGGGGTTGGGCAACATTGCCGCCGAGCAGGGCGACTATCACCAGGCGGTGAAAGGCGGCGGCCACGGCAACTACCGGACCATCGTTCTGGCGCCAAATTCCGTGCAGGAGATGGCGGATTTGACGGCACTGGCGTTCGAGTTGGCAGACCGCTACAGGAACCCGGTGCTGTTGCTGGCGGATGGATTCATCGGGCAGATGATGGAGCCGGTGGAGTTTGCCCAGCAAGCGACAGTGCCCGCGCCGCCTGAATGGGCGGTGACTGGCGCCGAAGAGACCCGGGGAAAGCTCATCACATCTCTTCATCTGGATTGCGACGATATGGAGGCGCATCAGCGCCATTTGGAGGCAAAGTACAAGTGTGCGGAGCAATGCGAAGTACGCGCCGAAGAGTGGCACACGGATGAAGCGGAGATTGTGCTGGTGGGATACGGCATTGTGGGGCGGATTTTGAAGGCCGTGGCGGCCGAGGCGCGCGCCGGCGGATTGAATATAGGCGTGCTGCGGCCGATCACGCTTTATCCGTTTCCGACTAAGCATTTTGAGCGGCTGGCCGCCACGGCGCAAGTCTTTGTTGTGGTGGAGATGAGCAACGGGCAGATGCTCGAAGATGTGCGCCTGGCGCTGAACGGAGCGCGTCCGGTGGAGTTCCTGAGCCGCGTAGGTGGAAATGTGCCGTCTCATGAAGAGGTGCTCCGATTTGTAAGGGAGCAAGCCCGTCGTTATCTGCCGGCCATGGCGCCGGAGGAAGAGCGGTTGGCCCATGCCTAGCGAGATGGTTGGCGAATACACAGAGGTTCGGGGCAAGGCGAAGTCGTTCTATCGGCAGTACGAGCGCAAGCAGGAGCTGCAGCATCAGACCCACTTTTGCCCAGGATGCGGGCACGGAATCGCCCACAAGATGCTGGCCCGGGCCATCGATGAGCTGGGCATCCAGAACCGAACCATCCTGGTTGGTCCGGTAGGCTGCGGAGTTTTTACCTACAACTACTTCGACGTGGGCAATATCTCGGCCGCGCATGGGCGCGCGCCGGCAGTGGCTACCGGCGCCAAGCGGAGCAGGCCGGAGAGCATCGTAATCAGCTACCAGGGCGACGGCGACCTGGCGGCGATCGGGTCGGCGGAGATTCTTCATGCGGCCAATCGCGGCGAAAACATCACGGCCATCTTCATCAACAACGCGGTCTACAGCATGACCGGCGGACAATCGGCGCCAACTACGCTGCTTGGGCAGCGAACCACGACAACTCCCGAAGGACGGCATGCGGCGACCGAGGGGTATCCGCTGCACATTTGCGAATTGCTGGCCACGCTGGAAGCTCCGATCTACATCGAGCGAGTGGGGCTGGGAGACAACAAGCAAATCGCCCAGGCAACCCGAGCGATTCGGCGGGCTGTGGACAACCAGGTGCGCGGGCTGGGATTTTCGTTGGTGGAGATTTTGTCGCCTTGCCCGACGATCTGGAAGATGCAGCCGGTGGAAGCGCAGCACTGGGTGCGCGATGTGATGGAAAAGACGTTTCCGCTGGGCGTGTTTCAGGACCGGACGCGAGTCGCGGATCCTCGTTCGACGGCCGAGGCGGGGCCTGCCCTCGATGAGATTCCGAGGATCCTGGGCGTTGACCGGCAGAGTTTGCCAGAAGGTCATTCGGTCCGGAATGGCGCGGCGATAGAGGAGTTGGACCTGCGAGTGCGCGTGGCGGGATTTGGCGGGCAAGGCGTGTTGTTGCTGGGTGAAGTGCTGGCGGAGGCCGGACTGGATGCCGGGCTTGAGGTGTCGTGGCTGCCGTCCTACGGGCCGGAGATACGGTCAGGCACATCCAACTGCCATGTGAGGATCGCCGGCAAGGCGATCGATTCACCCCTGGTGACGCAGCCTTCCATGCTGGTGGCGATGAATGAGCCGTCGCTCCAAAAGTTCTATAAGTACGTGCGGCCGGGCGGATGGATTCTGTATAACGGAGATGAACTGCCGGAGAATTGCATGCGAACAGATGTGAAGGTTCTGGCGCTTCCGTTTACGCAACTGGCCGATGGGCTGGGCGATGCCCGGGCGGGCAACATGGTGATGCTGGGCGCGCTGCTTGAGATCGCGGGTGTTCTGCCGGAGGCAAGCATCGACGCCGCTCTGCGCCGGCTGGTCAAGAATCCCAAATGGGTAGAGCTGGACGAGCGCGCGCTGGCGCTGGGACGGAAGCTGTATCGAGAATCGCTGGCAGATACACCGACTTTGCGCTGTGGCAGAGGCGAGCCAATTTCAAAATAGCTCGATGGCCGGGCGGCTGCTGTCGCTGTTTGAAACTCCGCCCGCCACGGCATGATGGGTGCGGGTCTGGCTCGCCATGCGGTAGCGGCCCAGATGCGCGGCCAGAATCTGCTTGAAGTCAGGATTGAACTTTCCCGACCAGACAAAATCGAACGCCTTTTCAGACATGCCCTGCATGTGGTCGCGCATCTCCACCAGCGCTTCCTGCACATGCTCCATTCGCTGCCGCATCACGTCCTGAAACTGGATGTGTCCCAGCGCCTGCGACAGCCGGTTCACGCTTTGCTCATAACTTGCGTCCACCTCGGTAATGACTTCGAGCAGCAGTTGGCTGTTCTTGCTGAAATCCTGCTGCATTCCGGTCAGGTCTTCGATCAATTGAGTCATCGCAGTGTCTGACTCGTGCTGTTGCAGCGAAGATTGGGCTTCTGCCATCTCCCCGTCCACTTTCTTGCAGGTTGAGTTGATCTTGTCGGCCATGTCGGCGGCGGCCTTGGTCGTGAGCACCGACAGCTTTCTCACCTCAAATGCGACAACGGCGAAGCCGCGTCCAGCGCTGCCGGCTCGCGCCGCCTCGATCTCCGCATTCAGAGCCAGCAAACTGGTTTGCTGGGCGATGGACGTGATGACTTTGATCAGCGGCGTCAAGGCGCCCACCTCGCCAGACAGGTTCTGGATGCGCCCAAAGTTATCTCGAAACTCCTCGTTCTGGGCCTCCAATTGCATCTCGATGGCAGCGATGATCTGCTTGTTGTTCTCGACCCGCAACTGGGTGCTTTCGGTCAAATCCCTGCCGCTCTTGATGGATTGAGCGATCTTCGCCCTCTGCTCGTTGGACTGAGCGATCAGCAGGCCGATCTGCTCAATCACTTGCATGACTTCGCGCTCGGATTCGTTCAGCGAATCGCCGATCTGCTCGCGCATCACCTCGATGTAGGGCCTGGAGTCTCTCAGTTCGTCGCGCATCGCTTCGCGCCGCGCCATTACATTCGCCAGTTGGGACTTGGTAAGTGTTCCAACGACTCCAAGCTCAGCGATGCCCTGCCGGGCCTGGATCCAGTTCAATTGCATGAGAACGATACCGGGAAGGAAGATGAAAAAAGAGAAGAACACTGCGACCTGCACCCGAACAGGTGTGAAAGCCGGTCCAAGAACATGAGACAGAGAAAGCCATAACAGCAGGTTGCAGACCACCCCGAGCGCTGCCTGGCCGAAAAGCCTGTTGCGGGCCATGGTGAGCCGCGATTTGAAATCCGGCGCTAACTCTTCCTGAAAGTCCTGGCCAGCGCCGCGGGCTTGCCGGAAGATCTGCGAGTCTTCAATAAGCGGCGCCGACGCCATATCGTTACGCTCCCGGCAGAACCTGTTTGATGACCTTGACAAGATCGTTGCCGGCAACTGGCTTGACCAGCCAGCCAGTTGCTCCCAGGCGCTTTCCCTCATCACGTTTGGCCGCTTCGCTTTCGGTGGTCAACGTCAGAATGGGAATGAACCGGAAGCCCGGCAGGGCACGGACCTTCCCGATCATTTCCAGCCCGCCCATCACCGGCATGTTGACGTCGGTAACGATCAGATTGGGCTTGATTCCCGATTTGAGCTTGTCCAGCGCCGCCTGGCCGTTGTTGGCTGTTTCCACCTCGAAGCCGTTCATGGTCAGCGTGGTCTTCAGGCTCAACACCATGGTGACCGAATCATCGACTACGAGAATCTTCATTGCCATGAAATGTCCTCACGAAGCGGGCTGCAATCCTCGATGAGCGGGCAAGCCGATCAGACAGACGGCCACGGTGTTTCTGAGAGCCGCTGATCGAATCCAGAAGCAGCGATTCCGCAAACCCAGCACCGCACTACCCACCTGAGCGAGTTGTACTGCTTGTTCATCGTCAGGATTCGGCTTTGGATTAACAGTCACAACAACGGAAAGTCGATTGCACATTGCGCGGCGGCGGAGGTCGGCTGCCGCCGGTCGATTCCAAACGGACTGCTGTTGATGAAGTTGAGTCCATGATGAACGAGGTACGGCAACCTCACGCCGCCGTTTGAAATGGCTTGCAGGCGCGGATAATCGGAACTGTGGACAGTGCACGCAATCTTCCGCTCTTGAAGGACTACCAGGCGTACCTCCGCGTGGAGAAGGGGCTGCGCCCTCTCACCTGCGAAGCCTACGACAGCGATCTCAAGACATTTGCCGAGTTCATCGAGGGTCGCCACGGAGTGCTCTTGACAGCGGCGCAGGAGGATGTGGCGGGGTTTCTGGAACACCTTCGGGAACACGGCATCGACTCGCGGTCGGCGGCCCGCAAGCTGAGCTGCCTGCGCGGCTTTTACAAATGGCTGCTGCTCGACCGCCGCATCCATCACGACCCTACCGTGAATATTGAATCGCCCAAGGCGTGGAAGGTTTTGCCCAAGTCGCTGGCCGAGCCGGAAGTGGTCGAGATGCTGGAGAGAGCCGGGCTGGCTGCATCGCATCCGCAGGCGCGAGCCACGGCGCTGCGGGATCGGGCGATACTGGAGCTGCTCTACGCGGGCGGACTCCGTGTTTCGGAGGTAACGGCGCTTTCCACAGGCGATTTGGGGCTGGACATGGGCCGCGTGCAGGTGCGCGGCAAGGGCGACAAGGAACGCATTGTGCCCCTTGGGCGCACCGCGCTGGAAGCTTTGGAGTGCTATCTGCGCGAGGGCAGGCCGCATCTGGCGCGCATTAGCTCGGGGCGAAGAAGGAATGCGACCGGGCAAGACGCGACACGGCTGTTTCTCTCGCTGCGAGGCATGCCGCTGACGCGCCAATGGGTGTGGCATGTCGTGAAAGCGGCAGACAGCACAGCCAGTCCACACCGGCTGCGGCATAGTTGCGCCACCCACATGGTGGAGCATGGCGCCGACCTGCGCAGCGTGCAAATTCTGTTGGGCCACGCCGACATTTCAACCACGCAGGTTTACACGCACCTGGCCCTGGGGCGGCTCAAGGCCGTGCACCGCGACCATCACCCGCGTGGGCGGCGAAGAGACGTCGATGCGGAAGCGTTGGCCGAAGCGGGCGAGAACTTACTCCCGCAGGGGCGCCACGGCCTTCACCTGGTGCCGCAAGCAGCATCCAGCGAGCAGAGCCGATGAGCGAGCCGGCGGCCGCTTCTCCGCTTGACGGGCTGGTGGACGATTATCTGCGCGTGCTGACCAACGAGCGTGGAGCTTCCACGCACACCCTGCGCGCCTATCAGCGTGAACTTCACGGCTTTGCCGCCTTCATCGCCGAACGCTTTGGTTCTGAACAGACTGTTGACCGCATCGAACACACACAGATCCGCGCTTATCTGGGCACGCTTTATGATCGAGGTCTATCGAAGGCATCCGCCGCGCGGGCGCTGGCCGCCATTCGCAGTTGGTTCCGGTGGCTGGCGCGCGTCGGCCATCTGGAGATGAATGCCGCCTCTCTGGTGGCCACGCCGCGGCTGCCGAAACACCTGCCGCGCGTGCCGTCGATTGAAGAGATGAACCGGGTGGTGGACTCGGTCGGCGAAGACGCCGCAAGCTGGCCCGCGCGCGATAGCGCCATTCTGGAAATGCTCTACGGCTGCGGCATTCGCAACGCGGAACTGACGGGGTTGAATCTGGACGACATCCACTGGGCCAATGAAGCTGTTCTGATTCGCGGCAAGGGGCAAAAGCAGCGTTATGTGCCTCTGGGCGACGCGGCCGCACAGGCGCTGCGCATCTATCTCGCCGAGCGCTCGGCGCGGTTGGCGGCTGGCGAGAGCACAAAGGGGCGCGCCACTCCGGCTCTGTTCATCAATCTGCAACTGCGCGGCCTGGGCAAGCCCGGCGGCAATCCGTCCGGTCAAGCCCGGCTCACCACCCGCAGCATTGCCCGCATCGTCAAGCGCATCGCCATTCTGCGTGGCCTGTCGGCCGAGGTTCATCCGCACACGCTGCGCCACGCCTTTGGCACGCATTTGCTCGAAGAAGGCGCCGACCTGCGCGCCATCCAGGAGCTTCTTGGCCACGAGCGGCTCTCGACGACGCAGCGCTACACGCAGCTCACCACGGCGCAGCTGACTCAGGTCTATGACCGGACGCATCCGCGGGCGCGGTAGATACGCCCAAAATCAGGTCAACAGAAGTTCGTCAGTCCCTCATCGAAGTGCAAGGGATTCATCGGCTGGATGCGCTCACCAGAGGGGAGCCACCGGCGCCTCCCGCAAGATCGGCTTTGGGCCATTCTGACTCGATAAATGGAGCGCGGCCAGATAGGGCTTGACCTGCGGATCGTAGGTCACGGTAATGCTTCCGCCCCTCCCCGCCGACCCATCGGAGCCGCTCCGGCCATCGGAGCCGTTGCTGCCGCTGTTGCCGCTGGGCGATCCCATTCCGCCTGAACCGCCCTGGCCTCCACGGCCGCCTCTTCCCCCTGATCCTCCCGAGCCTCCGTCAGCCTTTACCGTCAGCGAACCGCCCTGTGGGTCCACCAGATAAAGCCTCTTGTGGCCCGCCGCCAGAACGCTCGCCTGAAGAAGAGGATGATCTCCTGGCGCCAGCGTAATCTGGATCTGCACCGGCGGCGCGTCTCCTCCTGACCCTCCATCCTCGCCATTCGAGCCGTCGCCTCCGTTCGTGCCGTTCCCTCCCGCAGAGGGATTGTTAGGATCCATGGAGCCTGAACTGCCGCTGGTGCCGCTCGATCCATCCGTGCCATTCATTCCGCTGGAGCCGGAACTGCCGGAGAAATTCGAGACGAAGCTGTAGTCGTAGCGCAGCGGAATATCAAGTTCCGCGCGGAGATCCGGATGGCTGGGGACCGTGATGGTGACGCGCGGGAGTTCCCCGGCGCTTTTCCTGGGATCCTTGGGAAGAGAGAGGACGCCTTTCTTGTTGACGGTCACGACGGTTGCTGTGATCACGAGGTCCTGCCACATGACCTTCCCATTGCCTGCTCCTTCCGTCTGCAATATCTTGCCATCCGGCTGGGTGACCTCGACCACCAGCGCCGAGTTCTGTCCCGGCCCAATTCCCGGACCTTTGGGCTGGCTGACATTGATGGACGTAATTGGGGTCTTGGCCAGGTAGACCTTCATCCCCAGCTTGACTTGCACAGCCGCGCAGCCGCTCAGCGCAAGCAGCGAGGCCGCACCCACACAAGCCATCCACACGGAATTACAGCAACGATTCCCAGGATACAAAAATGCCAGCGACCTGAACTTGCTCATGATTGGGCTCCTCAAAGTGCCCATAACCTCAAGATATTCCTATGCGCGACTGCGCCATGCGAGTCGCATGAGATGGCACGCCCCGGATTCAACGCCAACGATCCACTTCGGTTGAGGCGCTTTTGAGATGTTAAAGTCGATCGCGCACCCTGATGCGAGGTGCTTCACGGATTAGACACCAAAACAACCAGCAAGTCTTGTGCCACCTGCCATTCGCAAGTAAAGTTTCTGAAGATGGCCGGTTTTGTTACGGGCGAGCGAACGGAAGCCGGAAACTGGATCATTTCCCGGAGCCTCAATGGAGAGCGCCGCAAATCGCATTACGTGCTAACATTGTTATTACGCGGAGGGGCCATGCTCACGACGATTCGACGTTTGGGAAACTCACAAGGGATTTTGATTCCAAAGCCGCTGCTGCTACAGGTGGGGCTCGTAGACCAGGCGGAGTTGCGGGTGGAGGGCGATGCTCTGGTATTGCGAAGGCCGAAGGCAGCGCTGCGCACAGGCTGGGCGGAAGCATCCAGGAGACTTGCGGCGGCCGGCGACGATGTTCTGGTTCTTCCCGAGTTTGCTAATGAGAGTGATGCGGAGCTAACGTGGTAAAGCGCGGCGAGATCTGGCTGGTCAATCTCGATCCGACGGTTGGCAGCGAGATTCAGAAAACTCGGCCATGTGTGGTGATCTCCCCGCCGGAGATGCACGATCATTTGCACACCGCCATTGTCGCGCCCATGACCACTGGAAGCCATCCGGCGCCCTTCCGCATTGCCGTCCAGCATGGAGGCAAGCGCGGCCTCATTCTGCTTGATCAGATTCGCGCAATCGACAAGACCCGCTTGGTAAAACGCAGCGGGGCCGTCTCCCCGGCAGTTCTAAGCGCCACTCTGGCCGCTCTTGGGGAAGTCTTCGCCGAGTAGTCTGCTTGCGGCACATTGAACCGGGCGTTCAACGATTTGCGATCCGTGTCGAGGTCTTCCGAGAAGGGCGACCTTTGGCCGTTCAAATGGATGCGTCGAGCTCCTTCTTGAACCGGGCCTCCACCTCCGCCTTGAATCCGTCGGTGAACAGGCCCTTGCGGGTAAGGTAGTTTTGCATATTCAGGATGGGATCGCCGGGGTTGGAGAGATCGATCTGGCAGTCGATGAGCGTAGGCCCGTGGCCCATGCGCGCGTGAGCAATAGCCTCGTGAGCGACGCGGTAAACAGCGACAGCATCATTGCCATCCACGGCCATGGATGGGAAGCTGCAGACCTTTTTGTTCAACGAAATGCCCTCAGCTTTCGCTTTCGAATCGTGGGTCGGGCACTGGGTCGGCTGGGCAGTCCATGAGACAAAAATCATGGCGAGGCAGTGAAGGCCGGCAAAGCTCAACGTTTCCCGCCAAGCGGCGTCGAAGGCGGACTCGCGCGCGGAGAATACAACCACTATCTTGTTGTTATTCCGCCCTTTATTCGCAGCGGCCGCATCGGCTGCGGACTTCAGCCAAGACGCGATCCCGGACGAGAGAGCAATGGGGCTGGAGATATTCTCCACCAGCGCTCGGAGCGGCAAACCATGGATGAAGCATGGGATAAGATCATTGGCCGCGGTTGCGACGGTGTCTTCTGGAAGAAGATCGATGACCACGCCGGCGGTGGCTGCTTCTCGTCCGGCGGCGGCGTGGAATCTACCTGACAACTTGTGGTTCTTGATAAGAATACGGGATCGCTCAGTAAGGATGCGGCATTTGAGCATGGTGCAGTATAGGTCCAGCAGCTTCTCGCTGGAGATGAGCGAGAAATCGCTCTTGGCGGCCGGAGCCGAAGCGTCGCCGCTTTGCGTTTTACTTTTGGATGTCATCGAGTGAGGAGCCTCAACCGTAATTGAGATTGTAAATGGATCGAGATTGATTTCCATGCCTCAACCGGCCGTCGCAAGTCAGACGCATCCTGTTGCCGCGGTCTGTGCAGGGTATTCGCAGACAATCCAGGAACGCCTTGCCTGCCTGTACATGAGATTAACGCTGCTTGACTTCCGGATTTTCGGCTACGAACATGGATCGATTCCACTTCTGCACTCGGGCGCAATTGAGCCTGACAACGAACCACAACATGAGACTCTTGTCGAGCCCGCTTAGCAAAAAGCTGGCCCCGCCCCTGTCACTTCCCAGGGCCTGTTCACACTACTGGTGTGGATGGCGTTGCGAGCGAAAAAGCGGCCAGACGAAGCCGAACCCGAAGATTGTGGCGGGTCCACAGTCGAGGGCGGGAATGAAGTATGGCCGCTTTTTAGCCGCAACCCGAAGGGCCGGGGCCAATTTTCCCGATTTCTGCGTCGATCGTCGTTAGCAGACACCCGGTATGCGTCACTCCTCACTTCTGGAACTCGAAAAAATTGGCTCCCGGCGCCACCGCGCCAGTAGTGGGAACACGCCCTAATTTGCTTGAAGATGAGACCCCTGCCGGTCACCTCGGCATAGGTTAGCCGCTTGCCCACCATACCTCTCGCCGCCAAATCAAAGCGCTGCGCATCCGTGTACTTCCGATTGTTGTTCCGTCTGCGTTTGTCATCGTCGATAAACACCTGAAGATCATCGAGTGCAATTCAAGTTTTCCGCGCCTGTTCGCGGGCGATATTGAGGAGTCCGCAAGTCTCGAAGGCAGCGCTCTGAGAGGAGGTTTGCGTCAATGCACGAAGTCGAGGCGCCGCCAGGCCTAGCCATTTCGACCAGAGAGGCACTTCGTTTCACCAGCGGCACAATTCGGGCGCGCCGCAATTCCGGAAAAGGAAGCACACGGCATCTGAAATTGTTTGAAACACTAACTCGAAGCTGAGTGTCGGCTCTCAAGGGCTAAACTGGCTGCGGAAGACTCTGCTTTTCGCTTGCACCCAATTCACTGGCGGACTCAACGGCCAAGCCAGAGCGAAACGCCGCCGCTGATCGACCGTCCCGGCATGGCTACCCCGTTGATCTCCTGATAGCCAGTGTTACTCAGATTCCCCAGGCGAAGATAGGGCCGGATCCTTCCCGAGTCATGGATCAGCGAACCGTTCCATACGGGATATGGCGAGGCATTCCAGGGCGCAATGCCTTGCTGCTGATATGGCTTTGCAATTTGTACCGCATTGGTCGCGACGAGATTGTATTTCAGCAAGACCGTCCATGCGGCATGGATATTCTCGACTGGATAGCTGAGAGCATACTCGGACTGCATACCGTTCAATGAACCCTGCGCTCCGGCAAGCGCCGTCCACGCAATTTGAATTGTCTCGTTCCTGGCAGGTATCCATGTCAATGAAGATTCCACGCCAAGAAAATGCAGCCCGCTGAGATTGGTTGCATTCCATTGCAATGCTGGCGAGGCGCGCACATAGTCGATGGTGTCGTGCTGGCGATTATAGAACCCGGTGGCTGAGATCGAAAGGCGGCTGGATGGTGCCCAATCCGCTCCGCATTCGCCTGACCATGCAGACTCCGGCTTTAAATGGGGATTTCCATTCGTCGCTGGGTCGGAATAATAAAGATCGGTATAAGTCGGAATCCTGAATCCATACCCACCGCTGGCTCTGAGCTTTAACTTGTCCGTCATCCGGAAACTTCCGGCCAGGTGGGGCGAAAGAACGGTCTGAGCGCCGCCTGAAAACACCTCAACGCGCAGGCCGGCGGAGAGATTCCAACGTTTTTTTGCGGGACGCAGATCCAAATCCACGTAACCCGCTCCACGAATGCGGGCGTGCAGCCCAAGATTATTGCTCTGAATACTGTCACCATCCGATTCAAGCCCGAAGAGAAGCACGGAGGTGGAAGCGATAGGAACCGTGCGCCGCAGCGACGCCTGCCAGGAGCCGTCGATGTGGTTGTTTTCATAGACGGAAGGCGCTTCGCGCAGCAGAATGAACTCGTCTGTATGCCGCCGATATCCAAACGCGGCCACAGTGCGAGCGCCTAACTCCTGGCGGCCGGAAGCAAACCATCCTTTCGTTCGCTCCCATGAGGCAAACGGACCATAAAACTGGTTCGCACCGAAGGAGCGGTCGCTGGCCGCAAACATAAGATCCGAGACGCCGAGCCGGGAACTGGTCCAACTCTCAAGCGAACCATCTTCGCTTTGATAGTCGCGGTCCGTCATGAAGCCTGCGGAGGAGTTTCGGCTTGCTGTCAGGCGCCCACTCCACCGCTTATGCGCCAGAGCGGCCAGCAGAGACTCCTCGTTTGCGCTGAAACTGCCTTCGCCGCCACCCAGGCGCAGGGACGATAGCGCAGGCGCCGCAGTCAGAAAGTCGGCAACGCCGCTGAGTGCATCTTCTCCATGAAGAGTCGAGCCAGCGCCATGCAGTACCTGGATCGAGTCCATCGCTTCGAGTGGAACGGGCAGGTCCAGATTGTGATGCGCGGTCTGGCTGTCGTTGATGCGGAATCCATTCAGCAGGACGAGTGCCTGCTCAAATGTGCCCCCGCGCAAAGCCAAATCCGCCTGTCCGCCGCCTGCGCCGCGCTGTTCCAGAAAGATTGACGAGTCTTGCCGCAGCAGGTCCTGCGGCGATTCAAGAGCGACTGCCCTCGATTCCACGGGCAGAATAAGCACCGAAGAGGGCGACTCCGCCAGAGGCGTAGGAACCGCCGAGCCAAGAACGACCATTGTCTCGATGGAATGAGGGATTGGCGCGGGCGGAACTGGAAGAGCGGATTGAGGAAGCGCGGTCTGTGCGCAGGCAGTCAAGAAGAGGCAACCTGCAATCGATAGCATTTTTGAGACGGGCATCGGTCGGATCACTCTTCATGGTCGCGGCTGGGCAGCCGTTCGACAACGATGATTCGATATTGTTTTGAATAGTTGAGGAAGTCAATTATTATGAGATAGCCATGCGCATCGATGCATTTCTGAATGAAAGCCCCATGTTTGCCGTGAATCGGGCGGCACGCCGGTTTGAGTCGCTGACTACGCAGGTGCTGGCCGGCGACAGCCTTGGCTTTATGGAAGGGCTGGTATTGGCGGCTCTCTTCTTTGAGGCTCCAAAGCCGGTGAAGCCCTCGCAACTGGCCGAGACCTTTGGAACCACGCGGGGCAATGTAAGCCACTGCGTCTCCTCGCTGGAAGGAAACGGATTGTTGCAGAGAAAGATCGATCCAAGCGACGCGCGCGCATATCAACTCACGTTGAAGCCGCACGGAAAGAAGGCCGCTTTGCGCGTGATTGGCGCATTTGACAAGCTGCAACGGGAGTTTGAAACCGAGGTTGGCAAGGCGTGCCTGCGCGACATGCTCAAGACCATTCGCAGGCTTGAGGGCCTGTCTGCGAGCGTCTAGCCTGCATGGGCGCACGGCCTATGGCAGCAGGCCCAGTTGCGAAGACTGGCTGACGTTCTTGCTGCTGTCATTGAGGCTCCCGGTCGCGCGTCGCTGAACCTGGGCCGAAAGGCAGAAATCTGCTCTCGAAGTGAACTCCACTTCACAGACCCCGGTAGTTCTTGCTCAGGAGTCCTCGCCAATTGACTCGGCAGTCCGCAAAACTGTCTAATGGGGACTCAAGACTCAAAAGAGGAATCTGTGATGTCTATAGCGTATCGCAGCATTTCGCTCATTCTGATAGGATTTGGCGCCATCGCGCCGATCTCAGGATTTGCGCAGGCTGGAGGAAGTTCCCAGAGGCAGACACCAACGGTTGTTGTCACACCGTCCTCATCGAGCATCGCCAATACCCAGGCGATCTCTGTAACGGTTGCGGTCACTGGCTCTTCCGGGAGCGCTCTTCCAACAGGCGCGGTTGTGCTGAATAGCGGAGGTTACAGTCTTCCTCCAAATCTGCCGTACACGATGCCGGCTTTGAACGGTCTCTACAACTCAAAGCTCACGACGGCCGCTCTGACCGCGGCCTCCGGCTTGAGCAACGCGACGATAAACTATGCCGATTCCTCGGGCACTATCAAGGGGACTGCCACCGGACTGGTAGCTGCATCGCCCGGCCAGGCTGGCACTGGATCGATTCCGTTCCCGGCTCCCATGGACGCTACCCGGCCCGCCCGCATCAATGTCCATATTTGCATTGGCAGTTCGACCGCATCGCCAGACGACAATCAGTTGGCTATCTATTTCAGCAATGGAGCCAATCCCGCCAACGGGCTCTATTTCAGCGCCGGGATGAACTCCATTCAATTGCAGATGTGGGGCAAGACGGAGCTGGCGAGTTACGGCTCCGGAAGCATTCCCTCTGGAACCTGCGGCTCGGTGTTCATGGATTGGATTGGGACCGGGCCTGGCGGAGTCGACGCGCAGGGCAACGAACAGGTGTGGGCAGGGTGGATCCCAGACGATGCAACCGATCTTCAGGCGCCCAACAATACAGCCGTACCATCAGCCTACCAACCGACGGCGCTTGGATTCTCTGCAAAGCTCGACCCTTCGATGCTGTCCAACACCACAGGGATTTTCATCAGCAATTCTTCCTCTAATTCGATGGTGACCGGCGTCTTTGTCAGCCAAGGGCGTCTAGACGGACCGGCCGACGGCGCAATGCCGGTCCCAGGGCTGTTTCAGCCCTTTGTTCTCGACGCCGGAAATATCATTCCGAGTTACCAGGCCAATGAAGTGTGGATTCCACCCTCATACGGCAACCCGTCAGGAAATCCGATCGTCCAGACTTATCATCCCAACGGCTCCGTCGCGGATATCCGCTACGGACGCCTGGGAGTTTATGCCAACCTCTTCAACGCCGGGTACGTTCTGGCAGCCGTAACCGGCGACAACGGGAACGGATACTCCGCCTGGGGCGGGGCGAATTACGCATCCTCTCCCACTTCGACAAGTTGGGGAGGACCCAGCGGAGGGCAGTATAGGACTGCCGTGATGGGCCTTGTGCGGCAATACCTTCCCAACGGCAACCAGTACTTCCGCATGGGATTGAGCGCAGGCGCCGCGGATGCTCTCACCGATGAAATGAGGAATCCGGGCGCTTCGGGCATTGCCCTTTACAGTGGAGTGATCAGTCTCACTGGCGCGTGGAATCAGGCCGGCCAGTCGGCGCCGGGGGGTGGTACCTATGGCAGTTTCCTTCCCAACATCCAATATGGATGGGGCGACTGGTATCTTTCCCTTCAGGGAAGCAACACCAATCAGGCACCGGCGTCGAGTCCTTCCTATTGGACTAGACTAAGTTCCACGCTGACAGGCTTGCCGCTCAGTTACTACAATGCCTGGGAGTTCGCGCAAAGGGGCGCATGGAACCCGGCAACGACATACAGTCAGAACGATATCGCTGTTAGTCCCTATGCCGGAACCAGCTCCGGGCTTGCCGCCGGCGATCCTGCCCTGAACCTCTCCTCTTTCAAGCGTGTTCCCATTCAGGCATGGGCAGAAGAGAACGATTCCACAATCATGTCCCCGGCTTGGCAGACGGCATTTATCGATGGCCTAAACGCGGCGGGAAATAATAATGTGGTGAGCAACATTCTTACCGACTGCCCCCCGGCCGGCGGTTGCCATCTTAGTTCGGGCGTTCTAAATCCAACCAGTAACCAGCCCTGGAATGCCACCACCGCGCCATCGCCTACACTGGCCTGGTTCAACTCGTTGCGCACCCCGTGGTCGCTGCCTTCCAGCGGCAGCTTCACCTCTTCGGTCTCATCTCTAAATAACGGAAGCACCACGATCGAGCTTCCGGCCGGTTCGCTTTCAATAGGCACGAATACGCTGACTGCAACCTACACCCCGGACTCAGCCAGTTCCGCGAACTACAATGGCGCGTCCGGATCGTACTCCGTGGTGGTAAGCCTTCCGAAGATCACGCCAGCGGTGACGATTGCGCTGTCGGCATCGAGCATTACCACGGCGCAGGGCCTGACGGTAACGGTCGCTGTCGGCGGGGCTCCGACGCCGAATGGCTCGATCATGTTGAGCAGCGGCAACTACACCTCCGCAGCCTTCACTTTGAGCAGCGGCGGCGCAACTGTCAGCATCCCCGCTGGTTCGCTGGCAGCGGGAGCCGACACGCTTTCGGTCAGCTACACTCCGGACTCGTCCAGTTCTGCGATCTATAACAGCGCGACGGGTACGACCTCGGTGACCGTGACGGCGGCAGTGAGCCCCAGCTTCGCGATCAGCGGCACTGCCGTTACCGTCACGCCGGGCGCGACCGCGGCAAACACTTCCACAATCACCTTGACTCCCGGCGGCGGCTTCAATGGCAGCATAGCGCTGACCGCAGCCATCGCCCTGAGCCCGGCTGGCGCACAGAACTTGCCGTCTTTGAGCTTCGGCTCGACCACGCCGGTCATTATTACCGGCGCATCTGGCGGCTCGGCCACGCTGACGATCTCAACGACAGTGGCAACCAGCGGCGGCTGCATCGCTGCCAACCACGGGCCCAGGACTGTTCCTTGGTACGCGGGCGGCAGCGCGGTCCTGGCTTGCGTCTTGCTTATCGGCGTTCCGAAGCGGCGGCGATGGCTGAGGATGATCGGCGCTGTCGCGCTGCTCTTCGCTCTTGCCGGGGGAACTCTGGCCTGCGGAGGCGGCAGCGGCGGCTCCCGTTGCGTTGCAGTCACGAATCCCGGGACCACGGCGGGCAGTTATACGATTACCGTGACGGGCACGTCAGGGGCAACCACGGGGACCGGCACTGTGGCGCTGACCGTGGAATAGCGAAGTCCATCCGCGCAGCATTCCTGTTCGCAGACGCGCACCAGCATTTCTCCGCTGGCATGACGAAAGGCCACTGAAAGCGCGGTGTCCGACTGCGCCATCACGAACAATCTCCCAGGTTCCACAGCGGATTGGGGCACGGCCATGGCACAAGGCCGTGGCAAAGAAGACTTGATTACGCCGGCAATCATGTTGGCAATCTCTTTTGTGGCGTCGAGCGCATCGGTTTCAGCGACAGTATCGAGAGGCATCATCATCATGGCTGCGGTTGCCACGTAGGCCAAACGGCTGGCGATTCTTACTTCAATCAGACCGATCCACTCACCGGAGAGGGAGACGCTGCCGACCATGTGCTCCGGTTCAGCGCAGAACTCGGGGGTGAAAGGGGCAGGTTCAAGCGCCATGGCGAGCATTTGCTCCCAGAATTGGGAGTTGGCATTGATAACGCATTGCTGGTCGACTTGAGCCCTCACTTGCCACTCCCCGATCAAAGATCCAATTTATATCTCTGTTTCCTCTAAACCTATCGGGCGGGTTTGAGAAAGCCTTAATGAACGAGTACCTGGAGCGGAGCCGATTGTCATTGGAAGATTCTGAAGTGATCTAAATCACTTTGGAGAGTGCTCTCTGGCACATCTCATCCGCTTACCCAGTGCCACGCTATGCAGTGCGAGGTGAACGGCGTGACGGATTCTCCCACGAATCCACGTCCGGATGCTGGATTGGCCCGTTGGACTCATCCCGGCGCGATTCTTGTCCCGACCGATTTGAGCGATCTCGACCGGCTGATGCCGTTTGCCTTTGAGCAGGCCAGTGAGACAGGCGCGCGGCTGATTCTGCTGCACGTGCTTGCCACGGCCGCGTCGATGGCGACCGATGCTGCCGGCATGCCGTACTACGATCCAGCAGGCGCGCTGGAGTTCGCGGCCAAGGCGCTCGATCCCTGGTGCGCAGAGGCGCAACGTCAGAACATTGCCTGCGACGCATTGGTGCGCGAAGGCAATCCTGCACGCCAAATTGAAGCTGCGGTCCGTCAATTCCACGCGGGTCGCGTTCTTCTCGGAACCCGAAGCCGGAGCAGGCTGGGAAAGCTGCTCATTGGCTCCGTGGCAGAACAAGTGCTGCGCTCGGTCAACCTCCCGGTCTTTACCGTGGGACCCGAGGCTCATCTCCCGGTGAAATGCGACGAACGCGTTGTGCTGCATGCCACCACACTTCGAGAGACCTCTCGCCCGAGCGCCGCACTTGCTTGCCAATTCGCTGCCAGCCAGGGAGCGAGGCTGGTTCTGCTCCACGTGTTACCCCCGATGGACGAGATGGAACGAAACGGGTTGCCGACAGGCCTGGATTCGGTGGCGATGCGTGAGTTGTGCATCCTGGCCGAGGAGACCGGCGGCGGCTGGTCGATTACCGTGGAGCCACACGTGGCGCACGGCAACCCCACCATCGAGATTCTGGCTGCAGCTTCGGAAATGTGCGCGCGGCTTATTGTCTTGGGCGCCACGGAACGCTCGGCTTTCGAGAATCTGGCCCGCGACCGCACCATCTACCGGGTCCTGGCCCATGCGCGCTGCCCGGTATTGACGCTGCGCGAATCCACAATGAATTCGTCTGGAGCCGAAGCGGAGTCGCTGGCGGCGCACCGATAAGTACGAGCATCGAATCCCAGGCACGCCGCGAACAGGCATAGCTTCCTGGAAATCCTTTGAACTGAATATCCTCGCGCCAACATTTCGATGATGGGATCGCTCGACGCCCGAGCAAACCGGATTCAGCTACACGTGCGTGCTTGGCTGCGATTCGCCGACAGCCTCTGCCACGCTCCCGAACTGCTCGATCTCGACCTCTCCCTTTGGAAATATGCCTTTGACCTGAAGCCTCCCTCCCATCGCCTGAATGTAACTGCGCAGCGTGGGACCGTAAATATCCGCACGCTTCTCCATTCTGTAAAAGGCGCCTTGGTTGGCCTCGAGAACCGTTGCCTGATTGACCTGTGTCAGGCTTCGGGCTTCTCGAAGTTGATAGAGAGTCATTTCGCCGAGCCGCCGACTATCTCCCCACCCGTCTTCTTGTACCCATCCACTTGGGTGGGACAAAACTTCAACACTCCGAGAGTGGCGGAGGCGCCGTTGTCGGCCGGGGTAAAGAACACTTCCACCGGTTCGCCTGGAATATAGAAGCGGTCGGCTGACTCCGCGCGCATTGGAACCGGCGCTTTGCCGTCCCTCCCCAGAAAGAGTCTGCCATCGTGAAAAGAAAGGATCGCTGTGGCCTGATTTTTGACTCCATCCTGCAAGTAATGCCCGGCATAACCGCGCAGAACCTCCTCCGGCACCTTCGCCTCTTTGCCTTCCGAGGGCAGAATCGAATCCGCGTTCTCGACCAGCCGCGTCAGTTCGTCGTCCATCTCCAGCGCGCCAGGACCTTCATTGAATCCCGCTAACACCAGATTGGAGAGCACAACCAGGGTGGTCTTGATCGATGGGATGTAGTCAAGCTGCAAGTAAAAGCCGTCGGCCTTCCCAACGTGGCCGATGTCGAGTTCCTTATCCTTGCCTTGAATTACCAGCCCGTATCCGTACTCCGGCTGGAAAGGCGTCAGCATCTCTTTCAGCGAAGCCTGCGATAAAACCTTGCCTTCGTGAAGCCCCTCGGTCCAGCGGATAAGGTCGCCGGCCGTGGATGCGAGGCTGCCGGCGCCAGTCAATCCTCCCAGGTCTCCGTCCTCATCGGGAGCAGGCCCCTTGGCCGACTGCATATAGCCGATGGCGCGATTACGTGTGGTCTGCGTATTCCAGACACAGGTGGTCTGTCGCATCCGCAACGGACGGAAGATGCGCCGGCTCAGAAACTCGCAATAAGTTTCGCCGCTTGCCTCTTCCACCACCCTGGCCAGCAGAATGTAATTGGCGTTGGTGTAATCGTATTTGGCGCCCGGCTCAAAGCTGAGCGGCTTGTCTGTCAACGAACTCAGAATCTGCGGAATGTCCGCCTGGTGCTTACTGCGGATTACCGCGAAATCCGCATCCGGAATGCCGGAGGATTGCGTGAGCAGATGGCGCAGCGTAACGGCGTTCCACGCCGCCGGAGCCTGCGCATAGTGCTGCCGGAGAAAGTCGCTAGTCTTCAGCTTGCCATCTTGCTGCAAAAGAAGAATTGCCGCCGCTGTGAACTGTTTTGAGAGAGACGCAATGGCAAAGCGCGTATCCCGCTTGAAAGGAGTGTGATTCTCGCAATTGGCGTATCCGTAGCGGGCTTGAAAAAGCAGATGATGATTCCGCTTGATAACCATCACGCCTGAAAAGCCGTCGCGATCATGGTAAAACTGCGCCACTTTCTGCATGCGCGCGGCTAACTGCGCATCCTCCTGCGTTTGCGCCGCCAAGGATGGCTGCAAGAACACCAGAATAGCCAGAAGAGAAAGAATGCGCATGAACAGCCTCCCGAGGCAAGGACCCGTGCGCATGTCCGACCCGTTCAACGCGCAGACAGGTCTGAAGCTAAAACCGGATCAAGGATACTGGGCAGCCCCTCGCCTCAGCGAGGAATTCTTCCACATACCTTGCTTGATGATTGCACAGGGAGGGAGCTGAAAAAGCTTCTAAGCGGTCAGCCGTTCCAACTGGTCGGGCTTGACGATGGTCATGCTGGCGCCCTTGATGGTGATCCACTGGTCGCGGCGAAACTGGTTGAGCAGGCGCGTGACGGTCTCGCGCGAAGTGCCCGCCATATTGGCGATTTCCTCGTGGGTCAGGGCCATGGTGAAGCGGATTTCGGGCTTTCCGTTGGCGGAAGCGCGTCCCCAATCAAGCAGCAAACGGGCCAGCCGCCCCGCCGCAGAGCCGGAGAGTGCCAGGCGCTTGGCATCGTGAAAGACAGTCAGGTACTCGCCTGAGAGCGATTGCGCGGCGTGCATGCTGGCAATGCCATGGCGGCCGAGGAAGTCGACGAACTCCTGCTTGCGAACGGTTTTAACCTGGCAAGGCTCGATGGCCTCGGCAGTCACTTCGTGGGGAACGTTGGCCAGCACGGCGCTGAGGCCCATCACATCTCCGGGGCCGGCAATCTTTAGAATCATGGTTTTGCCGTCGCGGGAGGTGGATGACACTTTGACCTGGCCAAAGCAGATAACGAAAACATTCCGCGCCGGGTCGCCCTCGGTAAACAGCTTTGCGCCGCGGGCATGGCTCATCATGATGCCGATGCCGTCGTAGTCGCGCAATGCCTCCGGTGTGAGATTGCAGAACATCCGCAGATGGCGGTGCTCACAGTTAATGCAATCTTCCGGGGGGTGATGGGAATGGAATGAGGCCATACTTGTTCCGCAGGTCGAAATTGAAGTATAACGCACTTTCCCCGGAGGCAAGACAGGGATTTTCCCCAATCTCCGTTGCGGCCAGGAAAACCCCGGCGCGGAAATCCCGCAATGCAAACCTGATCGACTATGCCACCGCAACTCCAGAAATGCCACGGCGCACCCTCGCAGTACGGTTCAACCAGCAGGCGTAATAAGCGCGAGAGACCTCGCGGGCCAGTTCCTCCAGCAACTGCATCCGCAAAGGCGGATAATCTTGAAATGCCAGATTGAGCGACTCCATGGGAAGCAAAACCACCGATCCGGGAGTCTGCGCACTTAGAGAATAGGTATGACGGCCGTCACCGAGTACAGCCGCTAGTTCCACCAAATCCCCGGCGCGCGCCGGTCCCAGCGTCAGCCTCATCTCCATGCGTTCCGTCCGGCGCAGAAACTGCCCAGCAACCACAATGTAGAGCCCATTGCAAATCCCATGCTGGCGAAAAACCGCCTCTCCGGCATCGAAATCGATGCACTGAGCCGAGCCATTCAGCAGATTCCCCGTGGCCGGTGGACACGCCAGCAACTCAGCCAGCGGATGTGCCTGGACTGCCTCCATTCGCCCAGAGCTTGCTTCAGTTTCCATCGCCACATCCCCCTTTGCCTGCGCTTCAGAGCCGATCCTGCGGTGAGCAGACTCTCCATTCCGTCGGCCGATGAGCCCCTGGCGCGCGTGTGTGGTATTGAGAATCTGCGATGAACCGGACTTCATGGTCTTCACTCCCTCCCCACAAAACCGTTCCAACTGCAAATACTTATGAAAAACAGAACCGCCGGATGGGAGGACGTAATCCGTCTTCCCGCCCTGGGGCCCGGTGAAAGCGAAGCAGCAGTATCCGCTTCGCCTGGTTGACTAGGGTTACCCGTGAGTACAAGCCTCACACTCTTGCTTCCGCTCCAAAGCGGCTGGCGCCTGTTCCGGCGGAACACACAACACCGGCACGCGGGAACGGGCAAGCAGGGCAAAAGCAGTTCCGTGCGGACCCGGCGTATTGCTGGCGCGCTTTACACCGGCCACGAGAATGCAGGGATGGTACTGGGCGATGGCCTCGACGACCGCATCGACAGGGTTGCCGTCTTTGACAACGCAGCGCACGGGAAAGTTCCCCGTCGCCTTCACACCGAAATCTTCGGGAGTCGTCGAGCAGGGGTTCAGGATGGCCGATGCCTCCTCGGGCCCGCGCGCATGCATCATCAGCAAAGTCCGCTGAAATGTCTGTGCAAGAGAACTGGCCATGGCTACGGCAGCCGGCAAAGCCTCGTTGCGTTCCATGGCAAGCAGAACCGGCCCACCCGGAACAGGCCGGTGCGATCCCGCGTTCCAGTCCGCCGCAACCGCCAGCACCGGACACGGCGATAACCGCACCAGGCGCTCGGCCACCGCACCCACAATTACCGGGCCAGCGCCTTCAATCCCTTTGGTCCCAATCACGATCAAACCAGCTTCGTATTGCCGAGCGACATCCACCAGCATCTGTGCCACAGTGCCTTGCCGAATCTCGGAATGGCTGTGTATGCCTTCCAACAGCAATTCGCCGGTCAAAGTATCGAGCGCGGAGCGCGCATCTTCGCTCAGCATCTTCAGTACGCGGCTGGGAACATCGTCCACGGCCGCGTAGTCCAGCGGGTCAATGCCATGCGCCAGCACAATCCGCGCCCCATAGGCCCCGGCGATCTTGCGGGCATACTCCAGAGCCGCCTCCGACTGGCCTTTCAAATCGGTGGCCACGACGATGGTCTTGATGCCCTCTGCAAAGCTCATGGATGCCTCCCGCCGCTATGCGGCGTCCTCCGGTTCGTACCTTTAGAATTCCGAGTCTGCACCTCCCATGTAAGACACGGCAGTGACACCATTCACCCCCCGCTGTGATTCTGGTCACAACTCATTGATTGAAAAGAAGTCTGCGGCGCGGTGTCTTACACGGAAGAGGGCCGGAACACACAAGCAAGAACTATACATTCGAGAGGCCTATGGATTAGCCTTCTCTGTGCCATGAGAATCCGCAAAGAACTCCATTTCCTCCTGTTTACGCCCAAGAGCCTCGCATCCAGACTTTCACTCGTCCTGACCGTGTTTCTGACGGTGGCAGCCTACGCATTCGCGCAGGCGCCCGTGCCGGACTCCCCCGCCATCGAAGCCAAAGCACACGCGCTGGTGGCCAGTCTGACCCTCGAACAAAAGATCGAGTTGCTGGGCGGGGTAGACAGCATGTTCACCCATTCCGTGCCCGCCATCGGCCTGCCGCGATTCAAGATGTCTGACGCCTCGGTAGGCGTGCGCACCTGGGGACCGACCACGGCATACGCCGGCGGCGTGGGGCTGGCCGCCGCCTGGGATCCTGAAATGGCGCGCAGGCTGGGCGTCGGCCTGGGCAAGGACGCCCGGGCGCGCAGCGTCAATTTCCTGCTTGGCCCCGGCGTCAATATCGCCCGGTCGCCAATCTCCGGCCGCAACTTTGAATATCTCTCCGAGGACCCGTACCTCAACTCTGCCCTTGTGGTTCCGTTTATCGAAGGCGTTCAATCACAAGGCGTAATCGCCACGGTCAAGCACTTCGCCATGAACGATCAGGAGTACAACCGGCACAACGTAGACTCTGACGTGGACGAGCGGACCATGCGCGAGATTTACCTGCCGGCCTTCGAAGCCGCCGTCACCAAGGGACACGTCGATGCGGTCATGAACTCCTACAACCTGATCAACGGCAGCCACGCCACGCAAAATGAGTTCCTCAATCTGATGGTCCTGAAAGGCGAGTGGGGCTTCAAGGGCATTCTCATGTCAGACTGGGACGCCACCTATGACGGCGTGGCAGCGGCCAACAACGGACTCGACCTGGAGATGCCCAGCCCGCGCTTCATGAACGCGAAAACCCTGCTCCCCGCGGTCAAAGACGGTTTGGTGAAAGAATTCACGATTGACGACAAGGTGCTGCGCCTCATTCGGACAGAGCTGCGGTACGGCTTTGTCGACCGGCCCCAGTTTGACCCGAACGATCCCATTTACTCCGTCGCCGATCGCGCCATTGCGCTGGACGGCGCACTTGAGAGCATCACGCTGCTGAAGAACGAGGGATCCCTGCTCCCGCTCAATCCGGCCAAGATCAAGACCATTGCCATTATCGGGCCCAATGCCTACCCGGCAATCACCGGCGGCGGCGGATCGTCCGAGGCACATGCCTTCGAGCCGGTCAGCACGCTCACGGGAATCGCCAACCTGCTTGGCCCGGACGTACACGTGCTCTATAGCCGCGGCTTGCCAGAGATGAACGATATCTTCCAGCGGACCAACTGGGAGGGCGGCATCAAGGTGGCTACCTTCCAGAGCAGAGACTTCACCGGCACGCCGGAAACCGGGACGATACCGGGCCTTGGCGACTACCGGGTGGAACGCCACGGACCCAGAGGCGAGAATCTGGGCAGCATCCGCTACAGCACCAGCTACAAGGCGGCCAAGGCCGGCAAATACCTGGTCCTTGCGGCTTCGCAATCCTGGGGAAGCGACTTCAAGGTGACTGTGGACGGCAAACTGCTGGAGACGCCGCCTCATGCCGAGGGTCAGGTTCCGCCCTATTGGACGCTCGACCTGAGCGAAGGCCAGACGATCAGCGTGGTGGCGGACTATCTGCCCGGTTTCGGCGGCTCCCACTTTGGCCTTGGCATCGCTTATGAGCCGGACCTGGTCTCGGCAGACGCCACGGCCTTTGCGGCTGCCGCGGACGTGGTGGTGGTAGCCGTCGGCTTCACCCCTGGCACAGAGGGCGAGGGCGCGGATCGCGCTTTTTCGCTGCCTTGGGGCCAGGACGCGCTCATCGAAGCGGTTGCCCAGGCCAATCCGCACACGGTTGTGACCTTGACCGGCGGCGGCGGCATGGATACGCGGCGCTGGCTCGGCAAGGTTCCCGCTCTGCTGCACACCTGGTATCCCGGCCAGGAGGGCGGCACGGCGGTTGCCGAGGTTCTCGTTGGCAAGCACAACCCCGAGGGCAAGCTGCCCATCAGCTTCGACCGCAGTTGGGATGAGAATCCCTCTGCGCAGTACTATTACCCGGTCAAGGGCGCTGACACCGCGCTGCACGTCACCGAAGAAGGGCGTCCGGCTGTCGATTACGTCATTCCTCACGTCAAGTACGAGGATGGCCTGATGGTCGGCTATCGCTACTGGACGACAACCGGCAAGCACCCGCTCTATCCCTTCGGATTCGGGCTTAGCTACACGACTTTCAGCTTCTCCAAGTTGGAGGTTCCGGCGACGGCCACGGCTGGCTCGACTGTTCCGGTCAGCTTCGACGTCACCAACACCGGCAGCGTTGCCGGCGCAGAGGTAGCGCAGCTCTATGTCTCCGACCCCTCCGCCAAAGCCACCCGCCCCGAGCGCGAACTCAAGGGCTTTGAAAAAGTGCGGCTGGCGCCCGGTGAGACAAAACACGTCACCCTCAACCTCGACGCCCGTGCCTTCAGTTACTGGGATGAAGCCGCCCACAAGTGGACCATCGATCCCGGCAAGTTCGTGATCCGCGTCGGCGACTCCAGCGAAAACACGCCGCTCAAGGCTGATCTGACGGCGAACTAGTACTACAGTTGTACATCGCCTATTCGGAGGGAGCAGGGGCATTCATGCCCCTGAAAACCACAGTTGTACATCGCCTATTCGGAGGGAGCAGGGGCATTCAGCCCCTGAAAACTACAGTTGTACATCGCCTATTCGGAGGGAGCAGGGGCATTCATGCCCCTGAAAACCACAGTTGCATCGCCTATTCGGAGGGAGCAGGGGCATTCATGCCCCTGAAAACCACAGTTGTACATCGCCTATTCGGAGGGAGCAGGGGCATTCATGCCCCTGAAAACCACAGTTGCATCGCCTATTCGGAGGGAGCAGGGGCATTCATGCCCCTGAAAACAGGCCCCTAACACGGGGGCCTTTAGGCCCGGACCGGGGTAATCTGGAGCAACTATAGCCGGGTGCCCCAGGTCCCCCTTTTGGGACCTGGGAAAGCAGTAGTCCCCATGCCCATGTATTGACGTGTGTATGCACAAGTGCCATCCTGAAAGCACATGAAGAAGCTCGCAGCCGGGCACAAGCGGGAGATCGCCACCATCGCCGCCAAGACCGACGCTGCGATTGATTTCTCCGAGATGCCCGAGGTTCTCGACTGGAGCGGCGCGGAAGTGGGGCGGTTCTACCGCCCGACGAAGCGCCCGGTGACCATCCGGCTAGACGACGACGTGATCGACTGGCTGAAAAGTTACGGCCGAGGCTACCAAACCAAGGCCAACATGCTCCTCCGCCACGCCATGGAAGCAAACCAAAGTACAAATTCAACCCGCATTAAGACTGCCTGATTCCGTGGCTGTGACGCCGGTCAAACCGGCTTCAGCTCATGGACCTGCTATCACGCACTGTCTTAGAATCTCCGGCGCAGACCATCTATCAAGGAATTCTTCGGCAGGCATCGTCCCACCCTCCGCCAATGGTAGGCGTAGAATCCTGCGCCGCATGCCAAGAACCGGCGAGAAGTGCCCAACATCGGAAGATGTGTTGAACAAGACTATTGGGACACGGCCGTGTTTGCGCTCGCGGAGGAGGTCAAGCAAGTCAACTGCTGGCTTTACCACGATTCCAAAGCGGCGTGCGTACGAATAACCTTGCTTCTCGAATCCACATATGTGGTCGTCTGGATCAGAATGAAAAGATACCTGGAGTCCATGCTCCCTAAGGCACGCTGCCAGGCACACCGTAAAAACTCCATAGCGCTTTGTGTGCCGGCATGACGTCACGATCTTCGACACCTCAATGCGTTTCCCAAAATAGTGGAGAACTGACCATGCGGCGAGTAGGCCACAGTGTCCATCCATTTCAAGAAGCTCGTTAGGCGCATTTGAAAACTCAGGAAACTTCATTGCCATTCGCCTCGCAAGAATCGATCAAAAGGTTACAGCATACGAGATCCTAACCCCCATGCCGCTCCCAAAAAGCCAAGGGCGTCACGATAGGATACCGTCCGGCGAGCGCGAGCAGGTCTTTATCTCCGCTGATCAGGTAATCTGCCTGCGCCGCAAGCAGAGTTCCAAGCACCGCCTTGTCTGCCGTATCGCGCAAAGCTTCTTCCACTACCCCGCTGGGTTCCACGATCTCCGCCAGGAACAGGAAGCTGTCGGCGAGGTCGCGAATCGCCGCCGGACTCAGCTTAATCCGCGAGAGCCGCGGCAACACCCGCACCATCTCTTCCAGAATGTATTTGGACAGCACGACATCGAGACCACCGCGTTGCCACGCGCCCACAATGCGCCCTGGCACGCTCGCAGGATAGGCCAGCCCGGAAACCAGGACGTTTGTGTCGAGCACAACGCGCAGACGCGCCATCAGCCCCGCCGCGCAGGCCGCCGTTCACGCGCTACGGCCGCATCGATCTCCGCCATACCCTCGTCGGCTGGTACATCCGCGTATGCCTCGGCAATCTGGCTGCTCAACTCGTCGAAACGCTCCCGCATCCGCCTAATCCGGGCAAAAAGCTCAGCGTCTACCAGCGCGGCCACAGGCTTGCCGTCCTTGCTGATCACGATGCTGTCGTTTCGGTACTGCACCTGGTTGAGCATCTCGCCCAGGTTCTGACGAAAGTTGACGGCACTGACTTCGGATATCACCGCGACCTCCAATCATAATGACCAGTACGATCATTATGATTCATACGTCGCCCTGTGTCCAGCGGGAGACGCCGCAGTCAAGGCAATCGAATTTGGATATTTGGCAGGTATGGTTTATTCAAGCTTTGAAAAAAGGGCTGTTCCGAAGTGGTTCTGTAACAGGGCACGACTTCAGTCGTGCCGCAAAAGCCCCATAAAACCGTTCGGCTTCAGCCGCTGCGGAAGTGCAAATAACTGAAAACAAATACCGCAGGGGCTAAAGCCCGACGGGTTCTATCCGCTTTTTCGGCACGACTGAAGTCGTGCCCTGTTACAAAGCTGAACTCGATTTGAGTGTTTTCCCCAGCGAGCAAAGCACATGCTTTCCATTTCCCCTCGAATTCCAAATAGGATTGCCCATGGAGTCGCCGTCGCAAAGCCTCTTCCCTTCCCCCAATCCCCGTTCCAGCTAATTCGCCGCCGGTGGCAGCCCAACCTCCGCTGCTGGCGGCAGCGCGTGCGTATCCCACCAATGCTGGACCACCAGATTCCAGCGGTCGGCGCGGCCAATCCACAGTTGCGCGGCGACGTCGTAATGAGCCAGATTGTTCTGGAGCCAGTAAGGCCGGTTGTCGCGCAGCCAGGCTTGTTGGTAGAGTTCGCGCAGTTGCGTGTAGCCGTCGCGAATGTCCTGAAGCCGTCCATTATTTGAGCCAATGGTCTCAAGAATCTCTTCCACCTCGCTCCAGTTGCTCTTGTCGGCTGCCAGCGTCTGCGCCCGCGCGTAGAGCGCCACGGAATCATCCGCAGCCTGGAACTTCAGCCCCACAAAGTCGATGCGGCGAGCGCCCAGTTCCAGCGCATCGAGCGCCTCGGGGTTATCGAGCTTGCGATTCTCAAGCTTTGCCGCCGCCTGCGCCTCGGCGATCAGCGCAATGGCGCGCTCGGCGTGCAGGCGCAGTTCGCTTGCTACGGGCCGCACCTTTGCAGCCACACGCTGGCCCTCGGGCGAGAAGGGATCGACCCAGAAGAGGCTGTCTTGCGCATCGGTCAGCCCTGCCTTCTTGAGCACGGCGTGAGCGGCCATGATCTCCCGCTGAGCCTGGCTGATCTTGCCCGTCCGGTCACCGTGAAAGGCCAGCCCGAAGGAATCTGTAAACGCATCTTCAGAGCTTTCGCCCGCCTGCCAGCCGGCAGCCGCGCCAAAGAGCACGCCGAACCAGTTCTCGTCGAAGAGGCCTTCGCCGTCGTCGTTCCAAACCGTGTTCAGCATCCCCTTTGAGCCCAGCTTCTGGCCGTCGCGCACAAAGGCGCGGATGTTGCCCAGCGCCTCATTGTTGTTGGGGTAGAGGCGGTTCCAGTTGTTCACGCCGGGCGAAACCCAGGTCTCAAGGCCGGCCTTGGTAAAGGGCAAAATGAGCGGCGCAAAGTCCGGCTCCACGTCGTAGCGCCAGGGCACGGCAATCATGTCCTTGGGCAGCGTGCCGACCAGTTCAGGCGAGTTGACCGCAACATCGCCCCAAAACAGAAGCTGCTTGTGGTTGGGCTCAAGCGTGGTATGGATCCTGGTCAGAAAATCGAGATAGACGGGTGCCAGACCTTGTTGCTTCACCTGGTCGCGGGTCCTGCCCATGCCGAGTTCGAAGGTTTCGTCAGCGCCAATGTGCGCATAAGGACCGGGAAAGACCTTGGCGAGCTCGCCAAACCAACTGGAGATGAGCGGCAGCGTGGCCGGATCGCCGGGGGCCAGCACAGCGCCGTGCGGCGTCTCGGCCAGCCCTGAGAACTGCTCGAATTTGAGCACGTGATGCAGGTGGCCAAAGGACTCCTGATCGGGAATCACGGTGATGTGGTACTTGGCCGCGTAATCGACCAGTTCGCGCGCCTCGTCCGGCGTGATTGCGCCGCCGGGATAGGCCGCCACCGGCGAACTCGCGTAGGCGAAGGTGTGCTCGAAGTAAGGCGAGAAGATGTTGTATTTGTATGCCGCCAGGGTGCGAATTTCGCGCTTGAGGAAGTCCATGGTTGGCAGAGGGCCGCGCGACCAGTCGTCGGAGAGGCCTCGGTGCGCCATGGCGGGCCAGTCGCGGATGGTGGGGGCGAGCAGGACCGTGTCCTTGCCGCTGCCGCGAATCAGTTGCTTCACGGTTTGCGCGCCGTAGAAGAAGCCCGCGGAGGATTCGGCGATTACTGCGAGACCGCCCATGCGTTCGGGCACAATCACGTAGCCCTCATCGTGCATCGCGGGATCGAAGATCAGGTGGTGTAAGGCAAGCAGTCCTCTTGCTTGGGGCGCATCTGCGTGCAAGAACCAGATGAGGTTTGAATCATTGACGTGAACGCTCAAGCCCCGGTTGGCGAGCGATTCCTCCAGATCCTTCAAGGCAAACTCGGCCTCGGAGCCTTTCTCAACGGAGGAGTCTGTTCCCAGGTTTCCAATCGCAAATGCCTCAACCGCAATGCATTCTCGCGGCGCAGGCACAACTTGAAGGTCAGCGCAAGCGGGCGCCCGGGCTGGTGTTACCTTCCATTGCGCAGACGCGCCCACTGTTGCACACAACAAAACCGCTGAAACCAAAGAAATACGGAGACGCATAAGCCCTTCCTCATTCCATCCAAAGCCGAATGAAAGGCTAACGCATCTCCGCTTGTGCTGTATACCAGGACGTGAAAATGCCCGAGGCTAAAGCCCGTCGCTGATGTGCCTGGTTCAGGGGTCTGAAGACCCCTGCTTCCTCCGCAAAAACACTCTGCACCCGTCCGAAAATCTCAGAGCCCGAGAAACGCCCTCAAGGCTTCGTTGACTGACTGCATTGTGACGGCATCGACGCGTCCAATCCGCGCCCCCAATTTGACGCGGGGTACAGCCGTTGCCTT
>Ga0302319_10003537_pt1 | contig 32590 bp, 23 predicted proteins | sample Bog_T0_2_FD_203319 | JGI IMG/M metagenome (GOLD analysis project Ga0302319, IMG submission 203319) | Peat permafrost microbial communities from Stordalen Mire near Abisko, Sweden - Bog_T0_2 | ecosystem: Environmental > Terrestrial > Soil > Wetlands > Peat | place: Sweden: Abisko, Stordalen Mire... | reverse complement strand
GGGTCCGGCTGATCCAGCCACGCGAAGTCGAACACGTTGGGGTGCAAGGTCTTGGTGAGACTAAACACCGCGCCGTTCTCAACCGGCTGCTCAAACCACCAGTCAAGCAGGTTGTACATTAGGCGCGCCTGGTGATTGACCCAAACCTGAAGTTCGCGTCCCTGCCCGTCCACGAAAATCAGCTCTTGGAGGGTGGGTTCGGGATCTAGCCAGGCGGTTGGAATTTGGCAAAGGGGGAACGTCCCGAGTTCGCGATGGATCGACTTCAAGACCAGACGAAGCTGCTCAGGCATGGTCTTCGGCGCCGCGACCACGTCTTCATCCAGCACATCGGTTGCAAGGGGGTGCTGGAGCAGTTTACGGAGCGAGGAGCTGAGGCCTTCGTCGGTGAGTTCGACATCGATCAATTCGCCTTCGTCGTCGACCACCTCGGTGGAAACAAACTTGAAGGGCTCGGGGACTTCTCCGATGTAATCGGGCAAGGTGCCCGCTCGTCGGAAGCGGTCGCCACCGACCCAGGCCACCGCGCTGTTTCCGCGGAGAGCCGTCATCACGTTGTGCAAGTCATCCGGGAAGGTCTTATTGCTCGGCGTGATTTCGTAAAGCTCTTCAAGCAGCTTCGTCACCGTTACCGAGGCGTCAGAGTTGGAAATTCGGGCGACCAAGCGCTTGATATCCTCGGCCTTGATATCGATGGGTGCGGCGTCTTCCATGTCAATGGAAGGTGCCAAACGGTCGGCAAGCTTTACGGCGGCGCCGACCCACTTCTTCGCCTCCTCCTCCGGATAGATCGCACCGGAAGGGGCGAAAACGTAGCCTGGCACCGTCACCGCCTCCGCGAACATGCGCCGGCAATCGTACATCGGCGGGATATGCGGGTCTTGGGGATTCAACTGCAGCCATGCGCAGGCGCCGAGGATTTTCAGACGGATAGGAGCTGCCGCTTTGATCGCTTGGGCAAACGCGCCTTCGACACGCCACTGAATGGGACCGATCTTTTTCTTGGCCTCTTCAACTTCTTCCACGGTGACGCCGTTGAGCGCGAACGCACGCTCGATGGTTTCGTCGCTGGCGACAAACCCCCATTTGGTCAGGCTTGCCTGCTCAAGGCCGTCAAGCACAAACTGTGGGTCCTTGTTCAAAATGCGTCGGACGATGGGCTCAAGCTGAGCGGGCGTGGTGCGCCTTTGACGGCCCAGTTCGTGCAGCACAAGCTCCAAGTGAACGGGGGCGCCGAACGCATCAAGAATGAGTCTCAGGGCTTCTGCTACAGGACGCCCGCTACCGGTGAGGCGCGAGGCAGGCACCCAGCGCCGATCGGCATAGGTAAATCGCTTTGGGTTGGTGGCGAGCAGGGACCGAACCGTCGCAAGGCCCACGCCATGCGACGACAGTTTGTCGGCAAGCTCACTCAGCTTGACCGCCGACTCCATCTCACTCAGTTTTTCAAGGATCAAACGATCCACGTACGAACGCGCAAACTCTTCTTCGGGCTTTATGGTAATTGGCTTCGCCAAGGGGAATCCTCCGTCCACGCAAGGCCGGGACGCAATCACCTATTATGCCAGGCTCAGAGGCCCCAATTCTACGGTACGCAGTGCCTCATCAATAACCTGACCGAACGACGACCGGTGAATCACAGAAAAAGCTGACCGAAGCGGAAGCATCGGAGGTGTATGTTGAGCATTTTGGCAAGGCGAGAATTGGTGGCTATGAAGGCGAATTTCATCACACCGTGGGTTACACCGACGTGGCAACCGGGTGGAGCGAGTTTCGTCCTCTCAAAACCAAAGGGCAACACGAAACGACCACCGCCCTCGAAAGCGTCATGGCTAGCCTACCGTTTCCCGTTCTTGGACTTGATTCCGACAATGGGTCCGAGTTCCTCAACTGGCACCCGGCAAAGTTCTGCGCCGATAGAGGCATCCAACTCACACGATGCCGGCCTTACCACAAGAACGACCAATGTCGAATCGAGCAGAAGAACGGCGCAATCGATTCCATGAATAGCATTGGCGTGCGCGGGCTGATCACTGCCTCTTGGAGCGCTCCGCAATCGCTTGGTCAAATCATCCCTTGTGTTTTGCTTAAGCCCTCGTCGACAGCAGCACCTTGAAGGGCATGCCTTCTTCGCAATAAACCTCGGGATGGGGGAAGCCGGCGGTGGCCAGCATCTCCACCAATTGCTGCTCGGAATAGCAATCGCCGCCAGGGGTTGCCGCGAGCATTTGCAGCGCAAAGAGGGCGGGAAATGGCGGCCCTAACCGGTCCTCGTTCACCACAAACTCGACCACCACCAGTTGCCCGCCCTTCTTCAAGGCTCGGTGGCACTTCGTGAGGAAGGCGGTATTGGTGGCCACATCGAAGTGGTGCAGGAAATTCGGAACGAGAATGACGTCGAAGTCGGTCCCATATTCCACGTCGAAAGCGCTTCCCGGGAGCAGCTCGTATCGCTCGCCAACCCCGGCAAGCTCGGCGTTCTGCTTGGAATATTCCAGCACCGGCGCCCAGTCGTTACCAACCACCGTAGCTGCCAGATTCTGTTTAGCTACGGCGATGCCGAAAGCGCCGTGGCTGCTGGCCACATCGAGAACCTTCCATGGCGCTCCGCCTCCATCGCCCAAGAGGTCGGCCACGTAGGTGGCGCTCTTGCTGACGATGGGCAACATCGCATCGGCGAATGAGGTCCAAACCGCCTCGTCGGGTGCGGTGACCGCTTCATCCTTGGCACCGCCTCGCCTGACGGTGTCGGTGAATCCGTCGAACTGGGCCATCATCCGCGGATGGTGAAAGAAGGCAACCGAGCTGCCCATGTATGCCGGTGAGTTGCCGTTGAGGAAAACCTCGGAATCTTGGGTGTTCGAGTATCGGCCTCGATCTTTAAGCAGGAAGCCCTTTACGCAGAGGTAGTCGCATAAGATCCTGACTCCCCTCTCACTCGCGCCGCATTTGAGCCCAATCTCTGCGGGCGTGCTATGGCCTTCCGAAACGGCGGTGAAGATGTCCAACTCAATGGCGGCCGCGACCGCATGGCTCTCGTGAAACGCGAACGCTGCCTCCATGAACTTGAAGGGGCTCGGCACCGGTGACGTGGACATCGAAGGATCGTCAAGCATTGTCCTACAATACGCTAGCGGAGCCTGTACAAACTCCGACCTCAGGTCAAAAGGTCGTCAATTGTGCAACCCGGAAGGAAACGACGGGTCCTGCAAACAAACCTCACTATTCCGCTTCGTCGCGTCGTAAGATGAAGGTTGACGCGAGCCTTAACAGGCCGTCGAAAATTCAAAAATCGCGGAGGTTCGAAGGTGAAGCAATACACCGCAGACAAGATACGCAATGTCGCCATTGTAGGCCACGGCGGCTCCGGCAAGACGATGCTCGTTGAGCACCTGCTGTATACAGCGGGGGCCGCCGACCGCCTGGGGACCGTCGACGCAGGCAATACGCAAAGCGACTATGACCCGCTCGAGATTCGACGCAAGATTTCCCTGAGCGCAACCGTTTTGCCGTTGGAGTGGCAGGGTTGCAAGATCAATCTCATCGACGTGCCCGGTTATCCCGACTTTATCGGTGACCTGTACGGGGTGGCCCGGGTGGTGGAATCGATGATCTTAGTGGCAGAAGCAAAATCCGACCTGGACGTTGGCTTTGAAATGGCCTGGGAGATCGCGGAGGAATACGGTCTCGCCAAGTGCATTTTTGTGAACAAGTTGGAGCGTGACAACGCCGACTACGATGGGCTCATGGAAACCCTTCACAAGCGCTACGGTCGAAAGGTTGTCGGCGTCCAGATCCCCATCGGGCACCAAGCCGCTTTCAGCGGTGTGCTCGACCTGCTCAACATGACGGTCTATAAAGGCAAAGACCGTGGCGTGGAAATCGACGTGGTTCCGTCCGGTTATCGAGAGGAAGCGGACGAACGCCGCGAGAAGATGATGGATGCGGCCGCCGAAGGCGACGATGACCTCGCCCTCAAGTATCTTGAAGGCGAATCCCTGACTGAGGAGGAGATTGAGCACGGACTGCTGGTAGGTGTCGAGACCGGTCGGGTCGTGCCCGTGCTCCTTGGATCGGCGGCAAGTGGGATTGGGGTGGCCACCCTGCTTGACCGGATCCTCCATGAGCTTCCCTCTCCCGTCGATGTTCCGAAGCCCTTTGCGGACAAGCCTCTATTGCCCGACCCCAACGGACCCCTTGCCGCTTTCTGCTTCAAGTCCACCGCCGACCCTTACGTTGGCAAGATCAACTTCGTGCGTGTCTTCTCCGGCACCCTTAAGACTGACCAAATTGCCTACAACATGAATCGGGAAAAGGACGAGCGCCTCCACAACCTGTTCTATGCCCACGGCAAGGTTCAGGAGCCAGCCAATACCGTTCCCGCTGGGGATATTTGCGCCCTGGCCAAATTGGCCGATACCCATACTGGCGATACGTTAAGCACGACCAAAGATCGAATCATGCTCGACCCGATCGTGTATCCGGTTCCCATCTATCGGGTCGCCGTCGTTCCCGCCACCAAGGCCGACGAGGACAAACTGGGACCATCGATCCAAAGACTGCTTGAGGAAGATCCCACGTTCCGGCATTCCCGCGATCCGGTCTCTCACCAGGAAATTCTTGAGGGCATGGGCGACATTCACCTCGACACGATCATCGAGAAGCTGAAGGCCAAGTTTGGGGTCAGCGTCAAGGTCGAGGACGCAAGAGTGCCCTACAAGGAAACCATCCGAGCCGCAAGCAAAGCCCAGGGCCGCCACAAGCGACAGACGGGTGGCAAGGGCCAATTCGGGGATTGCTGGATTGAGCTTGAACCCTTGGAGCGTGGCGCTGGGTTCAGCTTCGATAACAAGGTCGTTGGGGGTTCCATTCCCAAGAACTTCATTCCGGCGGTCGAAAAGGGCATTCGCGATGCGCTAGAGAACGGATTCCTAGCCGGCTATCCGGCAGTCGACTTCAAGGCAACCGTTTACGATGGCAGCTACCACGAGGTGGACTCAAGCGAAATGGCCTTCAAGATTGCTGGCGCGCTTGCCCTTCGAGCGGCTGCCGAAAAGGCGAATCCCGTGATCTTGGAACCAGTGCTTTCACTCGAGGTGGACGTTCCCGACGACTGCGTGGGCGACGTGGTGGGCGATCTCAACGTCCGGCGCGGCCAGATGCAAGGGATGGAGCCAGCGTCGCCGGGCAAGACCCGGATTCGCGCCATCGTTCCGATGGCGACGATGATGCGATACGCGCTTGACCTGCGATCAATCACCAAGGGCCGTGGCCGATTTCGCCAGGATGTCTCGCACTATGCGGAGTTGCCACCCCCAGAGCAGCAAAAGCTCGTGACCGAGTACGCGAAGATCCGCGCGGCCCACGAATCGGAGCATTAGAGTGAGTGGGTGAAGTGGACTTGGTGGACGTTGTGGACTCGTTCTGACGTCCACTTCGTCCACAGGCCCCATACCTACCTGCCAAGCAACCGCAATGCCGTAGCCACCACGTTATCCGCCGTAAAGCCGAATTCCCTCATGACGGTGTCGCCGGGAGCGCTGGCTCCAAAGTGGTCGATCGCCACTTGAGCTTGACTGTATTTGGCCCAGCCAAGCGATGCGGCTGCTTCTACGGAAACCGTCGGAACGCCGTTTAGAAACACCGAGGCTTGGTAGGCGGTGTCCTGGTGTTCAAACAGGAACCAACTCGGCATGCTGACCACACGAGTGGGAATATCCTGCGCCTCAAGCGTCTTTTGGGCCGCCACGCAATGTTGCACCTCACTGCCGGTGCCGACGAGGATCAGGGAAGGAGCGGTCCCCGACGCTTCTCGAAGTACATAGGCTCCCCTCTCTGCCGGGTGGCTTGGACCGAAGGCCGGAGTAAGAGTGGGTAGGTTCTGGCGCGAGAGCGCCAAGAGGCTCGGAACGTGCTTCGACTCAATGGCGATCCGGTAGCAGACCGAGGTTTCGTTCCCATCCGCGGGGCGCATGACATTCAAGTCAGGAATTGCACGCAACGAGGCCAGCTGCTCAATTGGCTGGTGGGTGGGACCGTCTTCGCCAACTCCGATGGAGTCGTGGGTGAAGATGAAAATGCTCGGGCAACCCATCAGCGCCGCGAGACGGATCGAGGGGCGACAGTAGTCGCTGAAAATCAAGAACGTCGAGCCATAGGCGCGCAGACCGCCGTGCAGGTTCATGCCGTTGACCGCCGCCATCATGCCGTGTTCGCGGATTCCGAAGCAAACATTGCGACCCTTTGGGTTCTCGGGCTGGAAGAGTCCGTCGCCATCCAACATTGTGTAGTTGCTTTCCATCAGGTCGGCGCTACCCCCGATGAGGTTGGGAAGTACTTTGCCGGCGGCATTTAGAGCTTGCTGCCCCGTTTTGCGGGTGGCGAGACTGTCAGACTCTCCGTAGCTCGGAAGAGTGCTTGACCAGTTTTCAGGTAGGACGCCCTCTAACTGGGACGCTTCGGCTGGATAAGCCGCCTTGTAAGCGTCCCACTTCGCCTGCCATTGGGCGGCTAAGGCGTCGCCGTTGTGGCCCACCTTCCGATAGAGGGCCAGCACTTCATCGTCAATAAAAAAGGAAGGCTCAAGCGGGTACCCCAGGTTCTCCTTGGTGAGCCGAACTTCGTCGGCCCCCAAAGCAGAGCCGTGCGCTTTCTCCGTTCCTTGTTTGTTCGGGCTGCCGAAGCCGATGATCGTCTTGCAGATGATGAGTGACGGGCGCTCGGTTTCGGCTTTTGCCGCTTGGATCGCGGCGTCGACTTCTTCAATCACCTCGCCGTTGATATGCTGAACATGCCACCCGTAAGCCTCGTATCGGGCGCCGGTGTCTTCAGTGAAAGCGATCGTCGTATGGCCGTCGATGGTGATTCCATTGCTGTCGTAAAGGAAAATGAGCTTCCCCAGCTTCAGATGCCCAGCCAACGAGCTTGCTTCGCTGGATACCCCTTCCATGAGATCGCCGTCTGAGCAAATGCCGAACGTATAGTGGTCGATGACCTCGTGGCCTGGCCGGTTGTAGGTTGCCGCTTCCCAGCGTTCGGCGATCGCCATGCCCACTGCGGTCGAGATGCCTTGGCCAAGAGGTCCGGTGGCCATCTCAACTCCCGGCGTGAGGTGGTTCTCCGGATGGCCGGGGGTCTTGCTTCCCCACTGGCGGAGCCTCTTGATCTCGTCGAGGGACAAATCGTAGCCGGTCAGGTGCAGCAATGAGTAAAGCAGCATCGATCCGTGCCCGGCCGATAGGATAAACCGGTCCCGATTCATCCACTTGGGATTGGAGGGGCTGAAGCGCAAGTGACGCGTCCAAAGGGTATAGCCCATCGCCGCCGCCCCCATCGGGAGACCTGGGTGGCCATTGCCGGCCTTCTGCACGGCATCCATAGATAGGCACCGGATCGTGTTGACAGCCAGGTTTTCCAAAGACGGGGAAGCGATACTCATGAGTCTAATAACCATACCCGCCGTGAACGGATCGACGCCCTTAGGTAGTCTTCCCGCCGTGCGGTCGAAGTTTTCCTACGTCGCTCTTCTCGTCGCGGTATTCACTACCGCCTTTGGCGCCCAATCGCAACAGGCCGCAACATGGCAAGTGAATAGTCACCATTGCCTCATTTGGAATGGTGAGCCCTACATGCCAATCGGGGTGCGTATCCCCGGTGATCCCGATCAAATTCGGGCAGCAGCCGACGCGGGCATCAAGGACGTGATCGTGGAGCTGCCCGCCAACGGACAGGGTTGGGGCGATGCGTTCCGCGCCTTGGAAGGCGCGGGTATGCGCTACATCATCGCCCTCACCTCGATGCCGCCGATGGCCCATGGCTTTGAGGTCGAACCCCAGAGCTATCGGATTACCGGGATCACCGATGCGAGGACCTTTGATCTCCCGATCCGGAATGCAACCGCCGTCCTCGCCGTGCTTGCCAATCGGCGTTCCGGCGAGGTCGATTGGAACCAGATGGTGCAGGCCGGACCCGACTCGACAAAGATATCGGTTGACCTCTCGAACGGCGTCGACCACACGCTGCTTCTGTATCCGGAAATCAATGGCACACAGCTGCCCGACTACTGGGACTCTTTTGACGTGTACCGAGACCGTCTCCTAACCGCGTTTCGAGAGAATCCGCCCGGTAAGGGACTCCGTGGTCTGCTCAATCCAATGGGTGCCACCCCTAACCTGATCAACAGCACCGCCAGCTTGGTTCCCACAAGCGACCTATTCCGGTTTGAGCTGGAGAGCTACCTTAAGCAGAAGTACCGCAGTCTAAGAACCGCCCAAAGGAGTTGGGCGGTAAACACCCTTGAGTCCGACGGTAACGGGGGGGATGAGGAGGGCTGGACCGTTCTGTCGCGGCTCGTACCGCTTTGGTCGGCCACCCGCGGAGTCCCGATGTTCTACGACCCCGTCCAAAACGCCCTTCGGGCGGCCGACACGGATTCGACGGCTTGGGCCGACATTCGTGACGTCATTCGGCGGGCGGAGGAAGCACGGCAAAGCAAGCTGCTGGCTTCCCTTCGCGATGTGTCGGGCGTGCCGGTTCTGCAGGAATGGAACGGGTGGTCGGAGCTCTATGAGGGTTCCTCGCCATCGGTTGATGGTGTAGGGATCATGGCCTCCGGCAGAACTGGAGATGATTGGTCGCAGTCGAGTTGCCGGGCGATCAGCAGCGCCTCGCGCTGCGTTCGCCCCACTTGGACACCGGCGACCGATATCGAGATCAATGCCCAAGACGGAACCCATGCGGTTGAGCACCTTGCCGAAATGGGCGCCCGTGCATGGTTCTTCCGAAGCTCGACGATCGAGACCGATCGGCTGGTTGCCGCCTTGAAGCCGCCCGACTTTGTGACCCCCGGGGACTTTCCGACCTTCCTTTACTATCCAGAGGCGGCTTCGAACCCGGCATCGCCCCAGCATTTGCCTGGCGGCACATGGTGGCTGCCATCGCCAGGGTCCGGAAATCTCGTTGATCTCGGATCGGGATTCCATGCCTATCGTTATGACGATGGCATTCGGGCGTACTTCGTTCTGTGGCGGGATGGCCCTGCTCAGCGGTTCGAAATGCGCCTCCAGAATCCCAAGGCCTTGGTTGTGCGTTCGCTCGATGGAGTCGATCCCCAAATCAAGGTCACAAAAACCGGGGTTCAGTTCAACACGTCGCCCTACCCTTTGATCTTGACCGGCACCGAAGATATCCCAATTCCCGAAGTGTGCATCGTGGACACGGTGAGCCGCGTGAATGCTCTGGTTCAAGCCGTCGGCCGCGCGTTGGCCGAAGGGCAAGGCGAGGTCGTGCGCTACCAGGAAGATGTTCGCGCGCTCCAAACGAACCCGGGCGGAGCATTCTTGAGCTTGAGGACCCAGTACCGCAATCTGAGCAAGCTCGTGTCACCTTTTGTCTGGGAGGAAGCCGAGGATTTCGACTCGTCCAACTTCGGGGAAACATCCCAGATTCCCGGCTGCAGTGGAGACCATGCGTTGAGCTTGCACGCGGTGTTTGCCTCGAACACCTACTTTGCCGAATACACCCTTCCGGTGCGTTCGCCCGCCCAACAGGAACTGTGGGTCGCGGCAAAAATTCCTCCGGGAGCCCTGGATTCAGTCACTGCGAGAATAGGGGGCGAGGTTCTTAGCATTCAGGGCGGCCCGGTTTGTCCTTACGGTCTCGGTTTCGCCTGGTACAAGTTCGGCACGACGCGCATCGCCCCTGGCGCCAACACGGTGCGCATCGAAGTCAACGGCCCTCCCGACGGAAGCGAGATATTCCTGGATGTGGTTTTGCTCGACCCCCTCCCTTTTGTGCCGACAGGCGCTTACCTGCCAGATGTCATGGCGCACCCTGGCAGCTCGGAGGACGACATCAAGCGGGCTCGAGGTCAATGATGGGCGGGATTCAGGAGGGGAGAGGGCGTTCGAATGAAGCGTGACACATGGGTCGCGATTGGGGTTGCGGTGGGATTGCCGTTGATCGCCGTCTTGACGTTCGCGATCATCAACGCAGGCACGCTTCCCTACGTCGATTCCTTTACTCTGTGGCTCGTCGTCTTTGGCGCGGCGGTGTTCTTCAGTCTCCTGCCAATCTTCCTCGCTCGGCGCAAACGAAGACGCAAATAGGGGGAAGAGGACGCATGGGGTCGAGGGGTAACATGGCCCCAGCTTCATGGATGACTTTAGCATCGATCGACCGGAGTTGTCCGGCTCTCTCATCCAGATGGAATTTGGCAAGGGCGGCCGCATTCGTAAACTCTGGGTCACCGATCCAAGCCGACCGGAAAACGGCGATAACTTCCAGTTCGCCCTGCCTTCTATCGCGTTTGGCGAAGAGACGAGCGACGACTACCTCCCAGGGACGATCCTTCTCGGAGCGCGCACCAGTCCCGAAGAACCCTGGATTCTTAGCCGAAATAACTCAGCCGAGTCTCTTGACAAGCTTGATCGTGACGACGATGACGACGGCGATCCTGACGAATCAGCTCTCGACCTCACCTCCGCGAGCGTCCACTACGAATTCCCTCTATTGCCCGAAGTCTACGCCACCGGTCGCTTTTACGAGAAACTTGACCCTATGCCCCACGTGTTGTGGGATATCGAGATCACAAACCGAGGTCAGGGCGGCTTGGAGATCGGAGAATTGGCGTTTCCTCTCGCGTTCAACAACCTCTATGAAGGGATCGCTCGGACCGCTGATGGCGCCGAAGAACTTTGGCTAGAGCGGTGCGCTGTTCACACGTTCATCGGCGGGGCCGCAAGTTATCTCTATGTGCAACGGCTTGTGGGAGAGCCACCGGGATTGATCGTAGCTCCTGGCGACAAAACATCCTGGGAGTTCTTCAATCACGTCCCGGCGTCGCTGGCGACTGGATTTCGATGGGAGGGCATCCCCGTCATCTATATCCATTCGCAGGCGGCGATGGAAAGGGAGGGATGGCCGCAGGTGATCCATGGCCATTCGAGCGTGACCCTGGAGCAGGGCGAAACCCGTACCTACCAGATCAAATTCCTTCCCACCGAGACCGATCGGTTCGCCGGATTTCAAAGCACTTTGCACATGTTCGGCCACCCTGTGATTCGGCTTTGGCCGAGTGCGGTGGCGCCGGCGGAAGTGGGCATCACGGTGGAACTTGCGGGTAGCACTCCAACCCAGTTTCATACCGATGTTGAAGCCGAAATTGAACCCGATTCCTACGAGGGCGGCGGGTCCTGCGCGATTCACGCGGCCGGGCCAGGCCCCCTCAGCCTCACGTTCGAAGACACCCAGGGCCGGACCGGCCACACCCACCTCCTCTTCACCGAACCCATCGAAGACTTGATTCGCCGCCGGGCGGAGTGGATCATAGAGAACCAGGTCTGTTCGGAGGCAACGAACCTGAACGGCGCGATTCTCAATACCGATTTGCAGGTCGGCCTGCAAATGACCGACCCCGACGAGTATCAGCGTCCCTTCGGGGTCCTCTGCAGCTTGGGTGAGGCCTTGTTCCTCGCGGAGAAGAACCGGTTGGAACCGCGGCGCGAAGAGGTCGAGGCACTTGACCGATACATCGAATCCTTCCTCGTCGACGATCTCCAGAACCCCCAAACGCTGGCGGTGGGCCACGCATTCATGGACACGCGTGGAGTTGCCATTGGTGCCGAAGCTGAGATATCGGCGCTGGCGGCGCGCCTATTTGAGACCATGGCCGAAGTCGCCTCCAGCTATGGGAGCACGTCCAGAAACTCCGAGTGGTACGCCGATCGCGCCGTCCGCACCGATGCGGCCAGGGTGGACTTCCCTCCACGGCCGCGGCCGGACCTTTGGTTTGACGATGACTTGGCGATGAGCATGGCTGAGGGGTTTCCCTCAGACACGGAATTCCCGACCTGGAACCCCCACGAATGGAATCCGTCCGTGTTCTGGTCCTCTTATGGCCACGCTGTTCAAGAGGGCGCCCTCGAACCGCTTCTTCGCATGGTCAGCAGTTCCAAAGCGCCGACCCCAAGCTGGTGGTGGTATGGCAGCGATAAAAGGTTTGTGACGGATACGGAAACGCCCCATCCCGCGATGCTTGACAAGGGTGAAATCTGCCTCGGTCCGACCACGCCCGCCAACTCACTGCTTATCCTGAAGATCGCCGAGCGTGAGCCCCAGCTCGTGCCGGATTGGATGCTGCGAGCAGCCTACGGAGGACTCCTTGCGGTCTGGGCCCTTGTGCGCCACGATGGCGCCGCCGCCATGGGTTATTGCCCCGACGTCGCATCGCGCCAATATGGAATGTCTTGGTGCACCGGAGACATTGGCCTCACCCTTTGGACGTATTTGCGCGGGGTCGCCGCACACGTCTATCCCGCCGGACCCGGCGGCGCGGTGGCATATGGGTGCTACGTGGAATCGCGCGAGGAGGCTGATACCGAATTCATTTGCATCCGCCCCTGGGATGGCGTGGCCCGGCGCGTGGTGGTCCACGACTGGAATGTTCATGCCACTTGCGACTTTGCCCGGCTTGAACTCTTTGAATTCGACACGCGGCTTCGCAAGGCGAACGCCGTTCTGCGAAACACTGGCGATCAAGGACGGGATGCGCGTCTGACGATCTCCGGGCTTTGGGGCACTAAGCTAAAGTTGTCGGGTAAGAAGGAAAGGATAGATGCTAGCGAACCGATGATTGTACACATCGGCGCCGGCGCGACGTTGAAACTGATGATTGAGGCGTTTGAATGATGATTCCTGACTGGTGGCTGACCATTTCTGCGGTGTTCTTTGTATTGAGCGTGGTTCTCATCGTCGCGCTGATCTATGTGCTTTACAAGGTTCTCCAGGTATTCAAGCGCATCGAGCCGCAAATCATTGACCTCACCACCAAGGTTGATTCCATTGCGGGTCAGGTCAACGAGATATCCGCCAGCCTCAAAGAGACGGTCACTGTGGTTGGCGGCAAGACTCGTGGGATTGCCACTGCCGCCGACATGATCGCTGGGACTTTGGCGGGCAACATGGGCAAAATCGGCCCGATCATCACGGCCATCATGACGGCGTTGAAGCTCTTCAATGCCGTCAAAGACGCAAGAGGCCCAAAGCAGAAGTCCCTGCCCGGGAAAGGCGACTAGCGGAACCCGCTAGCCTGCTCAGGCGTCCCGGCGATCGAAGCCCGGTCGTTTCACGACTGCGACCAACTCGGCGCACAAGTCGGGAAGTTGGGAGCCAGCGGTGAAACACGCATCCGCATAGGCTTCCGGGAGTTTCTCCATTTCAGCGTTGCTGAAGGGCTTGAGAAGGATGCCATCTTCCTTGTGAATCTCAAGTCCGGCGGCCAAGATGTCTCCTCGCAATGTCTCTCGCGAGTAGTAGCGGCGGTGACCCACCTTGTGATCTCCCGGGCTCAGCTCCTCAAGGGAGGCGATCATCCCCATCGCCAGCCCAATCCTGCGGTGGATAGACGCGGCGTTCGGGACCACGATGATGATGCGACCCTTCCCCGACATAAGCCCTTCGAGCTTGCGTAGCACCGCGACCGGATCGACGACATGTTCGAGGATGTCGACCACGAGGATGGTGTCGAAACGAAGCTGGGTTTGATACTCTTCAATGGAGGCGACCTCAAAATGGACGTACTCAGGGGGCTTGGCGGCAATCGCAGCCGCTAGGTGAACCTCGTTGAGGTCGATGCCCACGACTTGGGTAAACAGGTCGGCCAGCCCGAGGGTCACTGGCCCCTCACCGCAGCCGATATCCAGCATGGATTCACCTTGGCAATAGGGACGGAGTGCCGCTATCCGGTACTTGCCCATCACCGCGTTAAAGCCGTGGGCGTAGCTTTGACTTTGCCGCTCTCTTTCGTTGGGAGCGCCCGTTGACTCAACCGCCATGTCGTTGCCCAGAGATTAGCACTGTTGACGCAAGATTCTCTATGTATCTATGGAAACTTTACGAGGCTAGCCTGCCTTGCCCTGTTTCGCGCGAAGGGCTTCCAGGCGGATCGACTCGGATTCCCAATCTCCCACCCACGTATCGATATCCTGACGGAGGCTCTCGTGGCGTCGGGAAAGCTCCCATACATCCTCGCCAGAACCAAGGCTTGCAAGGGTCGCTTCCAACTCCTTGAGTTGGGCCTCGGCGACGGCGATCTGGGATTCGAGAATCTCAAGCGCTCGCTCGGCCCGCTGCAGTTCCTTGCTCAGCTCGCGGGGATTGAGTGCAGGGCCTGCCGCAGGCTTGGAGGCAACTTGACCGGCCGACATCGGTCGTCCCGATAATTGGCGGGCCCGATACTCGGCGTAGGATCCCGGGTATTGGATCACCTCCTTTCGCCTTAAGTCAAGGGTGTGGCTGGTCACTTGCGACAGGAGCCAACGGTCATGGGAGACGAGGATGAGGGTGCCCTTGTACTCTTCGAGGATGTTGGCAAGCGCCTGCCGCGAATCCATGTCCAAGTGGTTCGTGGGTTCGTCGAGAATGAGCAGGTTGGGGTTCAGCCGGGTCAGTTTGGCAAGCGAGAGTTTATTCCGTTCTCCTCCGCTAAGCGTCTTGATCGGTCGGTAGACGTCATCGCCGGTAATGAGGAATCGACCGAGCAGGTTTCGAGCGTCGGCGGGCAACATGTCCTCCTCCCAAACCAGCAAATCCAGAGGCGACTGCTCGGGGTCCATATCCGAGGCATCTTGGAAAAACACCCCTGGCTGAACGTTGCTGCCGATTCGAACGGCGCCCGCCAGCGGATCGACTTCGTCAATCAACACCTTGAGGAGCGTCGACTTTCCCACCCCGTTCTCGCCAATAATCCCCCAGCGGTCGCCCAGCCGCACCGACCAGTCGAACGGGCCAACGAGTCGCTCGTCGCCATAGCCGATTTCGAGCTTTGCCGCTTCCAAAACCTGGTCGCCACTCCGGACCGACTCGCCAAAGGCCGCCTTCATGACTCTTCCCTTGGTGGGTGCATCGACCTTCGCAGCCTTGATCCGGTCAAGCCGCTTCAGACGGCCCCGAGCCTGTGCGGTGCGTTGGGAGTTCATGAAGCGCCGAACGTATTCGTCCAGCTTGGCGATTTCCTGTTCCTGCCTCTTGGCCACTTCAGCTTGGCGCAGCTCCTCGTCCGCGCGGAGCTGAAGATATTTCTCAAATGGGCCTGGATAGGCTTTCGTTGTCCCGGCCCGCAGCTCAATGACTCGCTCTGCTGTGTTGTCGAGGAAGGTTCGGTCGTGCGAGACGAGAAGCACCGAACCGTGGTACCCCCTGATCCAGTTCTCGATCCACTCGGTGGCTTGCAGGTCCAAGTGGTTGGTCGGTTCGTCAAGGATCAGCAGATCTGGCTCCTCAAGGAGGAGCCGAGCCAAGGCGAGCCGCGTCTTTTCGCCGCCGCTCAGGACCCCCGTCTGTCTCGAGAACTCATCTTCCGCGAAGCCCATTCGGAGCAGAACCGTTCGAACGTCATGCTCGACCGAATAGCCTTCGGCTTCCATGAAGTGCTCATGAAGGAGGCTGTACTCATCCACCACGTCGGGGTTCCCCTCTTCGAGCAACGCCTCAAGTTCCTCAAGGCGCTTGCGCAGTTCAAGCTGCGCAGATACGCCTGACTGAGCCTCTTCCAAAACGGTTCGCCCGATTGAGACGGGGACGTCTTGCCTCAGGTACCCGATCTTGGCGCCTGGCCTCACGTTGACCGAGCCCCGGTCCGGCTCCATCTGGCCGGTGATGATTTTCAGTAGCGTGGTCTTACCCGCCCCATTTGGCCCCACCAGAGCGACCTTTTCCCGCTGGTCAAGCCGGAAACTCACCGCGGATAGAATCTCATCCACGCCAAAGCTCTTGGCGACGTTGTTGATGGAAAGCAGCACGACCCCGTTAGGGTACCGCCCTGCGGGATCGTCACTGAATGTGGGAACATAGAAGTGTAGTGAGCCTAAACGACCTTCGTGCCGTGCTCGCCGGATTGAGACGCCCAGAAGGTGGCCCCCTCATCATGGCCACGGTGGTTGCGACCCGGGGCTCGACTTATCGTCGACCGGGCGCCCGCCTCCTTATTTCCCCCAGCGGCTGGATCGCCGGATCGATCAGCGGTGGTTGCATTGAGGCAGAACTGCAGGGGACGGCGTGGAAGCGAACCGAAAATGGCCCGGTGCTCGAGACCTTCGACGCGACATCCGAGGGGGATGCGATTTGGGGATACGGACTTGGCTGTGCGGGCGCCGTCGATGTCCTCCTTGAGCGTCCCTCGCTGGAAAATCCTGCCATGAGTCTTCTCGCCAAATGCGTGTTTGATCGTCAGCCGGTGTCGGTTGCCTACGATCTCACTCCCGGCCCCACTCTCGGATCGATCTATGTGGAAGGGGGAGGGACGCGGGCTGGCCTCGAACTTCTCGCACGTGCGCTCGACTATGTGGACTCCACCAAGCCCACCATCGTTCACGATGGGGAGCGCGCCGTCTACGTGGAGCGCGTTCCGGCAGGGTTTCGCCTCGTCATCTTCGGGGCTGGCAACGATGCGATTCCTTTGGTTCGTATCGCTACGGAAGTCGGTTGGTCGGTCATCGTTGTAGACCGGCGCCCGAACTACGCCACGAGCGATCGCTTCCCCACTGCCGATGCCGTTTATACGGCGCCGCCCGAGGAGATGGCAAACCAAGCGTCACTGGATGCCAACGCGTACTGCGTCCTGATGAGCCACAACTATCTTAGCGATCTCGCCGTTCTGCGTGAGCTTGGATCGACCGCGACCCCATACATCGGAGTCCTTGGTCCTCGGATCCGCACAGAGAAGCTCCTCTCGGAAATTGATGACGCGTCGTCGATCTCCGCACGAGTGCATGGTCCGATCGGGCTTGACATCGGCGCTGAGGGGCCGGAGTCGATTGCCCTTGCCATCGTGGCCGAGATTCAGGCCATTTCTGCCAGTCGCCCGTTAGGCCTATCCCCCGTCCGATCCCAAAAATAAGAAACCGTATGCCGCGCTTCGCGATTGTGATTCTTGCTGCGGGAGGCAGCACCCGCTTGGGCCGGCCCAAGGCCCTTGTTCCCTACGAGAGCGCCACGCTGATTGAGCATGCTGCCGCCACCGCCCTCTGCTCCACGGCCAACGAGATTCTCATTGTGCTGGGCGATGCCGAAGCCCTCATTCGTCCCGTCGTCGCAAGGCTCCCGGTCTGCATCATCTCAAACCCTGACTGGAAGGAGGGCATCGCCTCCTCGATTCGAACCGGCATTGGCATCCTCCGCCCGAATGTGGAGGGCGCCCTCATCGTCCTCGCCGACCAACCCAAGATCACGGCGCAACATCTGAACGCCCTGGCCTCAAGGGGGGCAGGGGGCTCTATCGTAGCTTCCGCCTACGACGGCATCCTCGGGGTTCCCGCCTACTTTCCGCGCTCGGCTTTTGGGGACCTTCTGGCCTTGCAGGGCGACACCGGCGCGCGGAGAGTGATCCAAGCCCACGGCGCTCTCGCCGTCGACTGCCCCGAGGGGGCCGCTGACGTGGATGTCGAGGCGGATGTCTTAAACCTGGAGCAGCAGCCCATCGAGATCCGAGCGACCCAAAGGGCCAAAAGTGAATAGCCAGGAATTGGAGCGAAGGGCAATCCCTGGAGAGTTCGCCAGAGCTCAAATGTGTCTAGGTCTTCCTAAGCCAAGTAAGTTGTGCCAATTGCAACCAAGAGGAAAGCGAGCGAAGCTGTCTGAGTCCGTAATGGGTCGAGAATTGAAATCGGGCGTAATCCCGATGCGTGAATCCAGCGGCATTTAGATATCGCTGGTCGTAGGCCCACCGTTGGGCCAATAAGCAGGTCTTTGGATGGCGTTTCGAAATACTCCGGTAACACGTCTTGAGCGACGAAGCGCAAGGCTTCTGCAAAGTGCTCCAACTCATAAAATGTGTGAGAGCACAGCTTCCGGTGCGTTATTGCTTGATTCGCGTTAAGAATCGACAGGCTCAGGCCTAAGGCCCGGAAATTGTTGCGCTATAATTTCCATTGTATGCAACGACGCTACACGATGGGCTTTGCCCCAGGCTTCGACGACGAACCTGCTAAGACGGCCGAACCTTCGCAGGCTCGGTTTCTCATCCTTTATGGAGTCTTTGTTTCTGCGCTTCTGTGCGCGGCGACCCTTGCTCTGTGCGTAGCCTTCCCGGCTGCCCGCTAAAGCGGATTCCTGAGGAAGCGGTGTTCTGGGGTCCGGTTTCGACCGGGCCCCGATCTTACTTGGTGTAGCCGGCGGGAACCGCCCAGATGCCTTCTGGCTTTCCGGGAACCCAGTCCGAAGAGAACTGAGCCTGCTTGGGGGTGAGGTGGATGGTTTCCCCACCGGCGGTGATCACGAAGATGCCGCCTTCATGCCGCCCCTCAGTTTTTCCAGCGAAGGCCCCATCGGCGGTGCCAGGAAAAGCCAAGCGTGAGATGTACTTGGACTTGTGGGTGATGTCGTCATTGGAATCGTTGAATCCGATACAAAATCCGTCTTGAGCTATTGGCTTGCCGCCGTCCATGAACTTGTCGGGATCGGCAGTGTTGTTGGCGCCAGCGTTGGCGGTCTCGCCGACGAGAGCCACGAGGTCGGGGTCGGCCACGTTGGACTCCGGAAAGGCGCCGTAAGGTGCGTACATCCCGTAGCTGCTCTCGACGACCGCGTTGGAATTAGAAAGGCTCAGGTTGGTCGAGCGCTCTGACTTGTCGGAGGCTGGACAGACAAACGAGGCGCGGTTCTTCATTTCCGGCTGGACGAGAGACACCCACGAAACAGCGGCCCCGTTCACGATGGTGGGATTGCCGTTTTGATCCGCCATAAAAACCGGGGGAAACTTGTCGTCATTCGCTTGGGCGTAGATCCCCATCGCCGACCAGATTTCCTTAAGATTCTGCTTGCAAACATATTCGTTGCGCTGGGCAAGGGCCATGTTATAGATGGGCGACAACACTGCCCCCAGCACCACCAGCACCACCACGATCCATTTGAAGTCCTTCTTGGTGAGATAATGGGAACTTGCTTGAGATGTCGCGCCTTCAACGGGATCGGGATCGTAGGGTTCGACGGCTAGAAAGATCATTCAGCGCCATCTCCTGCACGCTCAGGTTTGGTTGATGCGACGGTCTCGTCGCTCGCTCCCGCCGGAGTGATCCCCAAATTGGCGAGCACCTCCTGCGTGCGCTTCCGGTTCAGGTAGAGAAACGTCGTGTGCGGTCGGCTTGTCACCACCGTCTGGCCAAACCGGATGTTGCCTTTGTCCACGCTCTTAGCGAACCCGGCGAGCGATATCGCCTCGTCATCCGTGAATTGGCTGCCGAGCACCCTTTGGCCGATGGCAGCAACATCGTTAAATGCCCATGGATTTCGGATGATCTGACTCTTCAGTGCCATGAGAAACTGCTGTTGACGCTTCTGGCGCATAAAGTCGTTGTCGCCATGTCGATAGCGAACAAACCCGATCGCGGTCGCCCCATTCATATGTTGCGTCCCGGGCTTGATGTGAATGTGAAGCTGGCCTGCGTTGTCATCGTAGTTAAGGGGCTTATCGACGGTCACCGTAACCCCACCCGCTCGATCCACCATCTGTTGAAATGCATCAAAGTCAATTTGAACCACCCGATCGATCTTGATGCCGAGCAGTCCCTCAAAGGCCTTCTTGGCAAGATCGTTGCCACCATACTCGTGGTAGGCATTGATCTTATGCCCGATACCGCCAAACCTTGAGCCGGGCATCCGATAGTAAATGTCTCGGGCGATTGAAAGGCCGCTCACCCGGTTGTTGACAAAATCAAAGTGAAGCAGCATGCTCATGTCGCTGCGGGCATGATCCGCTGTAATGATCTTGCCGCCCGGCGTACGGTCCACGTCGCAACCAAGAATGAGGACGTTCATTTGGTCTTGGTGAAAGACTTCCAGGGGAGGCTTCGGATGAAGCATGATTGGCAACAATCTGCCCAGCATGCCCCTTGTGAGCTCGTGTCCCCCGAAGTAGCCACCGAAGACGCAGGCGCCGCACAGAGCCAAATAGACAATCCAGCCGAGTACCCGACCAACGGACAATCCCCCTTCCTCGGTACCCTTGTCGTGTCCGTTATCCATCGATCTCAGCTACTCATTCTCAACGACGGCTTGGTGAGGGAAAACAACGCGAAAAGTCGATCCGTGCCCGAGGTGACTCTCTATAGTCATCTCCGCGTGATGGGCGGCCGCGAGTTCCAGAACGATCTTTGTACCCCAACCAGAACCCCCAGCTTTCTCCCATTGGCTTCGAGCGTTGCCTGACAAAATGCGACGTGCGGTCTCCACGCTCATTCCCGGCCCCGAATCTTCCACCTCAAGGATATGTTTGGCATCGCCATACCGGTAGCGCACCCTCACCGAGCCCAAAGCCTCCCCGTGATCGGCTAGCGCAATTCGCTCGTCCGACACCTGGTCAAGGATGGCCTTGATCGCATTTCCGACAAGGTTTTGGACGATCCGAAAGATGAACAGTTCGTCGTGGGCGATGAGAGGCGTCCCCTCCTGAATTTCATAGCCAAGGGCGATGTGCCGACTCTCGCACTCCGGCTCCATATAGGCGCCAGCGCGGCGGATCGTATCGCCAAGGGAAGCAAGGCGCATATGGGGTCGCAACGACCTCCCCGCCGAGAGATCGGAAATGAGCTGCGAATACCCGGTTATCCGATCGGTAGCTTCCTTCAAATCGGCCAACGTTTCGCGGAGCATCTGAAGATAAAGGGGCCCCTTGCCCTGGGGAAGGCAGCCCTTCAAGGCATTCACGGGCCCATCGGCGCTGGCGAGCGAAGCCTGCAAGCCCGCCGACAGATTCCCGATGTCGTGGCTCACCTTGCCCATACCCAATAGAGTTGAAGCCCGCGATGACTCTTCTGTTAAGCGGGCATTCATAAAGCCCATGGTGCTCACCGCCGCCACGATGTCCAAAACCGCCTGATCGGTGTCATCGAAGATGCCGACCCGTTTGTTGATCAACTGCACCACTCCGATGGGTTCTTCATCCTCAAGCATGAGAGGTACCGCGACCATGGACCGCAGTTGCACGCCACTCGCCCGCTCGTACTCATTCCACTCCTCGACGGGCTTATCGGTAAAGTCGCGGCTCACGGTCTGGCGGCTGTGAAAGGCACGCCCCGCCATGCCAAAGCTATCCGGCATGTTCTTCATCGTGAGTTTGTCGGCGACGTCTTCGGGAAGCACGTGTTGGAAGATCAACGTCCGGTTCGCCCGATCGTGGATGTAGATGGTGCCGCCGGTGGCATCAACCGCCTCGACGCAAATGGCCAGCACATCGCGCATCAGAGAGTCGAAGTTTCCGCTTCCGGCCAGAATGCGGGTCGCCTTTTGCACTAGCTCGATCAATCGCGCGGTGCTCGCCATAGGGTAGGCAAGAGTCTACCGCCCTCCCGCATTCTTGCAGAGTCGGTATCCTTTTGGCAATGAAGGCGGTCGTCCAGCGAGTTCTTTCGGCAAGAGTCTCGGTGGATGGCGAGGTGGTTGGCCACTGCGGTCCTGGGCTGCTGGTTCTTGCCGCCGCTCATCGTAACGATACCGACAAGGATGCCGCCAAGACCGCCGATCGCATCGTCGGCATGCGCATCTTTAACGATGACGAGGGCCGGATCAACCTCGCGATCCGAGACCTTCCGCCATCCACCGAGCCAAGGATCCTCGCCATTTCAAACTTCACGCTCTACGGCGACCCCAGCAAGAATCGACGTCCGAGTTTCATGGAGGCGGCGCCTTTCGAGCGCGGCAAGGAGCTCTTCGACGCTTTGGTGGGCCATTTGCGGTCGGCCGACCTGGTGGTCTCAACTGGCGTCTTCGGCGCCGACATGCGGGTCGAAGTGTGCAACGACGGGCCGGTGACAATCATCGTGGAGACGTTTCCTGCGTCGTGACTCGGGGGAGTTCCCGATCCGATTTCCGAGCGAGGTCATCGCTTTCAAAGTCAGAGCCCGTCGGTTCGCCGATTCCAAATTTGGGGAAGGATTCTCGGCGCATGCGAACAAGTGCCCGCATTTCGGCATATAAACACCAAGTGCTGAAATTTCTAGCCTTGGCTTTGATATTGACGGTGTCCGTGTTTGCCCTGGGCGGGCAGCACAAAGACAAATCCGTTCATCATGCCGCGATGCACGCGGAGAACTGGGTGCGACATCATTCGAACCCCCCAACCCACCACCACCGTTATCCGAAGCGGCATCACAAGGATAAATCGGTCCATCATGCAGCGATGCATGCCGAGCACTGGATCAAGCACCACACCTAGGATATTGAGGCAGGCTAAGGGCCTGCCGAAGGATGAGGGCCGCACGAGGGCATTTCCACCTTACCGACGGCGCCGGGCGGTAGTATGGGCGCCATGCACGCGCTGAAGAGGGCACCGCTCCGTCTCGCAGTCGGGGTTGGCCTACTCGTTCCTCCCTGCGCCAGCGGCCTCGAACCGGCCCAGCAGGCGATCAGCCGCTGTACTGGCCACGGAATGGCCCAAGGATGAAATCCTATCCGGGCTTCGATGTCATCCGCCACGTCTTGGCCATCCAGGTCATGTTCTGGCACTACCAGTACATGTTCGCCAACACGCCAGACTTCCACTTTCTGGACATGGTCCCCTGCTTTCTCGCGATTTCGGGGTTCTTCATCCCCCAAAGCTTCGCCAGTTCAAGGAACTGGGGCCACTTTCTTTGGAAGCGAGCTCTCCGCGTCCTCCCCGCCTTTATTTGTGCGCTTACCCTGGTCTTTGCGCTCTTTGGGCTTCGGGTGCTGGTGGAGACCCTTCACAATTACGCCATTCTCGGTTGGTTCAATAAGGGCAAGGACCCGGCCCTTTGGAGCTTGGAGGCTGAGGAGATAATCTATGTTGGGTTTGCCGTCCTCTACCTCGCGGGAGCGTATCGGATCAAATGGCTCGTGTGGTCCCTCACGGTTTGCGCGGTTATCGGCTCGGAACTCGTTTTCAAGAGGGACCCGGACTATGACAGTCTGCTTCGGAGTACGGTGCTGCCAGCGGCCTTCTTAATCGGCAACCTCTTTTATCTCCATATTGAGACGCTGAAGAAGAAAACGGTGCTTACGTGGAGCCTCTTCACCGTCGCCTTCGTCGCGTGCTTGGCGACGCCGGACCGCCCGATCAACGCGTTGTTACAGTGCGTGGCCATTCTCATCCTTGGTTCGGTTGTGTCCTGGCCGTTCAAGCGGATGCCATTCGACATGAGCTACGGCATCTACGTCTACCACTTCCCTATCGCCTTCTATCTGCAGGCTCACGGCGTGGGAGAATGGTGGCCTGCGGCCATCGTTTCGTTGCTTGTTGCGGCCGGTTCGTGGTGGGGCGTGGAACGGTTCGCAATTGGCCTAAAGAATTGGACGCCGCATTGGAAGACGGCCGCGGATGAATAGAGCCGCTGCTCACCACTCCTTGGCCCAATCGGGAGGCGCGACGGATTCGAACTGGTTCCCACCCAGGTCGGCGACCTTCGTTGGGTCGCCGTCCGGGAATTGTGACCAAGCCCAGAGACACCCGCCTTCACCAAACACTCGCGACCAGTCGCGTCGACATCCGGGAACTGGGAAGCGAAGACTCTGGCAACCTACGACTAACTGGGGTCGCGTGGACGCTCCGCTTCTGCCTCGAGCTTCACTGCCATCTTCTGGATGCGGTCCCCGATCGATTCGGTAGTCAGCGTCTCCCGCAAGCGGTCAACAAGGATCGGAAATGCAAACGGTGTGGGGTGGGGCGGCTGCGTGAAAAGTCGCTTTGCTCCTCGCAGACGCTCCAAGGCAATGGCCAGCCGCGACTGTTCAAGCTGGCGTTCCAACACTTGGCGCTGGGCCTGATGAAGAAGCATGTTGCCGGGGTCGTACTGGGCGAACACATCGTAGAACAGGCTGCTTCCGGCCTGGATGTGTTTGGCTCGCTTTGGTTGGCCCGGAAAGCCCTGGAACACAAGGCCCGCGATTCTGGCCACCTCGCGGAACTGCCGCCGCGCCATCTCCACCGCGTTGAGGCTCGCTACAATGTCGGCGGCCAAACTGTCGGAACTCAGCAGTCCGGCCTCAAAGGCTTCGGCCAGGGGCGCTGCCTCGGTGGCCAAGAGTTCGAAGCCGTAGTCGTTGCAAGCAAGCGAGAAGGTAATGGGACGCAGTCGGGCGATGCGGTGGGCGAACAGCGCCGCCAATCCTTCGTGTACCAAACGACCTTCCATGGGATAGAAGAAGATGTGATGACCCTCCGACGTTTCGACTTGTTCGATCAGCCACTCGTCGGTAGCAGGAATGGCCGACCAGCGCGCCTGGACCTCGAGCAACGGGGCAAGCGTCAATAGTTCGGGGTCCGAAATATCGCCATACTTGGCCTGCTCAAGCTTCTCGCGGATCGCGTGCGAAAGTTCGTTCGAGAGGGGCACTCGGCCCCCGTCCCATCTCGGCACGACTCCGCGGGGCGACGCGGCTCTCTTGACGTAGGCCGTCATGTCGCGGATCTGAATGAACTCGAGCACCTTTCCCCCGAACAGGAACCGATCGCCTTTTCGGAGTCGTGACAGGAACGACTCCTCCACTGTCCCAATCCGCCCACCGCTCATGTACTGAACGTTCATGGCGGCATCGCTCATGATCGTGCCGATGCTCATGCGGTGGCGCTGGGCGATGTCCTTATCGACAACACGATAGATGCCATCAACCTCGACCACGCGCCGGTACTCCGGATAGGCGCGCAGCGCCTGGCCGCCACGGCTCACAAAATCGACGCACCACTCCCATTCCTCTAAGGACAGGTTCCGATAGGCAGCGGCCTGCCGCACCTCATCGAGCATCCCAACGGACTCGAACCCGGTGCCCAACGCAATGGTAATCAGGTGTTGAGCGAGCACGTCGAGGGGTTTGGTGAGCCCCTCCCTTCGCTCAACCCGGCCGGCGAGAGCGGCGTCCCTTGCCGCCGCCATGTCCACCATCTCCATGGCGTGAGTCGGCACGCATGTCACGCGGCTGGCAACTCCTGGGCGGTGGCCACTTCGTCCCGCCCGTTGCAGCAGGCGGGCAACGCCTTTGGGGCTGCCAACCTGCAACACGCGTTCGACGGGCGTGAAATCCACACCCAAATCTAAACTAGAGGTGCATACGACCGCCTGAAGGGCACCGTTTTTAAGGCCGGCCTCGACCGAATCGCGGGCCTCGCGGTCCAGGCTGCCATGGTGGATGCCAATGCGGCCCGCCCATTCGGGCCTTGCTCTAAGGATCGTCTCGTACCAAATTTCGGTCTGGCTTCTCGTATTACAAAACACAAGGCAAGTGCTTCCCTCGCTGATCGCCTCGATCACCTTCGGAATCATTTGGGTGCCGAAGTGCCCCGCCCACGGGAAGCGCTCGATACTGTCGGGCAGCAGCGAATCAATCTGAATTTCCTTCTCCAGATCCCCTTTGACAAGCGTTCCTTGAATACCCACTCCGAGGAGCGCCTCCATGGATTCCGCGAGATTCCCCAGTGTGGCGGATAGGCCCCAAGTACGCAGGGCCGGGCTAAAATGACGCAACCGGGCAAGACAGAGCTCGGTCTGAACTCCCCGTTTCGTCGACATCAATTCGTGCCACTCATCCACCACGACGCATCTTAGGCCCCCGAACATATCCGGACTTTCGGGACGGGAGAGCATAAGGCAGAGGCTTTCGGGAGTGGTGATGAGGGCAGCCGGCAACTCTTGACTCTGCCGCGTCCGCACTCCCGATGCGGTGTCACCCGTTCGCGTCTCGACGTCCCATCGAAGGCCAAGGCCGGAAAGAGGTTGACGTAGCGACAACTCGGTATCGGCGGCAAGGGCCCGCAGAGGCGTGATCCAAAGAACCCTGAGGCCGCGAGGATCTTGATTCGGGGCAGCGAGGCCCTCCGCAACCGGCCCCAACCAGGCGGCCAGAGTCTTGCCGGTACCGGTTGCCGAATGGAGCAGGCCGCCCTGCCCTTCTGCGTAGTGTTTCCACACTGTGCGCTGGAACGGAAACGGCGCCCAGGCTTGACTTCTGAACCATTCCTCGATCGGCGCAAACATTCCCTCCCAGAATGACAGAATCTCGGCGTACCATAGATCGTCAAAGGCGCGGGGCATGTGGGCGACGCTAATGCCCAGCCGGAACGATGAACGGGAGCTTGCCTCGCTCGAGATGCAACTATGACGATGCGAACTTCTGCCTTGATTCTTGGCGTGACCTTGTCAGCGGGCGCGATCGCCCAATCCGTGTTTATTCCCGAATCCAGCCGACCGAGTTATGGAGGCGTTGGTGCGGGCTGGGCCCACACCAACCACCTTATTCTTGAAGGCGCGCCGAGTTGGCCCGGCGCCATCTATCATGGCCCTCGGGCCACCCCCAACCCGCCTGGTTACGGCCCGATTCAAATCCGAACGGCTTATCACCTAAAAGCCACTGGCGGTTCAGGCGCAATCGCGATTGTGTTGGCTTATCGATATCCGAGCGCCTTGCCGGACTTCAACACGTTCGCAAGCCAGTTCGGGCTGCCGGTTGAGACCTCACCGACGGCGGGAAGCAGCAAAAACAAGGTATTTCAGGTCGTTTACGCCACCGGACACCAACCAAAGACCGATGTCGGCTGGTCGCAGGAAGGCGCCTTGGACATTGAATGGTCCCACGCCATGGCGCCCTCCGCCAAGATCTATTTGGTTGAGGCTGCCAGTAACAGCACCGATGATCTCTTCGCGGCGATCTCGGTGGCCTCTCAGATCAAAGACGTCAAAGAGGTGTCCATGAGCTGGGGCGGATCGGAATTCCCGGGGGAAACAGGCTACGATGGCGTGTTCACGACCCCCGGGATCGACTACTTTGCTGCTGCTGGAGATACCGCCGCCGAGGTCAGCTATCCCGCCGCAAGCCCCAACGTGATCGGGGTAGGAGGAACAAGCTTGCAGTTGACGGCTGCCGGCACGTTTAGCAGTGAGGTCGCTTGGTCAGATTCCGGGGGTGGCTTGAGTGTTGGTGAGTCGGTTCCATCATATCAAGCGAGCTTGGGCCTTCGTGGTCGCGGTACCCCCGATATTGCGCTAGACGCAGATCCGAACACCGGAGTTGCGGTCTATGACAGCACGCCGGCCGATGGATACGTTGGGTGGCTGGTCTTTGGGGGCACAAGCGTCGGCACTCCCGCCAGCGCCGGCATCGCAAACCTTATGGGCAAAAGTTACTCGGACAGCGCCGCCCAACTGGCCGCCATTTACGCCAAGCTTGGCGACGCAACCGCCTATCGAGACATCACGAAGGGGCACGCAGGCGCCAATCTCGCAAAGGTCGGATACGATCTGGTGACCGGGGTCGGCTGCCCGCTCGGAACCGGCGCCTTCTAGGCAACCGCGCCCGTAATTACGCCATCCAGCGCAAATCCCAGGTTCGTTCGGCGCGCAATCAATCCACGTATCTTCCCCTAGTTGCAGATGCCGCTGAGGTGGGAGAAGGTGGGCATGACAGTACGACCTGTGTTGATGGCCATTGCCGCGACCGTAGCGACCGGAGCCTTCGCCCAATCATTCTTTGTGCCAGATTCCACCCGAACGGACTTGGCTCAAGGATTTGGAGAGGGGTGGGCCCATACGAATCACTTGATCCTACTCGGGGAGCCAAGCTGGCAGGGGAGCTATCACGGGCCCCGCGCCGGGGGCGCACCCTCGGGTTACGGACCGACTCAGCTGCGTAATGCCTACAAGCTGCCGGCCACCGGTGGCTCAGGGGCGATTGCCTTGGTCGTCGCCTATCACTATCCGACGGCACTCAATGACTTCAATGTGTTCAGCCGGGCTTATGGCCTTCCGGTAGAGACGTCCACCGGGGCGACACTTGCCGCCAACAAAGTCTTTCAAGTGTTGTATGCCAGTGGGCATGAGCCTGCGACCAATGCCAGCTGGGCTCAAGAGGCCGCTCTCGATACGGAGTGGTCCCACGCGCTTGCCCCGTCGGCGAAGATCTACCTGGTGGAGGCGGCCAGTTCAAGTGGATCCGATCTCTTCAGCGCAGTCTCTTACGCTTCTCGCCTTCCCAACGTCCACGAAGTTTCGATGAGTTGGGGGGGAGCTGAATTCGAAGGTGAACAGAACTTCGACGTCGTGTTTACCCGCCCCGGCGTTGACTTCTTTGCCGCCACTGGGGACACGGGGGGCGAAGTCAGCTACCCCGCCAGCAGCAAGAACGTGATTAGCGTGGGAGGTACGACTCTAACGCTGAGTCGATCAAATGCGGTTGCCAGCGAAACGGGGTGGGCTGGTAGCGGAGGCGGCTTGAGCAAGTATGAGGCTACGCCCAAGTACCAGAGCGCACTGAAGCTCTCTTCGAGAGCGACCCCGGATATCGCGCTGGATGCGGACCCCTTCACGGGTGTTGCGGTCTACGACAGCACCGAGGCGAATGGATTTGAGGGATGGATGGTCTTTGGTGGCACCAGCCTCGCAACTCCAACCTCGGCTGCGATTGCCAACCTGCTTGGGAAGAAGTACAACACCCAAGCCTTGCAACTGAGCGCCATCTACGCAAAACTAGGCGTCGCCACCGCCTATCGCGACATCACGTCGGGAACGGCCGGTTCCAATCACGCAGGGGTTGGATACGACCTTGTTACAGGAGTCGGCGCATCTTTGGGAACTGGCGCGTTCTAATTCCCGTTACACTCTACTGAGTGTGAATGCGATGAGCGGCGAGGCCTCTAAGGGAGTCTCGCCGCTTTCTGTTTTAGGCGGTTGCGCCAGTTGGCGGCACCAGGGGTCGGCCTTCACGAGCACTTGCCAGGGCAGTGAGAGAGATGCCAACGGCAAGCGCTCCATCAAGCCCCGAAACGGGAGCGTCGCCGCCGTCGCGCACATACTGGACAAAAGCGCTCAACTCCTTGAAATAGGGGTCGTCCGCTGGCGCCAGGGGCGATTCGTTGAAGGACTTGCCGACCAATTGGGTCTTTAAGGACGGTGTCGAGCGGCTATCCCATTCGATCATGCCGTCGCTGCCGCACACCTCAAACGTCATTCTTGACCCGCCCGGATCCATCCACGTCGACTCCACGTGGGCAATCGCTCCCGAGTCAAAGGATAACACGGTTAACGCGTAGTCTGGCCCGGTCCCGGTGTGGGCGCCGAGGGACCGCGAGTTGACGAGCGTGACCTCTCCCAGTGTCCATCGGAGCCAGTCAAAATCGTGGGTGGCCAGGTCTAACAAAACGCCCCCTGACCGGCTGTGGTCCATGAACCAGGAATTGGCGCCGGTTGGGGCCAAACCGCCCCTGCGAAGGCGCGCGACCGCTGGTCGACCAATGCCACCGCTCACCACGTCGTGGTGGGCTTTGGCGTATTCGGGAAAGAATCGAACCACATGACCGACCATGTACGGGACTCCTGCCTTTTCCGCCTCACGGTAGAGGGCTATTGCATCCTCGAACGACTTCGCCGCCGGCTTCTCGACCAAAAGAGCCCGGCCTGCCGCGATCGCTCGACGACCCATTTCGAGGTGAAGGTCAGTGGGTAAACACACGTCAAGGGCATCCGAACGGGTGATGAGGTCGTCGAGGCTCTGGGCGCACTCATAGTCCCAGCGGCGCACAAAGGCGTCTCGGCGCTCGGCGTCGGCGTCCCAAAACAGGACCTTGACATCGGGAACATTGCGATAGTGCCGGCCGTGAACATTGCCCATGCCGCCGGCCCCCAGCAGCCCAATCCGAATCATTATCCGCTAGCTTACTTGCTTGGCGCCTGCGCTGCCACGGCAGGATTCGTCGGCGCCGGCGTAACGAGCCGTTTAACGTCCAGGAAGAGGATCCCAAAGACCATCGTGAGCAGGATGATGAAGCCGTAACTGAGAAATGCGATCTGGAGCTTAAAGGGAATCGGCCGTCTGCGGATCATCTCCATCAGGCAGAGGGCCATCTGACCCCCGTCGAGAATGGAAAGGGGAAGCAAGTTAAAGAAGCCAACGGATATGCTTAGCATCGCCGCAAGCTGGACGGTCTGAGCAGGACCGGACGTGACCGCGTCATGAGTCTCGCTTACCATTCGCACGGGGCCACCAAGATTGTCGGTGACCTTCTCGTGGCGCTGGCCCATCGTCGCAAGGTCGTCGATCATCAACCAAGGCATGCTGACCGAAAGGGCGGCTGCGTCCCATCCATTGACCGCCTCGACATGGAATTTTCCTGAGGCGGCAACCGAAATGCCAAGCTTCGGACTTCCTTCAAGCATCGCAGGGGTGATCGAGACGCGCCAGGGTTTGCCGGCCCGATCGAAGGTAAGCGTGAGCGGGTGAAGGCCCTTCTGCTGCACGGCCGTCTGCAGATCCTTGAACGAGGCGATCTTTGCCCCGTCGATGGTTGTGATGTGATCGTTCGGTTTGAGCCCTGCCGCGCTTGCCGGGCTGTTCGGGCTAATGTTGCCGATCACCACGGGTCCCGTCATATCGGGCACCATTTGACCCCAGATGACGAGGGACGCGAAGAACATGAGGATGCCCGCAAGAATGCTGAAGACGGGTCCCGCCAAGAGCATCAAGAATCGCTGCGAGGCGCTCCGCGTGAAAAAGCCGCCTGGTACGGTCAATTCACTCCGGTCCTCTGAGGGCTGCATACCGAGGACGCGGACGAATCCGCCAAGTGGAATCGCGCGTAGGTTGAAGTGGGTCTCCACCTGGTCGGAAAGACCGGCCAATTGTTGATCGGGAGTCAGGGGAACCCGGTAATGGTTGACGCGCCAAGTCCATATCCGTGGGCCGAACCCGATGGCAAATTCCTCGATGTTCATCCGGAAGATTCGGCCGACCAGGTAGTGCCCATATTCGTGGGCGGCTACCAACACCGAGATCATCAGGACGAACACGACCGCCGTCGTAGTCCATCCCAGTGCTAGCTTATAAAACTCCATTCGCCTTCCTAGTCTACGCCCTGCCGTGCAAGCCGTTGGCCTTTCGGCCCGACTTGCTACGACCCTGCAATCTTTACAAAACGATCGATGTCGGCCCGGATGACCAGCAGGCTGTCGCGCCAGAAGTCGGGGCGACGCGTATCGATTCCAAACCGTCTGGCCAGGCCCGCCGCATCGTCCAATCCGGTTGAGGACAGAAGGTCATCGTAACGCGCTTGAAACCCTTTCGGTTCCTGCTGGTAGACCGCATAGAGTCCCAGGCCAAACAGCAGTCCGAACATGTAGGGATAGTTGTAGAAGGACATCAGCCCATAGTAGTGAGGCTTCGCCGCCCACATGTAGGGATGGAGGAGGTCGCCATCCAGCCCGTCTCCATAGGTAGCGCGCTGGGAATCCAGCATCGCCTGACAGAGCTCGCCGGGGGAAAGCTCCCGGGCGCCCCGCTTTGCGAAGACCTCGGACTCGAAGAGGAACCGAGAGGTGATGTCCACAACCACCTGGCATGAACCGCACAGTGACGCTTCCAGCACCGTTAGGTTCTCCGTATCGGTTCCCTCTTCCAGGGCCGCATTCTTAAGGATCGTCTCGCAAAAGATGCTCGCCGTCTCCGCCAGGGTCATTGGAGTCTCGGATTGCAGGAACGTACGGGGTCCGGTGCACGTGTTGTGATATCCGTGACCGAGTTCGTGAGCGAGCGTGCTGACCGACTTGATGCTCGTCTTGAAGTTGTGCATGATGCGCGACTCGTCCCCACGAAATGGACAGCAGAAGGCGCCATCTTGCTTCCCTGCCCTTGGCATGTAGTCGATCCAGTGCTCCCTGAATGCTCTTGCCGCGAAGTCGCCCAGCTTGTCGGAGAATGTGCGGAACGTTTCTTCCACAAACGCCTCGGCCTGGTCAACGGTCCAAATCTTGGCCTCTTCGCCAACCGGAGCAAAGATGTCGTAGAAGGGCAGCTTGCGCTTGCCCAAGAGCCGAGCCTTGGCATTCAGGTATCGGCGAAAGTCAGGAAAGAACTCCTTCGCTGCACCAAGCATCGCTTCCAAGGTCTCACGGTCAATAGCTGAGACAAAAAGGGACTCGTCAAGCGCCTCATCCCATCGCCGTTTCCGCGCAAGCAGGTTTACGGCTCCCTTTACTCCGTTCAAACATGCCGAAAGTGGCACCTCGACGGATTTCCAAGTCGCCAACTCGGCAAAATAGGCGTTTTCACGCACCACCGGGTCGCCATCATAAGCCAAGTTGCGCACTGCGCTCATGGGCAGGGTCTCTTTTCCGGTAGGAAGATCCACTTCGACCTTAAGCTGGCTCCCCATGATTCCATGAAGCTTGCCCCAAGCCATCGGACCGGATATCGACAAATCGGCGGCGAGCGCTTCCTCGGCCGCACCCAGCATATGAGCTGCGCGCACTCGTGCGCGGCGAATGAAGTACTCGTGCTCGGCAGCTTGCTGTCCAGGAATAGAACTCCGCGCGCCTGCCCAAGCGGTGAACTGGGTACGTACCTTCCGAAGGCGGATTTCCAGATCGTCGCTTGCACTATCCGCAGCCTGGGCCGCCTCGTCGTTGGAGTCGGCCGCGACCAAGCAGCCAACGTAAGCCTTGATGAGGGACACCGCGTCGCCGGCTTCGTTGACGAGGCCAAATACCTTGTCGGCCAGATCTGCCGACACGTCGGCCCCATCCGCCATAATGCCTTCCTGCCGGAACAGCTTTTCAATGACGTCCAGCTTGGATCCAGCTGCCTCACAAGCCAATCGGTATTCCGG
>Ga0302319_10003535_pt1 | contig 32596 bp, 25 predicted proteins | sample Bog_T0_2_FD_203319 | JGI IMG/M metagenome (GOLD analysis project Ga0302319, IMG submission 203319) | Peat permafrost microbial communities from Stordalen Mire near Abisko, Sweden - Bog_T0_2 | ecosystem: Environmental > Terrestrial > Soil > Wetlands > Peat | place: Sweden: Abisko, Stordalen Mire... | reverse complement strand
GATGCGCACGGTACGGAGGCGTTGGCCGTCCTTGTAGGTGGTCAGTTCCTGTCTGTCCTCATCAAACTCTCCATATAATATACCCATAGTTAAAGTAAACATACAAAGCAGTTTAACATCAAGTTAACGCATAGTCACTCCTGCTCTGGTATGCTTGCTAAACAGACCCCTCCTAAGGTTTATTTTACTTGGCCATTTCAATAGCTCAGAAAGGAACCTACTATGCGAGGCAGACCCAGAAAAACCCCCGCCAATGACGCCAAGACGCGGCAGATGAAGCGTCGCGCAACAAACGCCCAAAGCGGGGCCGTGAAATCCGTCGGGCACCAGGGGGCGGAGACGTCTGACAGGAAGCAGCCGGGGCCAGACGTGGCACGAGACGAGGCAGACGCCGCCGAGACGGCCCAGACGGGGCCGGAGATGGCGGGAGACGAACCGGGTGACGGGGTTGAGACGGTGGGGGAGGGCGAGGAAGCCAAGGACGTCTCCCGCGAGACGGGCCAGGCCGGGGTCGCCGGCGAGCCGGGAGACGCCCAGACGGAGCGGCCAGACGCAGAGACTGCCACGGCGTCCGAGGTGCCTGCCGACCCGACACTGGACACCGACGCCGCGCTGGCTTTGAAGCGCCTGCGCGAGCGGCCGCTTTGCTGCTGCGGCTGCGGCCAGGTGCTCTCCTTCAGGGTCATGACGGCAAGGCAGAGGTGATCGTGCGCAAGATCATGCGCGGCGAGCTGCTGCCGCAGGACGCGCCGCCCGAACTGATTCTCCGGCACTCTGAGAGCAAGTTCATCATGCGCAGCCCGGAGTTCCGGCGGGTCGCCGAGATGTGGCGCGAGATCTGCGGCCTGACGCTCGGCCGCGCTGCGGGCAACTGAGCTGATCGACGAGGATCCAACTGGGGCCAGGCGTGTGGCTGGCTTTCAGTTTTTGGGAGGAAGACGCATGAACGTGTTGGGTGGAAGCGCCCGGCTGGACATCACGATCTCGGTGAACGCCCAGTTCGAACTCCGGCTGGACCACGTGTCCATCCAGAAACGCGCGCCAACTGATGCAGACTTCGGCGGCAACCGGCTAGAGATCGACCATGCCCGGTTCAGCATCCTCAGCGAGGCGGGTGAGATTACCACCGGCGCGCTGCTGTACGTGGAGTACACGGGGAAGGAGAGCCAAGAAGAGGTGCCGTGGCGGCTCGTGGTTGTGCCCCGGCCGGCGCTCGGGCCGCTAGCGGAGGCCATGGGGAAGCTGGTGATGGCGGAAAGCGGGGAGGTGATTGGAGAGCGAGCAGAGGGTGGCACAGAAGTTCGCCGCAGAAATGCGGACCCGTGATAGGCTTCAATCTTGCGAAACGGCTTTGTTCCAATCGCGGGGCTGCTAAGCACGCAACTTCCCACAGGCTTCCGAAAAGGCAGGCTCGCGGAGTCACACGACTTTCACACGACCTGACGCCCACGTTTGCCTTTGAGTTAGAGCGCGCCCTTCCATCCGAGAGCTGCGGAACGGATGAGCGGCGCGGGGGCATGTCCGAAAGCCCATGCGATTTCCCAGATGCATCTTCCCGCTGGGTAGCACCTCGGCATGCTCGGGCGGTTCCCCTCCAGTTGATGTGACTGGGACTCCACGGGACTGATTTCCCAGATCACCGTTTGGGCCTGTAAAAGACCACAACTCCCAGACGCCGACATTACGGCCGACTGGTGCCGTCCCGGTCGACACAATGACATTCGGAGGACTGTTGCTCTCTTCAGCCGCTTTTCCACTGCGGTACCAGGCAAAACGCGCCGGATTCAGTGCGACTCTGCTTGTGCGGCAGGTGTGGCTGAAGGCCGGCGGCTGCCCTCGGTTCGCCTCGGATATGGCGCGGAAACACATTGGCAAGCTCCAATGGCGGGACGAGCGCCGACTGGCAACGGCGACCCGAAGAAGTCGCGGCCACCGGGGTCCAGGCCGAAGCACGCGCGCAAATCGACGCCGGTCCCGAGTGCAGGAGAGTTCGGCAGCAAATTATACTCGTGCAAAGTCGCGAGCTCCTCGGGGTTCATGATCAGCCCGGCTCCGTCTTTGCGCAACCGGGGATCGGCGAACATCCCCACCAGTTGGCCGTTGTCCAACTCCTGTCCCGTTGCCCGCGTCCAAGCCTCGAAATCCTTGTAACCATCCACTTCGAAACCGCGATCGCCCATAGCCCAGTAAAGGTTGCCCGCAAACCGGCCTCTCTCCGCACCGCCACGAATCTGCGCCAGACGGCTCACAAAGATGTTGTTATAGAACTCCATCTTCGGCCTGTCGGCGGCATACCCGGACGCATAGCCGAAGGCCACCGCGGATCCTTTGGTGTTGAAGATGGTGTTGTTGTGGACCAGCGTGCTCTTCATTCCTGAGCCGCCGACCCAAACGTAGATACCCGAGTTGTGGGCTAACAATCCATCGTCCTGGCTGATGTTGTAGCGCACCACGTTATTGGCAAACTCGCCCGCGCCCTCATATTGACAGATCAGGTACCCAGTGCCGAAGTTGTCGTGCGAGTAGTTGTACTGGACGACTGAGTTCGTCATGCCGCCATCGAGGTCGAAGCCCCCGCCATCCTCCGCCGTGCTGCGGTTGTGATGGGAAATGCAGAACTGAATGGTAACGCGGTCGGACTGATAGGCCCAGATGCCGACAGGTCCGTTGCCGGTCCACACCATGTCCCAGCCGTTGTAGCGCGCCTCGGAGTATTCTATTACAGCGCCGCGCACCGACCCGACGACGATCCCGTTCCCACTGTGGTTGTCGTGGATGGTTGGATCACCAGGGTTGTTCTCGGCGAGCGAGTAGCCGATGTACAGGTCGCTCGAGGGACGGCCGCCGGAACTGATTCCCGCAAACCCGTTCTCGTGGGCATGGACCCGAAATATCCGGGCGCGATCGACGCCATCGATCTCCACACCGGATTTCCGGAACCCCGAAACATCCAGGCCGTCCACCTCGACGTCGCTCCCGCCCGCCAGGTACAAGCCCGAATCCGTGTTGCCCCCCTTGCGGCCCGCGCCACGCAACGCCAGGTTCCGGAACGTCACATAGCGGCAGCCTAGCGATGAGATGGCCCGGCTCGTACCGCCATTCAGCAGGGCGCGGCCCTGCCCGTAGGAGGTGACGATCAACAACTGTCCGGCTGCTCCGCTGTCGCGCTCGTTCAGTTCGAGCGTGCCCGTGAAGGTACTTCCGCCTTCAAACAGCAGGCGATCGCCGGGTCGAAAGTCCTGCCGATTGACCCGTTGCAGAGTCTTCCACGGCCGTTGCTCCGTACCCCGGTCCGCGTCATTCCCCTTGGCACTCAAGTAGTAGTCCGCGCACCAGGCATAGCCGTACAGATTCGTCCAAAGAAGCGCGAGCGCAATTCCACGCATGTCCCCCCTTACCGTCGAACTGTAGGTGATCTTGACTGAATCACCACTCTCGCCGACACCAGCCCTTCGGCCTCCGCCAGCAGCCTGATCGGATCGGCCACGTTCGCTGACCGGACGATCGCCAGGTACTTGCCGTGATAGGTTCGCATTGCAGCGCGCGGAAGCTGGCCACGTACTCCCACTTCCAGCCGAATGGGCCGCCACGGATCCGAGGCCACGCACGACAGCAAGCGGTCCCCGCGTTGCGGCTAAGCCTCTGCCACGCAAGCCGTCAAAACTCGAACCGCACGCCGAACTGGCCGTTGCGCGGCGTCGAACTCACGCCGGGCACAAAACCGAACTCGGGGCTCGTCAGGTCGGTAATCGGGTTGGCGAATGTATGCCGATTGAAGAGGTTGTAGAACTCCACACGAAACTGCAGTTTGTACCTGCCCTCGTGGCCGAAGGATGTGTTCTTCAGCAGGCTGACGTTTTCGCTCGTGATACCGAATCCGCGCAACGCGTCCACGCGTGGCGGCCCGCTCCCAAAATCCCCGTACGCTGGGTTCGATGCAACCGTCGCCGGGAAGTACCGGTCCGCAGCCGGAGGGTTGCTCGAGTTACTCACATTCTGAAAGTTTCCCGAGTTAAATTGGCTGCCGTTGTAGCCGGACAGATTGTAATTGACATAGGTCGCGGCCCAGAGCGGGTAGTAGTAATAGTTGCTCGAATAGAAGCTAAGAGGAAGTCCGGAGGCATATGTCACCAGACCGGATACCCGCCAACCGCTGATCAGGCCATTGGTCACGCCGCGTGCCGCCGAGAGCAGCGGTCGCCCGTGCCCGAAAGGCAGCTCATAAGTGACCCCGCCCTTAAACACGTGCTTCTGATCGTACCCTGAGAGCGTTTGCGCCTCCTGGCCCAATTTCGTGAAGTCCTGAACCGAGGCCGTATCGTAACTATCGCCAAAGGCGCTATACACGTCCCCTTCCTGCCGGGAAAGCGTATAATTGAGATCCATCGTCAGTCCGGCGCCGAACCGTTTGACGAACCGCAGAACCATGGAGTCGTAATAAGACTGCCCGATCGGCAGCCCGACATTGAACATGTTCGGATAGTACCAGTAGTTGGCCTCGCCGCTGGCTAGCTGAGGATACGGTGCGACTGCCGCGAGCGCCGGCGCGCAGAATCCAGGATATGGATACGGGACCTTGTAGGCGGCTGCATTAGCTGCACTGCAAACCCAGTTCAGGGCATTGCCGCTCTGAGCCAGGGACTGGAATTCCGCCGGTGTAGTTTCGTTGTTCCACAAGCCCGTATCCTGCAAGTGGTGCCCGCGGTTGGCGATATAACTGACATCCACCAGCATGTTCTTCCTCAGCTCGTACTGAACGCCTATATTCCAGTTATCGCTATAGCCGGCCAAAAGTGAGTTGGGGGAAATCGTCGCGCCCAGAATATTGATCGGCATGGTAGTGCTCTTCGTGCCGGGCGTGAACACGCCAGGATAACCACTACCCCAGTTGAAGGGCGCCGTCGCAGCGTCGACCCCCTGGAATCCCGGAGCAAAACCGTAGGGTATGCCCGTCCAGTATTGAATGCCAATCGGCACATATAGGATATTGAAGGCTCCACGGAAGACGACCCGCCGCCATGGATTCCACGCTATACCGATGTTAGGACCCAAGTTGTGCCAGTCCTCGTTCTTTTCGAAGCTGTCGCTGCCGCCGCTCGCGTACACGACGGTGCCTGGGATGCCCAGATTGGGATCGACGGCGTTCAGGTCGAAGTTGGCCCAGTGGCCGTATTTTTCATGCAGGCGCAGCGTCGCATCCCACCGCAGGCCGATATTCAATGTCAACTTCGGCGTGACTTTCCAGCTGTCCTGGGCGAACAGATCCATGGCTTTGCGCCGGCCGTACAGGTTAATGGGCGTGCCCTCGGAGCCCGACTGGACATCGCCCAGCAGGAAACTGGCGAACCCGAATCCCACCTGGTTGCCCCAGGGCTGGGATGGAGCGCCGGTCGTGTTCGGGTTGAAAGCCAGGCTGAGCGCGCCGGAGCCCGACACCGAGTTGTTCTGCATTGCGCGGAAATCACCGCCGAACATGAACGTGTGCTTGCCCTTCGTCCAAGACAGGCTGTCGGCATAGAGAAACGTGCCTGCGACGTAATGACCCACCCAGGTATTGCCAATGCTGGTCTCCCCAATGCCATTCACGGCGTTTCCGAAATTGATTGACGGGAAGTTATCGGCGCCGGTGCTGCCAAATCCCAACTGGGAATTCCAGTTGGTCCCCGTTTCGGGGGGAATCGAGCCGTTCCAGTAGCGGTTGTAGGTCGCATTGAAGATGTTCAGCAGGTTCGGAGTGATCGTCAGTGAATCGCTCACGCGGAATTGATGCGAGATAACCATCTGGTCGCGGTCGGCCGCCAGCGGGCCGCCGTCCGTACTTCCCAGCTGCCACACGCCCCCGCTGTCGTCAAGCAGACGGGGCCGGTGGTTGTAGATCCAAGAGCCGGACAGGTGGTTCTTATCGGTCAGGTTATGGTCGAGCTTCACGACCACCTGATCGGGCGTCTGCGACGGGCTGTTGGTGGTCGTGAAGCGCTCGTTTCCTATCAGCGAATCAGACTGCGGCGCGTAGTCTTTCTGGTAGATTGCGATGATCTTCTGCGAGACCGGGCTGATCATGTTCTGCGGGATCACGTTTCCGACGAACACTGCGCCGGGATCACTCGGATTGAAGATCGCTCCCGCATAGATCGGATTGCCATGGGTGTCTGTGCCGAGCACCTTGCTCGTATTGAGCAGCGCGCTGAAATTCCCGCTCAGGAAGTCTGACGTGGGGACCGTGGCGGCGCCGGTGCCGGCTCCCAGCGTACCCAGAGCGAAATCGTTCTGCTGATAGCGCTCGAAGGCTCCGAAGAAGAACGTCTTGTTTTTTCGGACCGGCCCGCCGATACTGCCGCCATAGTCCCAGAAACGGTTCTTCGGCTTGTCGGGGTCGCCCCAGATCCTGGCATCCAGAATCTCGTTATGGCCATAGTCGAAACCGCTTCCATGGAACTGATTGGTGCCAGACTTAAGGTTCAGCATGATCAGCCCGCCGTTGGTGATCCCGTTCTGTGACTCGATACCGCTGGTTTGGACCTGCACTTCCTGGATCGCCTCCATGCTCGGTGCGGTCTCATCGCTATCGCCCTGGATCTGGGCCGTTCCCGAGGTCCCGTCCACGGTATAGTCTTTCGTGAAAACCTGGTTGCCGTTAATGACCGCTGTATATGGGTTGCTGCTGGGCGAGTAACCGGGCGTGAGCGCCACAGCGAACTGCTCGAAGTTCCGGCCGCCGCCGATGCTCAGCGGCATGTCGGTCATCACTTGGCCGTTGATATTGCCGCCGATGCTGGCTGTCTGGCTCTCGAGTATCGGCGCCTGGGCTGTCACGTCTACTGCCTGAGTGACAGTGCCCACCGCGAGGGTCTCGTCGAACTTGGCAACCTGCGTGGATTGCAGCGTGATCTCCGCAACATCAATGGGCGTGAAGCCGGCCCGGCTGAAGTGCAGCGAATACTTGCCAGGGAACAGATTGAGGATTGAATAGATCCCGGTACCATTCGTGCGGCCGCGGGTCACTTCTCTTGTGCCGAGGTTCGTGGCGGTCACGTTCACATCTGCAACGACGCCACCGCTGCTGTCCACCACGGTTCCGGTAATGGACGCCCGATTGAGCTGCGCATCGAGCGTGCCGACGGAGAGCATGCTCAGCAACACCGCCGCAAGCAGAACTCCGCCTGCTGAGAGAGAACGCTTCATCACACACCCCCTAGCTTGAATTGCTTCAAGTTTGCTTCGCGCAAACGCTTTCTGGTGAAACTATACGGCCGGGATGCACTGGTGTCAATGGGATCACTGAAAGCAAGTGGCCGAGCATCCGGAGAATGAACCCTATGCCCTCGTTGATACACTTGGGCTCCGCCGATTTCTTGAGCCGCAGGGTCTGGGATGCCTTCACTGTCGCGTCACTGACGCTCACTACTAGGGCCTTGCCGAGTAGTCGCGTGACGCGGCGCAGGCCGTACTCGGCGGACATGGCAGAGCGCGGGTTCCGTAGCCGGGAGCTGCAGCCACAGGAGGCGCCGACGGAGTTGATCCTGCGCCCCATGGAAATCAAGTTCATCATGCGCAGCCCGGAGCTCCGGCGGGTCGCCGAAATGTGGCGCGAGATCTGCGGCGTAACACTCGGCCGCGCCGCCGGCAACTAGGCTGCTCGACGAGGAACCAACTGGGGCCAGCCGCTTGGCTGGCTTTCAGTTCTTGGGAGGAAGGCACATGAATGTTCTGAGTGGAAGCCCCCGGGTGGACATCGCGATCTCGGTGAATCCTTAGTTTGAGTTCCGGCTGAACCACATGTCGATCCAGAAACGCGAGCCAACGGCTGCAGACTTCAACAGCAACCGGCTCGCGATTGGCCATGCCCGGTTCAGCATCTTTAGCGAGGTGGGAGAGATCACCACCGGCGCGCTGCTGTACGTGGAGTACGCGGGGAAGGACAGCCAAGCAGAGGCACCGTGGCGGCTCGTGGTTGTGCCCGGCCGGCACTGACGCCGCTGGCGGAGGTGATGGGGAACCTGGTGCTGGCGGAAGGTGGGGAGGAGATCAGGAGACGGGCGGAAGGTGGCGTAGAAGTGCACCGCCGGCTTGTGGACCCGTGGTAGGCTTCAATTTCGTGGGACGGAATTACCCCAATCGAGGGGCCCCTCAGCACGAGGCGAAATTGTGCCCAGGATTGTGCCCAGCGAGAGGCGAATCCACACCGTTCCGGGCGAACGCCTTTATTGAAAACAAAGAACTTGATCCCCTGATGGAACCCCGAACCGCGCCAAAAACTGGCTCATAACCTAAAGGTCATGGGTTCAAATCCTACCCCGCAACCAAACTTTTCAAAGGCTTACGAGCCGCTCCCATCAATTCAGGACTGTTACCTTGGCGGGATCCTTGGCTGGCCCAGCGGGGGTTCCCCCGGCGCCGGCGGCGGGCAGCGCCGGTTTCGCCACCAGCGCGTCCACGGCGCGCCGCTTGGCCTCCATCGAAATGTGGGAGTAGTGCGCCAGCATCTGCTTCGACACGTGGCCGGCCAGTTGGCGGATGGTTTCGTCGGAAGCCTCTCCGGACTCGGCCAAATCGGTCACCCATGAATGCCGGTTGTCGTGCCATCGTCCCGTTACGCCGGCTGTCTTCTTCACCTTCGCCCAGGACGTCTTGAGCGTCACCATGGGGCGCGTCGGGGGGCGCGTCGGGGGCGCGTCGGGTCGGTGGGCTGTGGTGCACCGAAGGGGAACACATACCAGCCCGGCTCGGTCGCGCCGAACTTCTTCAGGTACCACTTGGCGTGCGTCACGAGCGCCGCCAGCACGTCGCTATTGAACAGCGCGGTGTTGACCTCAACGCCGCGGCCCGGCGGGAGCGCGGTGAAAGGCCGCCCAAGCGCAAGATCGATTGGCGCGTGGGGCGATATCAAGAGAAGCTGCGCGAATCGTCCTATCTACTGCCGGGCCGCTGGCCTAAGATCTTAGTGTTCGTATTGTGGGGTATTTATGCACAACGGAAAGATCAACGTGGCGATCGTCGGCCTGGGTTTTGGCAAAGAGTTCATTCCGATTTATCAAGCCCATCCGGCCACCAACATGTACGCCGTTTGCCAGCGCACGCCGGCCAAGCTGGACCAGGTCGCAAAGCAGTACGGCGTGGCGGCCGGCTACACGAGTTTCGAGGAGCTGATCGCGGACCCGCTGGTGGACGCGGTGCACATCAACTCGCCGATTCACCTGCACGCGCCGCAGAGCATCGCGGCGTTGAAGGCCGGCAAACACGTGGCCTGCACGGTGCCGGCGGCGACTTCGGTGGAGGAGTGCCAGGCGATTGTCCGCGCAGCCGAGGACGCGGGACGGAACTACATGATGATGGAGACCGCGATCTATACACGCGAGTTTCTGTTTATCCGCGAGTTGTACGAGACCGGGCGCATCGGGCGCGTGCAGTTCATGCGCGGATGCCACCAGCAGGAGATGGCGGGGTGGCCCGGGTATTGGGAAGGTCTGCCGCCGATGCACTACGCGACGCACGCGGTGAGCCCGTGCCTGGCGCTGGTGAAGGGCGAGGCGGAGCAGGTGGCGTGCTTCGGGTCGGGCTCGATCGCGCCGGCGCTCGAGGCGAAGTACGGATCGCCGTTCGCGGTGGAGAGCGCGTTGTTCAAGGTGCGCGGCGAGCAACTGGCGTTTGAAGTGACGCGCTCGTTGTTCGAAACGGCGCGGCAGTACATTGAGAGTTTCGACGTGTACGGCGACAAGGCAACGTTTGAATGGACGGTGATCGAGAACGAGGATCCGGTGCTGCACGTGGGCGAGAAGCCGGAGCGCGTAAAGGTGCCGGACTTTGCCCGGCTGCTGCCGCAAGAGATCGGGCGGTTCACGACCAAGGGCGTGTACGACGACCAGCACGCCCACCTGTCGTTCATCCAAGGCGGCGGCCACGGCGGGTCGCACCCGCACCTGGTGCACGAATTCGTGTCGAGCATCGTGGAACGGCGGCCGTCGTTTCCAAATGTATATCAGTCCGTGAACTGGACCTGCGCGGGCATTTGCGCACACGAGTCGGCGATGCGGGGCGGCGCGATGGTGAAGTTGCCGGTGTTCACGCGGACCGCGTAAACAGGGGCTAAGAGGGAGTTGGAGAATGGCGGCACGATGGATCGATCCGGAGCTGGCGGGCTATCAATTTCTGTGGGCGTCGATTCGCACGGGACCGGTGGAGGTTTACCTCGTGGACGCCGCCGGCGGCGATGTCACGAACCTGACGCGGCAGCGCACGGCGGATTCGCACTACGCGGCGTGGTCGACGGACGGAGGGCAGGTGACGTTTACGTCGGACCGCGACGGGACGCACAACCTGTACCGCATGGACGCCGACGGGCGCAACGTGCGGCAACTGACGCACGAGACGGCGCCGGTGGTCGCGGGCATGCAGAGCCTTCCTGCGGACGGGCAATGGATTTACTTCGGGCTGTTCGGCAAGAGCGAAGGACCGCTGATGTGCCGCATCCGGCCGAACGGCGGTGAGTTTCGCGTGATCGGTATAGGCGTCGATCCCGCGGTCTCGCCGGATGGAAATGAAATTGTGTATGCGCGGCAGCTTGCCGATGGCCACTGCCTGTTCGCGGCACAGGTGGACGGGACGGGCGAGCGGCAGTTGTCGAAAACGCCGAACGCATTCTTCGGCATGCACCCGACGTGGACGCCGGATGGCGATGCAATTCTCTACGCTGATCGCGTGGGCGAAGCGCTGGAGCTATTCCGCATCAAGGCCGACGGCAGCGCGCGCCGGCAATTGACCGAACTGAGACAGGCGGCGACTTCGCCGGCCGTGTCGCCGGACGGCAAGTGGATTAGCTTCCGGGTGTGCGATGAGGTGTATTGGAAGGACGCGGCGACGAGCCAGCGAGCGTACGCCGAGCGGCGCAGCGACAAGCGGCCGGTGTGGGTGATGACGCCGGAAGGCGGCCAGGCGCACGTGGTGGAGACGATGCGCTACCACACGACGATTGACGGCAGCCGGGCGCCGATGAGGATGAAGCGCTGAAATTCGCCGTGAACGCCTGGCGGCGTACCGCGTAGTGAGGAGTGTGTTTTGAGCGCGCGCCTCGATTGGCTATACAATAGCCCCAGCGCGTTGTATGCGGCGGCAGGTCGGAGCGAGGCCCGTTGCGCGGTATTTCCAGCATCTCCTACGAGGACGCATTTTCCGTAATCGAACCGCAGATTGCCGAGGGTGTGCACGTTTATCCGTTCGATGACGAATGCCCGCTGGACGTGCGTTTCCTCAGATTCGGGCGCAAGCGCGATATCCGGCTGAATCGCCACGAGTACTTCGAGTTGCTGTTCGCGCGCTCAGGCGAAGTCGTCTATCAGGTGCAGGACCGAGCGTTCCACATGGACCCCGGCGACCTGTTCGTCATGGGCAGCAGCCTATGGCACCGCATGAGCGACTACCCGCGCGGTTCAGTGAAGGCGGCGGTTCTCTACTTCCTGCCCGAACTCGTGCAAACCAGCGCGGCTCCCGGCGAGGCGCTTGAACTGCTGCGCCCGTTCATAGTCCAGGACGATGGGTTCCCGCACATCATTCCCGCCGCCACCGGCATCCCTCGCCAGACCTTCGGGCTGATGCGTAGCATTGCCTCGGAACTGCCGGCATCCACGCCTCCGAGCCGGCTGATTGCCCGAACTTACCTGCACACGGTGTTGGCGTTGGTGGCGCGGCACTATGCTTCCTATCGCGGCACGGATAAGGCGCATCAGCGGCGGCAGCACGATCTCAGCCGGCTGCGGCCGCTGTTTACATTCATCGATGCGAACTACAGCGCGCCCCTATCGCTGGCGCGCGCGGCCGCATTGCTGCACCTGAGCCGGTCGAGCTTCATGCGCCTGTTCCGCCAGGTCACGGGCGACTCATTCGTGAGTTATCTGAATCGCTTTCGCGTCGCCAAGGCCGAAGAACTTCTGGCCAATACCGACAAGCCGATCGCGGAAATCGGGCAAGAGGTCGGCTTCTATGACCAGAGCTACTTCGGCGCCACTTTTCGCGTCCTGCACAAGCTGACTCCGCGCGAGTACCGGCGCCGGATGCAGAACGATCGCGGGAGCCGCGAACGTCCGACGTCGGCGGACTGAGTGGCGCGGCCTCAGGGTCCGTCACGCGCCAGGCGGGTGCAGCATCTCGTGGATGGCGCTGGAGAGAGTCTCGCGCTCGAATACACGGCGCCAGTCGGGCCGGATGATTTCGCGCAGGCCCCACTGGATGGCGAGCTTCGCCGCGTCCGAAAAGGGCGACTTCTCGGCGCCGAAGCAAATCGCCATAGCGATTTGCGCGTGCCCCGCCATGAAGGCCTGCGCCGCCGCGGGCGGCACGCCGCGATGGATCGCTTCGTCGAGCGATGCCTTCATCAGAGCAGCCGCCGTGGCAACCACCATCTCCGACATCGCCGGTTCCAGGAAGGCAAATTGTTCGGCCGTGACGCGATGCGCCTGATTGACGGGCGCGAAAATCGCGCGGCACAACTCGGTTCCTTCCGCGAATGTTTCTTCGGGACCTTCGACCAGCGCGACGATGATGTCCTGCACCGCGAGGCCGCCGAAGTAGTCGCGCCGTGCTTCCGCGGTGGCCTGCTCGGTGAAGAATGGCGGATGGCAGGGATGCGTAATCATCTGCGAAACGTCGGCGCGGCTGGGGAGTTCGCCGATGTAGCTGGCGGCCGCATCGAGCGCAATCAACGCCGCGCCGGGCTTCATCCGCGGCACCGCGGCATGCGAGATCTTGCCGATCGCCGCATCCGGAACTGCCAACACGATGAAATCGGCCAGCACCACGGCGTCCTCAAACGGCGTGACGTGGAAGCCCGAGGCCGCGAGCGCTTGCGATTTCTCCGCCTGCGTCTCAACCATCAGCACAGAGTACTGCGGATGACGGCCGATCTTCTCCGCCGCGCGCGCGCCCATCTTCCCTCCGGCGCCCACGATGGCTACTGTCTTTTGCATACTCTCTCCTTTCGGCCGCGGCGCACCTAGTTTGGAATGAGGCGCCGCAGATACGCGATGCTTTCGACCGTCCAGGCGTCTTCCAAGGCGATCGTTTCTTCCAATGCCGCTTGCTCCGGAGGCCACAATTCCAGAATCGCGTTCGGATCGCGTCCCGCCGTACGCAGAGTTTCGATGAGCCAAGGCAGATCGAGCTGGCCTTTTCCGGCGGGCCGTCCTTCGACGTTGAAGCCCATCATGTGCCACACCCGCAGTACCGCGAAATCCTTCACGTGCAGGCACAGCGTGTGCCGGACGAGGTGGCGGGCTACCTCGCGCGTCCCTTCCGGAATCGCCAGAGAGTTCACGGTGTCGAGCGTGATTCCGACCCAGGGACTGCCGATCCTGTCCAGGACCGCGGCCAGTTCCGATGCCGGAATCCGCGCGTTCTCCAGCGCCAGGCGCACGCCCGCCGAGGCCATCAGCGGGGCCAACGCGCGCAGTCTGCGCTCGAGTTCGCCGATGGCGGGAATCGATCCATCGGCCAACTCGGGCACCGAACGCAACAGCGTCGCGCCGACGCGCCGCGCTAACGCAATTTGTCCGGCAATGTGATCGCTGTCGATACCGCGGGTTCCAAGTTCGATCTCAATCGCCCATTCGCGCGCACGTCGGATCAGGTCGTCCAATTCGAATTCGCTCAAGCTCTCCAAGGGCAGATTCGGCCCGTACTGCACCACGCGCACGCCCAATTCACGGGCCTTCTCGAGCAGCGCCATGGCCGTCATCGGACTGGCCGGCCGGGCGCCGTCGAAGCCGATCGCCCACATGTACGAGTACGTTCCGATACCGAGCTTCATCCGTGGCCAACTTGCGCGATAGTCGCGATCGCCACGATGAGTAGCGCCATGCCGGCAGTCGGCAAGCTCCACGCCAGTTCGCCCGTCATCGGGGCGCCTCTTCGCAGTTCCCATCGAGAATCGCGATGGCGTAAGAGTTCAGTTCGAGCGAGAGGCGACCATCGCGTGAGTCGATCGTCTCGCTCGCGGCGTCGCGCCACGCCTCAGGTTGCTGCATCGCCCATTCGGCGCTATGCTCATCCAATCGCCTGAGCCGCAGCGGCGCCGCGAACATTGCACCCAGCAGTCGAACCCACCGCGCCTCGCGGCTGAAGTTCGCCACCAGGATTCGCCAGCGCGCGCCATCGCAAAGCGCCACGGCATCCGCGGCCAGCGGCGTATCGGATTCGGTTCGCATGACAGATCCGCCCGCGAATTCACCCGCCGCCGCCAGCACATGGTAGAGCGGGAAGACGCCGCCGGCGAGGGAGGAAAAGCGTGCCGATTGGGAACCCGCCGCGCGCTCCATCACTCCGCGCCAGCCGGTCGTTTCGTAATACGTCACGCTGCTCGCGCCCGCTTCCGCCAGGTACTTCAGACTACCCAGCGTCCAACATGCGCCGAACAGCGACATCTGCCGCGGGTCCACCTGCGGCGGCAGTTCCGCGAGGCGCGAACTCCGGTCCGGCGCGGTCGCATCCGGATTGAAACGCGGTTTGAGCGTCACGGGTGAAACCGCCACTGGCCTATCCCCGCAGATCGCCCGGGCGCTCTCGACCGCTTCGCGCTGCCCAGCCAGGTTCTCCACGAGCGTGTCTTCGTCGAAGGCATGCACCTGCGGATTGAGGCCGAACCAGATTCCGCTAGCACCCCGCATAGCGGGCCTATGACGGTTCAGCTCCGCGAAGTGCGCGTTTGTACCCACCAGCACTTCGCCGCCGCTGAGGTTGCGGAGCGACTCGCGCGCCGCTATCGGCAGAGCTCCGTCGATTAGCCAGCGCACAACGCGGCCTTTGGTGATGGAAGCCAGTTCCTCGACAGTTCCATGCTCTGCAGGCGGCATCTGCAGCATGATTTCCAGCGGGACGCCTAGGAGCATCGATTGCTCAACCGGTTGTTGCGCCGTCGCTCGCCACTCGCGCTTTTCAAGCGCGAGGTCCACTCGCAAGTGTGCCAATCTCAGCCGCCGCAGCCGTTCAATCGACCGTGCATCAAGCGACTCGCCGTGACTCGCGATTGCCAGTCCCAACCGGGGCAGTGGCGACCGGCGGTGCACATCGACGCGGATTTCCACCGCATCGTCGGGCCCAACGTTTGCACCGATCTCTTCCCGAGCACCCTCGATCGCCAGATCCACACTCTGGTGCACTTTGGTGCCCGCCTCGATGGTGGCGGGATAAGCAAATCGCAACGGCGTGGAATAGGTCTTAAACGAAGCGTCGGTCCAGTTGCGCTGGTCTTCCGTTTCGAACTCCTCGCCTGCAAACTCCACGCGCGCGCGGACACCCGGAAAGAGAGTATGCGTGATTGCGCGCAGGCCGAAGAAAGGTTGGTCGGGCGCGATCAGCCGTGGAAACGCACTCTCTTCGACGCTCCCGTCCATATGCTCGAGCGTGCACGGCGCTCCCACGCATTCCGCGAGCGGATGCAGCACGCACCACCCGATCCGGTTGCGCCGGAACGTGGTCAGCGCCTGGCCATCCATCGTCCAACGAATGGACCCGGACCGATCGCCACGGATGGTAGCGTGCCAACGAAAGTGGATCTCGTCCTGCTTGTGTTCGCAGTCGTAGGAGATGGCGAATGCGCTGCCGTCGTCTTCCATTTGGTAGTTCGTGATGACGCTGGGCACGGTGCCCCAGTTCTCATCGCGCACGGCCATGTACACGCGCCGCAGGACTTCGCGGGCACCTAATCGGATCCAGCGCAATTCGCCATTCTGCAGCGTGGCCGTCAGGGAACCCGCGTGCAGCGTCCGCCGAGGCGGCGGCTCATCCTCACGCCCGTATCGTAAGACATTGGCCGAAAGCATAGCGGATCACCTCAATCGAATAGTCTGGCCTTTTTCGGCCGACTCATACGCGGCGGATACAAGCCGGACCGTTTTCAAATTGTCGTCGGCACGGGTTTCGCCTTGCACTTCTCCGCGCAACGCCCGCAGCAGGTTGGCCTGGCATGGCACGATGCTGGAATGCACGATGTCGTAGGCGGGATCGGCCCACGGAAAGCGCGGTGGCGGAACTTTCCGGACCAGCGTGCCGTTCTTCGTTGTGACCCGAATGCCGAAATCGTGCGTCAACTCGAGCGACCCGCGTTCCGCTTCGACAAATATGCAGGTCTCGGGAAACTTGTCTCGCTCGAGGAAGTTCTCCGCGTAGGCAAGTTCCACCAGCACGGTCACGCCGCTGTCCATGTCCAGCATCACCGTCGCGACATCCTCGCCCTGGATGTCGGCATGCACCCGCGCCGTCTGGCAATACAGCGTTCTCGCCTCTCCGAACAGGAACCGCGCCACGTCCAGAATGTGGCTGCCCATGTCGGTAAGAATAAACTGCTTCAGTTGCTTGAGGAACGGTTGATTAGCATAAACCGGAAAGCCCGATATCATATCCAGCCGCGCGCGGAAAGGCTTGCCGATCTCGCGGCTGGCCAGAATCCGGCTCACTTCGCGGATCGGCGTTTGCCACCGCCAATTCTCGTTCACATAGAGCGGCACGCCCGCTTGCGCGCAGGTCCGCACCATCTCCTCGGCGATTTCGAGCGATGGCGCCAGCGGCTTTTGGCAGATCGCCGGCAGCTTGTGAGCCGCTGCCAGATGGACGAACCGAGCGTGCGAATCCACGTCCGTAAGGATGTCCACGAAATCGAGGTTTTCGTTTCGCAGCAGCTCTTCGGGGTCATCGTAGACCGCGGAAATGTCGAACTCCCTCGCTAGCGCTTCCGCTTTCGAGCGCGTGCGGTTGTAGATGGCGACGCACGTCGTTCCGCCAATCTCACGCCAGCCCGCCAATTGAAACCGAGCCCAGAAGCCTGCGCCGAACGCCGCGAATCGTAGCTCACTCATTGCCCGGATCCTGCCGCACGGCATCGACCCCGCCGGGGGCGCCAAATCCACGGGCGGCATCATCCAGCACGAGCACCCAATCGTTGCCGCGCGACGGTGTTCCAGGCGGCGTGAAAGTGCGAGTGCCGCGATTGGCAAATTCGCCAATCACGCTCGCAGTGCCCGTGCGCGTGTCGTACCACCACGCCTTCACCGTCGCACCGGAGATCTTGCCCAGCGCAACGTGGATCGAAGCCCCAAGCGGCGTGTACACGAATGCGTACCCTTCGCCGCGCGTCGCTTCGAGATGACCGCCGCCGTCCTGCGGAGCGTCCGCAATCAGAGTTTGATCGGGCACGCGCGAGAAGTACGGCCGCGATAACACCAGCCGCCGCACGAATTGCATTTCGCCCGCGCCCGGCAGATCGAGGCTGGTGTGCCAATCCCCGCGCGCCAGTCCGACTGCCTCGCGCACCGGCGTCTTCATCTGCCAGATGTCGTGACAGCCGTAGGTGTGCCCCTGCGCTCCCGCGAACACGGCCCAGTAGGCCGCCTGGCGCACGTCGAAATCGTCGAACCACCCGTTTTGTTCCGGCTTCCAGTTCACTGGATGGTTCTCATATCGCGGCTCGCCGTCCGTGCATGGCTTCACGGGCACGCGCTGGTAGTCGGTCTCGATCATGCGGTAGTTCGCCAGGTCCTTGCGCGCGTGACCGCTCTGCAGCAGATTGAAATCCAGCCACGGCTCAGCCTGCAAACGATCGCCCGAGGATTGTCCGCCTTGTGGATGGAACGTGATCAGGTGGCGCCCGCCGTCGCCTTCCTTGAGCCCCGCCGCCATCTCGCGCCACACCTGCTCCACGCCCGCTGGATCGCGGTCGCCGCCGAGAATCCAGATGATGTTCGGCCGGTCTTTGTAGCGCTGCCCGAGGATCCGCCCATACACGCGCGCCTTCTCCGGCGTGAAAATCACCGGGCCGGCGCCCCAGGCTTTCACGACCTTGTCTCCCCACGTCGGCAGCAGGCCGATGTACAGCCCGCGCTCGCGCGCCAGATCGATCACCTTGTCGACATGCCGGAAATAGGCTTCATTGACACGCGCGGGATCATTGCCGATCAACGGCCGCTGGCCTTCCGCGTTGGGCGTGTTTAACCCATCCAACTCGGCCAGGATCACGGCCTGAATTACCGTGAATCCCTTGCGGCTGCGATTGTCGAGGTACGCCACGCTCTCCTCGATCGTCAGCCGGTGAAACAACTCCCATGCGGTGTCGCCGAGATAGAAAAATGGAGTGCCGTCGGCATGCATCAAGAAGCGATGGTTTGCCGACACCTTCAAATCGCCGTGGCGGAAATCGACACTCTGGGCCGACATGCCTGTTGTTGTGCTCATGATCATGATCGCAATCCGTCGCATCCAGCTCATCGTTTGCCTAGCCTCCCGCGCATCGCTCTGCGTCTCCGTGGCAGTGTCAACATATCGGGCCTGAGTCCGCATTTCTAGGAAGAACAGACTCAGCATTATGAGAAAACGCCCGGGTCTTTCGCAACCGGTCCAGCGCGAACTCAAGCGGCACCAGATACAGCGCCAACCCCAGTGCGAAGCTCTTCTGTAAGCCGAACGAATCGGCCATTCTCCCCTGCAGCACTGGGAGCACTGCGCACCCGATGAAGCCCATCGTCAATAGTCCAGACGCCTGTCCGGTCAGCTCCCCGAGCCCTTCGATTGCCAACGCGTACAGAGTCGGGAAAAAGATTGAAATGAAAAATCCGCCGGCGATGAGTCCTGCTACCGCGATCCACCCCGCGCCAAACACGACGCACGCCAGACACGCCATCGCGCCGGCGATGTTGATCGTCAAATGCGCTGCCGGACGAACTCTTTTCTGCAGCCAGGCCCCTACCAGTCGGCCGGCCGCGAACACGGCGAAGAACACGGTGAGCAGGCGTTGCGAATCGCGCGCGGACAGCGCGGTGATCGACCGGTCTTCCAGAAAGTTGCGGAAAAACCCAAAGAATCCGGCCTCCACGCCCAAGGACAATGTGATCGCGACGAACCCCAGCAGCAGTTTTGGATGTTGCCAGATGCCGCCGCTGACGGTCCTCTCCGCCGCCCGGCTCTCGCGCATTTGCAGGCCGCCCTCGATCTCGACGTTGCGCGCGAACGCGGTGACCATCGCGATCGCAACGAGCACTCCGCCCAGCGTCAGGAAGAGGCGTTCCATGTACGGCAGCTTTGCGCCCACCGTCACGGCCGTAACCGGGATGAGCACCGACAGCGTCGCCGGCGCGATGATCTGCGCCACCGCGCCCAGTGCGTTGCCCAGATTCAACCGGCTCGATCCCTGGTCCACCGGCCCCAGCGCGCACAGCAGCGGGTTGCCCGCGACGAGTTGAAAGTTAAAACCCACGCCGATCAGGAAGAAGCCTGTCAGCACGGCGCCGTAGCGGCCTGATTCGAGGCCCGGCACCAGTAGCAGCGTGCCCGCCGCGTACAGCGCCATCGCGATTGAAAGGTAGTTCTTGTACCCCAGGCGTTTGACGAAATATCCCATCGCCACGGCCAGCAGAAACGGAATGTTCTTCGCGAACATCGTGTACTGCTGCTGCTGATACGTGAGCCGGAAGTATTCCTTGAACTCAGGCAGGAACACGCCTTCGAAGCACTGCGTCATGCCGCAGAAAAAGTAGATGAAGTACACCGTGTAGAGCAGCGTGCGCACCGGCCGGTCGTGCCCTTTCATGCCTCGCGGTGCTCCTTCTCCACGGCTACTCTCACGGCTCCTTCCGATACGGCTCGTTGTCGCTTACGATCGCCCGGTCGCCGATCTCGTTGCGGATCTCCACGCCATAGAAGCCGTTGTTGCCGCGGACGATCGCGCTCCGCACGCCTGTCTTGATGTGAATCGCCGTCGGTTGAAACCGCTGCGACTCGCCCGTCGTGTGATCGGCATTGCCAGGCTGACGCGCCTTCGAGAGGGCGTCGAACGTGCAGTTCTGAACCTGCACCTTGCCAGCCTCCACGACGATGGAGGCCTCCGGCGAGTCGAAGTTGTTCGAGAAGTAGCAATCCGAAAAAGACGTGTACCCGTCGCCCCGCAACACGGCGTTGTGCAGCACCGGACCCCAGAATCCGCAATTCACAAATCGCACGTTGCCCTTGCAGCCTGGCTCAATTACGATTTGCGTGGACCGCCCCACGCGATGCGCGTTGAACTCTCCATTCGTGATCAGCAGTCCCTGCGGCTGGATCGCGTCCACTTCTACCGCCGTATCGCACGCATCCGCGCCGATGCCGAGGAATTGCCCGTTGCACGATCCGTTCTCCGTCTCGATGAACCGGTAGCCCGTTTTCGCCGGAAACACGAACGTGTTCGTGACGTACTCCCAATCAGTGCGCCCGAAAACGAACGCCTCCAGGTGCTGCTGCATGTACGCAAACACCTTGTTCCAGTCACCGTCGAACGCCTGGTGCGCCCAGAAATGCGTGTGGAATTGGACGTTCTCGATACGCCCGACGTCACCCGTCCAATCGACGAAGATCCCGCGCCGCAGAACCGTGCCCTGCACGCCCATAATCCTGTGCCGGCCGTTCTCCGTCGGACCCGTGCGAATCCCGTTGTAGCTGTTGACCAGCGTGACGTTGGCCACCGTCGAGTCGAAGCTGACGTCCTTCGGGTTCTCGGGATCGCCGCGAATTTGCATCGTCCACGGGTACGGCTGGATGTCGTCCACCTTCTGCTCGGGATAGTAAATCGTCACGCCCGTCAGAGATGTGGAACTCCGCATCTCGATAAACGCCGGAGCGTTCTCCTGCCCCCGCCCTTCGGTCGGCATCAGAATCGCGCCCGTGCGCGGCTCCCACGACTGCGGCGCTTGATTGACGCCCGCCACGTGCACGCCCTTCCTGATCACCAGGTGGCCTTTGCACAGCCATTGCCCGACCGGCACTTCGACCACGCCGCCCTTCGCGCTGGCGGCGTCGATGGCCCGCTGAATCGCCGCCGTGTTGTCGGTCACGCCGTCGCCCAGCGCTCCGAACGCCGCTATGTTGTAGACGCCTTCCGCCGCGCCGGACGCAACCGGCGTCTGCCCCGCCGCGCTCACGCAGCACGCGATGGCGCCCGCGATCAAATACCTCAGCACCCGCGCGCCTCCCTATTTCTCGAACGCGAATTCAATCTCATTCGACCAATGCGTGGACCAGTCATCGTGGAACGTGAGCGGATTGCTCTTCGATACACTGCGCCCCGCCGCCAGTTCCAGCGCCGGACCCGCGTTGTTGTTCGCGCGGAAGCTGAACTTAACCGTCGCGCCGGCGTCCAGACGCCGCTTCACGTCCGGCATTTCACTCCACGGGATCGCCGCCTCGACAATCCGCGTGTTGCCTTCGCGGCGCATCGCCAGTTGCGCTCCGTCCACCGGTCCGCCATCGTGCGGCGCCTTCGGTTGACGCGGATAGAAATGCTTGCGCGGCATCCCCGGCGCGAGCAGCCGCCACACCTCCGTACCCCCGCCGTAGCGCGCCGCCACCGGGTTCAACGCGTACTCGTAATCGGTATCCGCGTAGACCATAAAATGCTCCATGGTTCCGCGCGGAAACTCGAGAAACGGCTTCTCGCCCGGCGCCAGCACGTTAAACGCGAGCTGCACGTTGTCGTGGTCATTGCCCGACGGAATCGCGAAATTCTTGCGGTATGAAAACCGCCGCACGCCCGCGGGCCACTGCAGTGCCTTGTCTTTGTCCCAGCTCACCTCCGGATAAAAGTACTCATCGTCGTCGCGCGCCACCGTCCGCACCATGCCCTCGTCGGGCGTGTCGTCGGCGATCTTGGCCGCGAAATAGAAGTTGCGTTCGTCGTACGCCAGGTACGCCGTCGCGACGCCCGCCTTCTGCTCGTTGCTGAACTGCTTGAACGGAAGGTATGCCTCTTCGCTCATGCTCACGCCGATACCCGCGCCCGTGGTCGTCTGCGGGAGCACGCCCTGCCAGTCGGCGAGATCGCCGTCCACGCGAATCGTCTTGCGCGCAATCACGTTCACGTGCAGCGTCTCGTCGTGCGTGACTCTGCCGTCCGCGCCGGCGTCGAAGCTCGCCCGCAGCGCATACAGGTTCGCCGGAGATTCCGCGCCGCCCGTCACCTTCAGCGCCACGTTTTTCGTCTCATGCGCCGCCAGGCGGATCGTCTGTCCCGGCTGATCGAGCTGCAAACCCGCCAACTCCGTCTGCAGCGTTCCGCTCACCGCGCGATTCAGCACGTTGGTGATCCGCAGCCGCAGTTCCGGCTGCGCCGCCACGGGCCGCAGCATGTCCCGCGCAACGATCTCCACCGGCTCCACGCCGCGAATTTCCGCGTGGCGCAGCGTCTCCAGCAGTTCCTCGAAGGAGCCCGCCGCGCCCGTCGTTCGCAGGAAGTAGCCCAGCCCATTCAGCGGCACCGTAATTGTGCCCGCCGCGCTCGCGACCGCGTTTCCATAAAAATCGTACAGCCGGAACGCTCCGCCGCCGTCCGGGATCCGCAGCCGCGCTTCGGGGCCGATTTTCACCGACCGGTAGAGCACCCGCTCGCGCTCGTAGATCGCGCCCAGGTCGCCCACGATCACCACGCTCCCGCCATCAGCCGATTTCAATCCATCGAAGACGAAGACCCATGGCAGTCCGTTGCGGAACAAAATCTCGCGGAACCGGCGCTGCCCGATGAACTTCTGCGTCGCCGCGACCGCCGCGGCCGGCGGCCACGCCTGCACCACCGGATACACTTGGCCGCCGACCTTCTTGTTGCGGCTGTCGTACACGTTCCCTTGGTAGATCCCGGCCGTGCGCTCCTGCCCCTGCGCGCGCATCGACGCAATCACACCCGCCACGCGGTCCTCGGAGTTCGCGATCCAACTCTCGGTGTCCCATACTCGCACCGGCCCGTATTCCGCCTGGCGCTGGACCCACTCGGGCGTAATCGCCGGGTCCGCCGCCAGCGGCTGGTAGTGAATGCTCACGAAATCGAGCCACTTGAGAAACTTGTCGCTGCCATCGGGAAACAGCTTGTCGCGCGTGTTGGTCGACGAGCACGCCCCGCCGATCAGCACCTTCACGCCGCTGCTCCGCCGCGCGTCTTCGATGCCCAGCGCCATCTGCTCGTACAGTTCGCGAAACCGCGGAATGTCCGCGCCCCAGCCCGAAATGCTGATCCCCTCCCAGGGCTCGTTCCACAGCTCCATCGCGTTCACCGGCCCCTTCGGCCAGCCGTACTTCGACGCGATCAGCTCGGCCCATCTGCGGAACTCCGCGTCGTACCGCGGTAGCCAAGCCCGGTCGTCTTTCGTGTCGAGCAGCTTGCCTTTGTCGTCGAGCCACGGCCGCGGCCGCCCCAGCGGCATCGGCGCGGTCCCGTTGTCCACCGTCAGCATCGCCGTAACGTCATGCCGGTCCGCCCACTCGATGTATTGGCCGAACTTCGCCGTCTCGGCCTGGAAGTTCGGCGCGCTCGGCGGCGTGAAGCTCGCGCCCATCCGCGCACCCTTGATGCCCAACTTCTGGAAGAGCACGAAGACGTTCTCATTCATGAACTCCGGCCAGGTCTCGTCGAGCGCATAGGTCGGGAACTGCACCCGCCCGGCATCGGGCGCAACCACGCGCACCAGGCTCGCCACAAACCGTCGCCCCTGGCCCTCGATTTCGACCACCAGCGCGTAGCCGCCATAGGTCGCCGGGATGCGCGGCCGCACCGTGATCTCCTGTTCGCCCTTCCCCGGGAGATCCAACGCGATCGATTCGCTGCTCGCGCCCTGCGGCATCTCCAACCGCACCACGTCGGGACTCCACACGTCGCCCGGCTTGGCCCGCGTCGCCCAGCGGATCACCTCCACACGGCCTGTCGCGGCAATCCGCGTGTCACTCTGGTTGACGAACCGCAGCAACAGCTCCGGCTGCTCGCCCGGCGTCAGCACGTTCACCGTCGGCCGCCCGTCCACGCGGATCTCCAGCTCATCCACGCTGTAGCTTTTCGCCGTGCGTCCTTCGTCGAGCCCAAACACCTGGGCGAAGCCGGTCATCTCGCTGCCCGTCACCATTTGTGCCTGCGCGCTGCCGCTCGCCAGCGCGGCCACACATGCCCAAGAAACCCAGACCGGCGCCATCGAGCGCCGCGCAACTACCGCAGCAGTAGGCGAGCGTGTGCCGCTGGCGGACGAGGCCGGAGGAAATAGGCGGGCAAGACGCAACGTGGAACTAAGTAAGGCAACGCAAGACACAGGGTTTCTCCCAATACGGCGCGTCTCGGTGGCACCGACGCGAAATGGCGATGGTGCCAGCTTACGCCATGATAGAAGCTAATGATGGGAGGATCGCCCCAGCTTTTCTGGCAATCCTATCACTCCCGGTCCGGGATCTCGCTGCACGGCGCAACCGATCGCGATTTGTCCCCGCGCTCCCTGAAATCTGCCTCCACATTGCGCTACGCCGCCCCAGGCCCGCCAGACGCGGTCGGCCGTGCGCCGGGGTACCGGCCGGTCTTCGATGACAGTTCGATGCTTGGGGATCGCCGGTTTTTCCGCTTTGGCCGCCACGCCGTCAGTCCATGGACCAGGTAGTTACGGCGATGGCGTTCGATGTATGATCGTCGCTGCCGGCGGCACAAGCCAGGATCTTCCACGAGGAAGCCTGGGTTTACTGTCGCGCTCAACGTGAATCGCTGAATCCTCGAAAGAATCCGATAAAGCCTTGGGAGCCACAATGCAAAGTCGTTTTGCCACGAAAAGAGTCTTGACCTCAGCCTTACTCGTCGCGCTTTGCAGCGCCACGGGGTTGGTGGCACAGGAGCCGAAGATCACCGGCAGTCCGCGCGTCGACCATCTACTCAGCCAGATGACCCTCGACGAGAAGATCGCCATGATCCACGGCACCGGCGAGGACGCCGCCACTTACCAGGGCGAGGCCGGCTACCTGCCCGGCGTCAAACGGCTGGGCATTCCTCCCATGCGCCTGGCCGACGGCCCGCCCGGAGTGCTGACCCGCGTTCCATCCATCGCGCCGACTTCGACCATGGGCCTTGCGGCCACCTTCAGCCGCGAAGACGCGCTGGCTAACGGAACGCTGATTGGCCGCGAGGCGAAGTCGCACGGCGTCAGCGTTGTGCTGCAGCCGTTTATCAATATCGACCGCAACTTCGCCTTCGGCCGCGGCTACAACACCTTCGGCGAGGACCCCTTCCTGACCGGCGAAATGGGCGCCGCCGAAATCGCCGGGATCCAGCAGCAGGGCATCATGTCGCAGGCCAAGCACTTCATCGGCTACGACACCGACGCGACCAACGTGTTCATCGATCCGCAGACCCTGCACGAGGTTTATGCCGCGCCCTTCGCCGCCGCGGTCAAGGCCGGGGTCTCCTCGATCATGTGCTCCTACAACCAGATCAATGGCCGGTATGCGTGCGGTAACCCGGATACTTTGCTCGGGATCCTGAAAAAGGAGAACGGTTTCGAAGGCTTCATCACCTCCGACTGGGGCGCCACGCACGCCACCGATTTCATCAACGCCGGGCTCGACATGGAAATGCCCGGTCCGCTGCCGGTTTCATTTGCGGGCCCCTCTTTCTTCGTGAACGGAAATCCGCCGCCGGCCCCGAAGCCCGAAGGGCCGGCGCTGGCGTCGATGGGACTGCCGGAGGAAGTGCGCGTGGAGCCGCCGCTGCCCGAGCCTTTGATCGGCCTGAATAAGCTCCTCGCCGCAGGCGTCGTCTCGGAGGACACGATTACCCGCGCCGCCGGACGCGTGCTGCTCGAGATGGAGAAGTTCGGCTATCTCGATGGCAAAGCCAAGCTCGACATCACGCCCTCCGATACCGCCGCCAACGCGGCAATCGCCGAGCGCACCGCGATTCATGCCGCCGTGCTACTGAAAAACGATGCCGGCGCCCTGCCCCTTAAGGCCGCCGATCTCGAGAATCTGGCGCTGATCGGTCCGGGCGCGGGTCAGACCATCGCCGTTGGCCTGGCCGGCGAGAAGGCCGTCGGCTTGCCCGAGCGTCAGGTCGGCACGCTCACCGCACTACGCCAATTGGCGCGTGGCGCGCACATTACCTACGCCGTGGCCAACGATATGGACGGCACGCCCGTGCCGGCGAGCCTGCTGTCGCACGATGGCAAGCCCGGCCTGGAACGTTCTGGTTCCAGCGCCGGCAACGCCGTAGCCATCGATGCCCAGGTGAACTTCACACTCGCCGCGGGCACGGCCCTGCCTGCCAATACCACCTTCAAATGGACCGGCACTGTTCAGGCGCCCGAAAGCGGCACCTACCGCCTGCACCTGCAGTTCATGGGTTGCTGGGCCCGGCTCAGGATCGACGACCAGCCCGTCGCCAAATCCTGGTTCAACTGGATCCACGGCGAAGTGACGCAGGCCGGCCAGGACAATATTCTGCCCACCACCGATGGCCTGGCCAATCTGCGCGCCGCCATGCCGCTCAGCGCCGGCCCGCATCGCCTCTCGATCGAGGTCGCTCCAGATACTTCCAATAACCCGGTGCAGGTGCGGTTCAACTGGGTCACGCCGCAGCAGCAGTCGGAAAACTACCGCGCGGCGATCGCGGCTGCGCGCCAGGCCAAAACTGCCGTCGTCTTCGTCTGGAGCCGCGGTGTGCCCACGTTCGCTCTCCCCGGCGATCAGGATCAGCTCATCGCCGATGTCGCCGCCGTCAATCCCAACACCATCGTCGTGCTCAACCTCTGCCAGCCGGTCGCGATGCCCTGGCTGAACAAGGTCAAGGCCGTTCTGCAGATGTGGTGGCCCGGCGACGAGGGCGGTTGGGCCACGGCCAAGCTGCTGCTCGGCAAGGAAAACCCAGGCGGACGCTTGCCTTTTACGTGGCCCGAGCGGCTCAGCGATATGGCGGCCAACGATCCGGCATACCCCGAGCGTTCCGAGCAAGGGGTGGGTGGAAAAACGACCTTCAGCGAAGGGATTCTCGTCGGCTATCGCTGGTTCGACCGTCAGAAAACCGAGCCGCTCTTTCCTTTCGGCTTTGGGCTGTCTTATACGAGTTTCGTCTATTCGGACATGCAGTCCAGTCCGGCGGCCGACAGCGGAATCGACGTCCACGCGCGCATCAAAAACACGGGCTCCGTCGCCGGCGATGAAGTCGTGCAGCTCTATCTGAACAAGCCGGATCAGCCACCCGCGGGCGCTCAGTTTGCAGATTCCATTCTGGCCGGTTTCGCCCGGCTCCATCTGGAGCCCGGCCAGTCCACCCAGATTGTGCTGCATGTCCCCCCGCGCCAGCTTCAGTATTGGTCGACGGCCGACGGGCGCTGGATGACGCCGGCCGGTAGCCGAACACTTTGGGTGGGCGGATCCTCGCGGGACCGGAGACTCCAAAACCAACTTGATGTTCGCTGAACCACCGCCCTTACGAGAAGCTCGCCTTGCTTGCTCCAGCATGTGCTCCAGCATGCCCGCAAACGCGCCGCAAGGGTAGGGTCAAAGCCCCATCTCTATCCCGGAGGAGTCACCGCTAGCCCCTTTCGGTGCCGCTGGAATCGCTCGGGATGGAGAAAACAAGAGAAACGGCTCCAATGGAGGCAGCCGGGTGTATAACTGTGGGAAACCGGGTTCCAAAATGGAAATGCTGGGCTATGTATTCTCCATTTCAGCCCCCTATTGCCACTGATGATGACCCTGGAAGGAGGATTGTATGCAGCGCCTGATCACAGTTGCAGTTGTGCTACTGCTCATGGCATTCAATGCGATCGTTGCCACGGCCGATGAAACCATCCGGGTTGGCCTGATCCAGATGGATGGGCGACTCAATGACAAGCAATACAATCTGGCGCGAGCCGAGAACCTGATCCGGCAAGCCGCGGCCCGTGGAGCGAAGATCGTATGCACGCCGGAAGCCTCGGTGCAGGGATATGTAAGGGTTGAGCTACCTCCCGGCTCGTCCGCGGACGCTCCTCAGATCGTCGCGGAGCGGGCGAAAATCCTGGCGGCCGCAGAGACGATTCCCGGGCCCGCCACAAACCGCTTTAGCACCCTGGCGAAGGAACTGGGCATCTGGATTGTCTTTGGCCTGGACGAGAATCGGGGAGGGAAACTGTTCAACACCGCGGTTCTCATGAACCCGCAGGGGCAGATTGTGGGGACCTACAGTAAGGTTCATCTTCAGAACTGGATGCTGGCCTCAGGAGTGAACCACGGCGACGGCTTCCCGGTTTGGGAAGTGGAAATTGGTGGAGTGAAAACCAAAGTGGGAATCGAGATTTGTTACGACATCCAGCATCCGGAGGCTACGCGCGAGCTCGCGCTGGGAGGCGCGGAGATTGTCTTCAATCCCTATGACACCGATGACTTCTCCCGGCCACGCGAGGCCCGCTCGCTCCCGGCGAATGGTGCGACCTGCGCCCGCGCGAGCTGCTGCTGTTGCGGCGGCTGACGCGTTCTGCCGTATGATTTACGGTAGCCTGGAGAGGAAAACGGGAAACTGTGGCAAGATCCTATGACTACGCCGACCCTCTGCGCGCAACCTTTCCTGGTTCGCTTGGTGAGCCGGATGAGTGATTCCCTGGAACGGCATTTCTGGTGCTGGGTCGCTTTTTTTGTGGTGCTGCTTCTGGCCTGTTCGATCGCAATCGACCTGCGGGAGAAGATGTGGAACGACGAGTTGTTCACCCTCGCCATGGCGCAGCAGGGCGGCCCGGCCGAGATCGTCAAGGCGGCCGCCGAGGGCTGGGATACCGCGCCGCTGTATGCCATCATCGTTCGTTGGCTCCTCCCAATCGTCAAACATGAAGCACTCGCGGCTCGCCTGCCCGCGACGCTTGGCTACTGCGGCATGATTCTGTGCCTGCTGGCGTTCTGCCACCGGCGACTGCCGGCCGTGTACGCGTTTGTCGCTGCGCTGCTGGCCTGCGATGCGTGCCTTTTCTACGCCACCGATGGCCGCTCTTACGGCATCGTGCTCGGCTGCGCCGCCGGGGCGCTGCTGTGCTGGCAGATTGCGGCCGAGGGGCGCCGGAGAGGTCTGTCCCTCACACTGCTGGCGGTTTGTTTGGCGTTGATGATCGCCATGCATTATTACTCGATCTTTTTCCTGGTGCCGCTTTTCCTAGCGGAACTGGCGCGTGCGCGGGTGTCGCGAAAGCTCGACTTCGGCATTTTGGCAGCCACGCTGCCGGCCCTGCTGGTCCTAGCTTTGCATTACCCCTTGATGGCATCCAGCAGATATATGACGACACACTTCTGGTCGCCGGCACGCTGGAACATGATTCAGCCATTTTACAACTATCTTATCTTCCAGATCCTGTACGTATCTTCCCTCGTGCTGCTCGTTCTGGTCGTTTTCCCCAAATCGTCAGCGCAGGAGAGTCCTCATGAGATAGAGATGCCGGCGTACGAATGGGTGGCGCTCGGCGCGGTTGCGTTGATGCCGCCCGTGGTGATCGCTGTATCAAGATACACCACGCATGTCTTTCTCGATCGCTATATCCTCTGGGCCATGATGGGTTCCGCAGTGCTGCTCGGCGCGCTGCTGTGCAGGGTGTTCCGCGGATGGGCCGCAGTGGGTGTGACTCTGCTCGGTCTCCTGGTGGCTTTGATTGCTTTGAAGGACATTATGACCCTGCACAGCGCGTCCCTCCTGCGCGCGGGTGAGGAGGTGCGCCAGGAGTTGGAGATGTTAGCGGATAGCCGGGAGCCCATCGTGATTCCCGACGAGCACGTATTCATGGAGTTGTCTTACTACGCCCAGCCGCGGCTTCGCGAACGCTTTATTTATCCCATCAGCCCCGAGTTGGAACTGCGCTATAATAAGTACGACAGCATAGCGCTCGGTATGGCCGCGTTCAGTCATAGTACCAAGCTCCACATCGAGGAGTTGGATGGGATCCTGGCGCAATATCCCCAGTTCTTACTCGTCGTCGTCCCTGAGGATTACCTGCCCCGGCATCTGGCTTCTGCAGGTTACCTGGTAGTTCCGGTCCATCCGGCAGCTGTACGGCCTTTTTTGTTTGAGGTAAAAGCGCCCCCAAAACAGTGATGTCCGGAATCAGTGCGACCGCTAGACCACTTTACAATTGAACCATCGTAAGGTGGCCGAGTTCTGACAACTCGAGATTTTCTATCTCGCCTCTGCCGCCAAGGCGATATCGTTGCCGGCGACGGGCTCCGCCCGGCGTGGCGATGGCGGTTTCCAGAACAGGATGGTCCGGTGGATGGCCGTCAGGCGATGGGTTTTCGTCTGGCGCTCTTGGAAACCGGCGCCGTGTGGTCAATCAGCATCTCAAGCATGCTCAGGTCGAACACCCTTAGGCCCGTGTCGCGCCGTACCGCCCGACGTTCTGAGAAACTGTCGTCAATCAGGATGGCGCCGGCAGGCTGGATGAAGTCCGCCTTCTCTTGACCCGCGCCGATATGTATGACCTCGTCGAACAGCCCGGACAGCCGGTGGTCGGAGAGGCAGGCTGCCAAGTCTCCGCAGTGCTTTGTGAGAAGGATGATCTTGACGCCGGCGTTGACGCACTGATACAGAAAGGTCACTAGCGTCAGGTTGACTGATCCGCGGACGAGGAGGGTATCATCCAGATCGACATAAACAGTGTCGAACTTGAGGTTATGCCGGTAGCGGTTGATCAGGGCTCTATCCATCTCTATGGCCAAGCCCTCGTTCAGCAGGAGATCGATGCTGACTCCGGCGCTCTCGTAGAGACTGAGCAGGGGGAAATTAACGCCTTGAACCCGATGAAAGGCCATTGCCCCAGCGATCCGCGGCGCCACCTCCAGAAGCTTCAAGGCACCCTCGGCACCCTCCTTCACCTGAAAGAACCAGGCCCCGTGAAACTCAAGTGCTGAACTGATTGCTTGGGCATACTTCTCGAACTCAGCGCGCTCGGCCGACGCCGTGGCCACCGAAATCCCATTCCGCACCCTGATTCTCTTGCGGCCACCGGTGAACAGCAGTCCGCGCCGCCGGTCCGAGAAGCAATCGACGGTGAACTCGTCGCCGGGCAAGTACTCCAGCAGAATCTCACCCGAATCGACAAGCGTCAGTTCAGTGGCATTGCGTATCAACCGCGCACCGTGCGACCCTTGGCCACTGTCCGGCTTGCAGAAGATCGGGAAACCCGGGACGTTTTCGGGTAGATAGACTTGCGGACAAGGCACTAAATCCCGGAGAACGGCGTAGGTGCGGCGCTTCGAGCGAGCGATCAGGCACGTCTCCAGTGGCGAAGTGACCACCTTTGCTGGAATCCGGTCCGCCGCCCCAGCCAGTGCGACCACGACGTCGTCATGGGCGGGAATGATGAAGTCCGTAGCGAGTTCGACGACAAGGCGGTTCAGATCCTGCAACCAGCTCGGTTCGCGGACGCTGGGCAGTATGTAGTGCTGGGCAAACACATAAGGAGCGTGACTGGAAATGGCCTGGCCCGCCGAGGTGAGATTCACCTCCTTACACCCTTTCAAGGCGCTGCAGATTTCAAGGCCGATCTCTGTTCCACCCGGTACGACGAGAACATTCCAGGGATGCATTGTTCGAATAAGCGATTCCTCAGAATCTACGCAGATCGCGCGTCACCGGCATGCTCGACAGAATCGCGCAGGGGTCTGCGGGCAACCACCGTGTAGTGAATAGGCATCAAGTCCCGCCCCGGCGTTTCGAGAGCGCTGATCTCAAGAACCTCAAAGGCGGCGAGCAGCTCTCGCAACCCGTGCACCGTAAACCTCCAGCAGTCAGGCAGCGGTCCATGGATTCGGAAATTGAATGGCACGCTGATCGCGAGGATTCCTCCTGGCCTCAGGATTCGCCAGATTTCTTGGACGGCGTCAAACGGCTGAAGGGTGTGCTCGAGGACCTCTGTGCAAACAACCACGTCGTAGCTGCCATCCGCAATCTGCTTATTGAGCCGACAGACGTCGCCAATATAGGTGCAACCCGACTGCGGATTAATGTCGAGAGTGTCGACAGCCATCGTGCCGCCAAAGAACGGCCGGGCCCCTTCATAGTCCTGAGGCGCGATATCCAGTAACCTTCCGCCCCCAGGCACACGGTACTCGACAGCGGCCCTCTTCAGGAAGCGAATCACGTTCTCGCGGATCAAAGTGAGATGCTCTTTATCCATCTCGCTTACGACAGCATGGTTGTCAGTCATCTGGCTTTGTGTTCTACACTCCCTTCACACGCCGCGGGCAACAGGACAGGACCGCATCAATCTACTTCTCATCAACGCCACCCATCGCGTCCGACAGCATCGCGCCTCGGCTTAGTGTCTCTCGCACGACGTACAGTGGCAGCTTACGCACGCTGAAAAATGAGCGGATGGAGAACTCGCCCACTAACGAAAGGATTGCGACGTTCAACAGGAAACAAATGACGATGGCATTCAGCACAAATCCGTTGGTAACAGGCGGGAGGATTCTCACGGGGACGACGTAATTCAGTGCCAGACGAAGGAGAAAGAAAACTGCTCCGAGCAGGCACAGAAAAGCGGTCCATTGAAACGGGCGTTCCGAAAGAACGACAACGTTGTCCATGTTGTACTTTATTAACTTGGCGATCGTCCATCCCGAACTGCCGTATGTTCTTGGCCGATGCGACACCGGAACCTCGACGATGCGGTCGATGCGCGAGATCACTTCGACGTTGCTGAAGAGATGGTGAGGTCCGTAGTGAAACGCACGCAAAAGGGCAGCATTGTAAATCTTAAAGGTACAGCCGAAGTCGCGGAGGTTACTATGGGAGGCAAGGCGCATGATGATGTTGGCGGCCAACGAAGGCAGGATGCGAAAAAGGGAG
>Ga0302319_10003534_pt1 | contig 32600 bp, 28 predicted proteins | sample Bog_T0_2_FD_203319 | JGI IMG/M metagenome (GOLD analysis project Ga0302319, IMG submission 203319) | Peat permafrost microbial communities from Stordalen Mire near Abisko, Sweden - Bog_T0_2 | ecosystem: Environmental > Terrestrial > Soil > Wetlands > Peat | place: Sweden: Abisko, Stordalen Mire... | reverse complement strand
ATTATTCCCCGGCAAATACATTCACATCGGCGGCGACGAAGTTCCCACCACCAACTGGCGCCAGTGTCCTAAAGACCAGGCGGTCATCAAACGCGAAGGCCTGAAAGACGAGAGCCAGTTGGAAAGCCATTTTATCCGCCGCATGGAAACTTTCATTAACGCGCACGGCCACACGCTGATCGGCTGGAGCGAAATTCGCCAGGGCGGCCTCGCTAAAAGCGCTGTCGTCATGGATTGGATCGGCGGCGCCGTCGAAGCCGCGACCAGCGGCCACGATGTCGTGATGACGCCGACCGACGATCTTTATTTCGACTACTATCAATCCGAAGATACCGCCGCCGAACCGCGCGCCATCGGCGGCTTCCTATCGCTGAAGCATGTTTATCAATACGAGCCGGTTCCCCATGATTTGCCTGCCAAATTCGATGCCCACATTCTCGGCGCCCAGGGAAATCTGTGGACGGAATACGTCGAATCTTTACCCTATATCGAATATATGGCGTTTCCCCGCTTGTGTGCGCTGGCCGAAATAACGTGGTCGCCCAAATCCCCGCGTGACTGGGACGATTTCCAAAACCGCCTGCACACCCACTTCCGTCGATTGGACGCGATGGGGATTAATTATCGCCCTCTGACCCCCGATAAAAACTGATCCGGCTCCGATTATATGAACCCAATTCATCAGCTAACTTTGGCGGTGGCCACGTTGGTGACAGCCTCGATTGGCGCCGCCTTTGCCGTCGAACCGCCGACCCCCTACGGGCCTGTCCCGAGCCCGCGCCAGCTCGCCTGGGAGCAAATGGAGTTTGTCGGTTTTCTTCACTTCACCGTGAACACTTTCACTGACAAGGAATGGGGCGATGGCGACGAAAGTGAAAAGGTTTTCAACCCAACCGATTTTGATGCGCGACAGATTGTCCAAGTTGCCAAGGATGGCGGGATGAAGGAGCTGATCCTCACCTGCAAGCATCACGATGGCTTCTGCCTCTGGCCGTCAAAGTTCACCGAACACTCCGTGAAGAATTCGCCGTGGAAAAATGGCCGGGGTGATGTCGTAAAAGAGATTTCCGATGCCTGCCATCGGGACGGTTTAAAATTCGGCGTTTATCTTTCGCCCTGGGATCGCCATCAGAAAGATTATGGCCATCCGGAATATCTGACTTATTACCGCAGCGAGCTCCGCGAACTCCTGACGCAATACGGTCCGATTTCCGAAGTCTGGTTTGACGGCGCCAATGGCGGCTCCGGCTTCTATGGCGGGGCTCACGAAATCCGCACCATTGATAACAAAACCTATTACGATTGGCCCGTCACCTGGCAGATCGTCCGCGACCTCCAACCCCAAGCCTGCCTCTTCAGCGATGCCGGGCCCGATGCCCGCTGGGTGGGCAACGAGCGCGGCCTTGCCGGCGAAACTTGCTGGGCGACGCTCAACGCCTCCGAGTTTGGCCCCGGCTACGGTCCCGCTGGGGGTGACTACGCTGGCCGTCTCAATTCCGGCGATCGGCCCGGCACGCAATGGGTCCCCGCTGAATGCGACGTATCGATTAGACCCGGCTGGTTTTACCATGCCAGCGAAGACGCCAAGGTGAAGACGCCCCGGGAGTTGCTGGATTTGTACTATCACTCGGTCGGTCGCGGCGCCGTCCTGCTGCTGAATATTCCGCCCGACCGCCGCGGCCAGATCAATGAGAACGATGCGAAGTCGCTGCATGAGTTTCGCCGCCTGCTCGACGCCACTTTTTCTGACAATCTGGCGCGCCATGCCAAAGCGACCGCTTCCAATACCCGGGGCGACGAATCCCGGTTTTCACCACAGAATGTGGTCGCTGGCCACCGCAATAACTATTGGTCCACCGGCGATTTTGTCACCACGCCGGAGCTGGTTCTCGATCTCGGCCAGCCCGTCACATTCAACGTGGTTCGCCTCCGGGAATACCTTCCTTTAGGCCAGCGCGTCGAATCCTTCGCGCTCGACCAATGGAAAGCAGGCCGATGGCTGGAATTCGCCGCCGGCACCAGCATCGGCAATTGCCGCCTGATTCGCGGGCGGCCCGTCACCACCGACAAAGTCCGTCTGCGAATTCTCAAGGCCCCCGTGTGCCCCGCCATCTCCGAGCTCAGCCTCTTCGCCGAAAAACCGTAGCCATAATTTTCGCTCCCACGAGCGTGCCGACGGACGAAGCAACTTCACCGATAGTTGCTCTCTGTGCGGCCGTTGTCGCCATTTTTTCCCGCAACCCGGAGGGTTGCCAGATAGCAGCCGGTGGTCGCAGCGCAACGCAGACCACCGGAGCAAATCTCAAAACTAAAATGCACCCCCGGAGCGGGTGCCAGAAATGAGGCGGAGGCATAAGGCTTAACCGCCTTCGCTCTCGAGCGTCGTCCGGACGACTCGATTGCCGCCATCTTAACCAACGCCAAATCATTTTCCCATCCCGCCTTCCGTCTCACAAATAATTTATAGCGCCCAACGTGACATGAGCGATGGCGATAATCAAAATGATGCTGGAAACGACTGTGCCAAAAGCGGCAATGATAACTCCCCAGACCCGAAATGGCTTGGCGGCATTCCATAGCTTCCTTTCCTTCTCGCGCACCTGCCCACCGACCCAAAGCGCCGCCAGTGCAAACGGCAGGCCAATGATCGGGATCAGCCCTAGCAACCCCAACCCAAAGCATCGGATTGAACTTCTGAGCATCCTTATTTTCATTTCCGGAATGGAAAGGTTCGCGTTCATTAGTATATGACTAGGTTTTTTCCGCGGACCTGCTCATCGCCGATGAACCAAACTTGGTACGGCGGGCAGTCCTCAGCACGCCGTCGTAGCAATGCCGACTGCCCAAGGAATAGTAACGATGGCCGACTGCGGCTCCCTCTCCCCTCAACGGGGACAGGGATAAAGGGTGAGGGGTGAGATCGCGCAAGTCATCGAAAACTAATGCGTGCATTTTGAGGCTAATGGAAAGACTAATCCCAAAGGGATTGTGCCCCGAAGCCCGGGATTGTCTCGCGTCCGACGCGGGATTACCCTGGGAAAATACGCACCAATCCATCAACCCCAACGGGGTTGTGCCCTCCCGTTTTGCCGAAATCGCCATGGAGAAACTCCGGTTTATGGAAAGCCCGCTTTCGGATTTTCGAATGCACGGACACCATGCCCCTGATCTGGTCGCCCCAGCAACGCCAAGTAGCGGATCCCCTCGCCCCTCGGAGGGGAGAGGGGTAGGGTGAGGGGTGGGCGTCGACCATTCCTTGAGTTTCATGGATGGCGTTGGTAAAAATTCCTTTCCGCGCCTCCGCGTCTCCGCGTGAACGTTTTCTCTGAATTTCATGGAGAGGCTTGGGGTAGGGGTGAGGCTGCCATATTCGTCGCGGCACCAGCCAGCCGTTTGATTTGTTGTTTCTCCAACAATTGCGTTTCGCGATGTAATTGGATCAAACACCGGATATTCGCGGTCAGCAGGATCACCATGATCGTCACGAGCACGATAAAGATGATCGTGGCCATGCCGCCTTCATGGCGGCGGTTAGCTGGTAAATTCCGGGTTTTCATGGCTGGTTGGCAACCGCTTCGAAGGTGAACAATAACGGCTGACGCATTTGTGGACGCCGTTGCGTGAGTTCCAATTCCCAGCGCCAGGCGGCCACACCGCCCCGCGGTTCGGGCTGCATTTCCGAGGTCTTGACCTTGGCCAGCACCACGCGGGAACTGTGTTCCGCGGGAATCTCCCGCCGCAATTCGTCTCCCGCCAGCCGGTAAACGACCACTCTTTTTCTCTCGGGCATCCGCACAGTCACGCCGTTATTCGTTTTTTCCACCACGATTTTTCCCGACGCGGCGCGCACATCCGCCCGCCAGCCTTCGCCGGCGCGCAACGCCGATCCCACATCCTCGGTCGCATAGCGCAGGGCTTTCGAATAATCCCAGAATAAATAAAAGGACGCAGTGCCGATACCCATCAGGATGGAAAACACGGCAATATAGACCAGGCATTCGATCAGCAATATTCCCGCCTGGGGGCAACCAGGTCGCGATGCGTTTAAAAAGTGAGAGCGCGTTTTCATTTGATCGTTATCTCCCGAACGACCGCACTGACTCCGTGCAGCCGTTCCGGTGTCCATTCCAGCCGGAGGTGGTTTCCATTTTTGGTCAGCTCAAAGCGGCCGGGCGGCAAATGATCCGCCGCCTTCGATTTCACCGAATAGGCCTGTGTCCCATCGGGAACATTGTTCCAACTGCTCGCCGCCAGAATCTCCGCCTCGCCATCCACAATTTCATCGGCCACACACCGAACGTACTCCGCCCGCAGTAGCCGCTGTTCTCGCGCGAAGGAAACGCTCAGCGGAATCATCGCCAGACTCAGTATGGCCACGCCGATCACCAGATCTATCTGTAAAAAACCGCGGCGGCGGTTTCGTTGGCCCGCAAATGGTTTTGACGTTTGCGTTTTCATAAGCTTGTTAACATGCCATTCAAAATGGCGATCAGAACACCGAAGGTAGCCGTCGCCAGGAGTGCGACCACGATTCCATTCATGATGACCAGTCCGCTCGTGACCACGTGCGCCGTGGCTTCTTCCTGCTGAAATGCCTTGGCGTCCAATGCCTCATGCCAACCCCGCAATGTTTTTAGGAATCCGCCGCCGCCCTGGTTGGCATTGGATAACCGCCAGTGGAATTCGCCTGTGTCATCAAACGCGCGAACCGCTTCCGCCAGCGGAGTGCCTTGAGCCAGTGCCCCGACAATATTCTGCGCCCGCCGCTGGCAAATTGCATTGGCCGTGGAATCGCCCGCGAGCGTGACGGCATCCGCCTCCGGCACCCCTCCGTCCAGTAATACCGCCAGCATCGCGGAAAAAGTGCGTTGCAATCTCTTATGCTTCCACGGCACCCGCCAGGCCACCCAGTCCACAAACGGTACCTCCCGAATTTGAAACCAGCGCACAAATCGAGGCCCTCCCACATAAATGATCGCCGCCAGGACCAGCAACGCGAAGAGAGTGGTTTCAAAACCAATCAGAAAAAAAGGATGACGGAACATCAGTATGGAAATGGGCCCTAAATGAATGTTCATCCCCGCGGCCAGGTCCTTGAATCTTGGAATAACAAATACTTCCATCAGGAAGATTAGCCAGACGGCGATCGGAGAAAAAACGAGCAGCAACGCCACCATATAATGAACCGCGCTCCGTACCGCCGCCGGTGCGTCGCGCAAGACCTCCTGGCAAGCCGGCAGAATCGACCGCAAATCCCCCAGTCTCTCGCCAGTGCGAATCATGGCCGAGATTTGCGGCGGCAGGAAATCCGGGACCCGCTCCAGAGCTTCGCTGAGCTTCCGCCCGCCCTCGATATGCGCGGCCACCATGTAAAAACTTACCCCCAGCGCGCGATCATGGCTCTTGGCGGCGGACAGGATGCTGTATTCCACGGATTTTCCCGACCCCACGGCCGTCTCGACCAAATCGATGAAAAAACTCGCGCGCTCCCGTCGCCGAAAAGGAATGGAATAGAGCAGGTGCAGGACGATCGCAAAAACGCCGAGCGGCAGCAGGCCGAAGAGAGCGTAAAAGAAAAGGCTTGCCAGAAACTCTCCGAATCCCAATCCAAAATTTGATGCCAGCAGCATAGTTTTATGGGTTCGTTTTTAGGATCCGCTCAAATTGCTGATCATGGAAAAGAATGGCAAAAACATGCTGATCACCAGGTAAGCCTGGGATAGCACGACTAGCCCCAAAAAAAAGGCGGCGATCGGCAACACCGAATAAAGCGCCACCTCCGTCCGATGGATCGCCCGCGCCTGATAAATCTCCGAAGCGCGATCGAATCCATGCGCCAGATCGTCCCCCGCATTGGCGACCGTCCAGACGAACATCGGCGGGAATACCTGGTTCACGGCGGCGATCTCCGAGAAATTTGCGATTCCCGAGGCGATGCTTCTGCGCCACTGCATCAAGTCTCCCGCCGCCGATGTGTTGCTTTCCAATTGTTCCACCAGGCCAATGGCGTCCGGCAGGGCGACGCCGCCCTTTAACAGCATATTCAAGGAAGCCGCCACGCGCGAAACGCTGGCTTCCTTGAAGGCCGGAATGCACCAGCGAAATTTCCTCTGCCACGCCGGAATAAACACCATGCCCAGGACCGAAGCGAACAAAAGCCCAAACGCAAAGGGAAAGACCCAGATGTGGTCCATCAGCGCAAAGGCGGCCAGGGTCGCACTTGGAAGTCTCACTCCCATGCCGCCAAAAACTCCCGCCATCGAGGGCCCCAGCACGTAAACCCAGATGATCGCTACCATCGTGGAGATCAAAAAGGCGATGAAAAGCACAATGAGCGGATAAGCCATCAAGCCTTTCAAACGCATCCAAAGACTGCTCTGCCGTTGGAAATAATCCGCCAGCATCGTCAGGGCGCCCGGCAGGTCGTTGCTCTTCACGCCCACCAGGATCATGCGCTTGTAAAGGTCCGGCAGATCGCGCGCCTGCAATGCCGTTGCCATCGGCGTGCCGTTGGCCAGGTCGGATTCCAACGCCTGCAATTCGTCGCGCAACTGCCCGCGCTGCATCTCCGCGCACAGCCGCCGCACCGCCCCCTCCAAGGGAATCCCGTCGCGCAACATCGCCGCCAGTTGCTGGTTGAAAAAAGCAAATTCGTCGTATTTCATAAACTATTCATTGCATGCACTCCTTCGCCAAAAATCCGTTTGAACTCGGCGTCATTCGTGACGCCCTGGTTCACCAGGCCGCGCGCGAAAGCTTCGAGCGTTTGCGTGGAAACCAGTTCCGATAATTCCCGACGCCGGATCTGTTCCCGCCTCGTCTCCGTCACCCGCAACCATTCCACGAGCGGTACCCGGCCCTGATAGCCGGTGTGGAGGCACGTTTCACACCCTCGGCCTTCGCAGGCCGAACAAACTTTTCGAATCAACCGTTGGTTCAACACCAGTTCCACGGCGCTCGCGACCGCCGAATGATCGGGACACATCGTCAGCAACCGGTCAAAGACGCCTTTGCATGAGCCGGCATGCAGCGTCGTGATGACCAAATGCCCCGTCAGTCCGGCGCGAACGGCCAGCTGCGCCGTCGCCTCGTCCCGCATTTCGCCGATGATCAGCACCTGGGGATCTTGCCGCAGTAAATGCCGCGCCGCCTTGGCGAAATCCAGTCCGATGGGTTCGTTCACCTCGGTTTGCATCGTTCCGGGAATGATCTGCTCCACCGGATCTTCCACCGTGATAATGTGCCGCCCTCCCCGTTCCGCCAGATGCCGCAGGCACGCGTAAATGGTCGTCGTTTTGCCGCTCCCGGCGGGCCCGGTGAGCAATAAGAGACCGGTCGTTTGCCCGAGAAACTTTTCCAGCTCGGCATGCGCGGTCTCGGGCAGGGATAATTCGCCCAGTGCTTTCGCCGTTCCCGCATTGAACAACCGTAAAACGATTTTCTCGCCGGTAACCGTCGGATACGTGGCGACCCGGATGTCATTCTGGCTTTTGATTTCCTCGTGCGGAATCCGGCCATCCTGCGGCAACGACGTCTGGTACGTCTTAAGCCGCGCGAGGAATTTGACCCGGCCGAACAGTCGCTCGGCAATTTCCGCGCACAGCCCCTTGGCCGGGGTCACCACGCCATCGAGGCGAAAGCTCACGTCGGCGGAATGGCCGCGCATCTGCAAATGAATGTCGCTCGCTCCCGCCAGCTCGGCCTGACGCACCAGTTCCTCCAGGATTTTCGGCGCGGAGGTCTGCCCTTCCTCGTTCTCGGCAGTGGTGGCGGTTTTGGAACTCATAAATTCATTCTTTCTCGGTCACCAAATAGTGCAATCCGTGCTCATCTGCCATGAAAATGCGCAGATGGCAGGGCAATTGCGCCAGTTCATGTCTGACAGTTTTCTCAGTTTTCAACACCGTGTGAACCGGTCCCGCCAGCAGGGCGAACATCAGCGAGGCATAAGCCAGACCACCCGCCCAGGCCATGCGTGAAAGGAGAGTCGGTTGCGATGCGGCTTCCACCGGCGCCCTGCGCAATTGAGAGCGCACCACCAGCGGAAAATTCTCCCAGTATTCCTCGGACCGGGTGGGGACGGGGACGGCCCTTAATTTGGCGGCCAATTCGTCGTCGTTCATGACTTCCCTCCCGCCGGTGTGAGCAGGCTCTTCAGCTTCCGCTTGGCGGTAAACACCCGCCAGGAAACCGTCGTTTCTGAGCAGCCCAAGACCTTCGCCGCTTCGGCATGATTCAAGCCGTCGTACATCGTCAGCACAATCGCCGCCCGCTGCTTCACCGGCAGTTTTACCAGCGCGGCCTGCACCTGTTGCGCCATTTCGTTTCCGGTCACCGCCCCGTTCCCGTTCCCGTGATGGACCAGCGCTTCCTCCGCACAATTGGCCTGTGCCCGGTAGCGGCGCGCCTCCTGCCGTCGCCAATTCAGGCACGCATGAACCGCAATGACGTACAGCCACGTCCCGAATTTCGCCGTTCCGTTGAACGAATCGATCTGCTGATAGGCGCGAATAAACGTCTCCTGCGCCAGGTCTTCCGCGTCCGCCACGGAGCCGGTCATTCGATATGTCAAAGCATGGATCATGGTTTGATGCTTTCGCACCAGCGCCTCGTAAGCCGATGCGTCGCCGTTTTTTACCCGCACCGCCAATTCTTCATCCGCATCAGCCATGGAGGTTGCTTTTGTAAGATCTGAACCCGCCGCCGGCCGAATCCTTTGAATTATTTTTCCATCCTCCGATGCGGTTTCCCCCTGCCTATGGATGGCCAGGATGAACGAGGATGTCGGCGTGTTCATTTTAAAATGGTTCCGTTTGGTCTGTCAGATAGCCACGCCAACTCCAATTCGATCGGAAATCGCTAATGCGTTCGTCAAATTATCGGAACATGGCGGGTTTTTGAGTTGGGGACGTAACGATTGGACAGGTCTGGGAGCCATTCCTCACGATTCCCCGATTACTTTTCAGCTCCAGCGGAGCGACCTCGTTGTAGAAACGTCATCCCCAACCGTTCATTTTAGCTCCGTAGGTGCGTCCTCATTGTGAACCAATGAATCCTGGCAGAACCCGGGCTTTACCGGAACCAGGCCACGAAATTGTCACCGCGAACCACGCCAGCCACGCGAAAAAAGTCTGATAGATTAAGCGAATTCGTCCGTCGATTCTTTGCCCACAGCCGCACCAAAGATGCTTGACAAAACCCGCTGTTATGTTAATTTCTGAATAGACAGAAACGAACGAAATATGAGCCAACTCTCTCCCATCCAGCAAAAGTTTATCCTTCATTGGGGCGAAATGGGCACGCGCTGGGGCATCAACCGCACGGTGGCCCAGGTTCATGCCTTGCTGTTTATTTCCCCCCAGCCGCTCGATGCGGACGAAATTGTGGAAACCCTCGACGTGGCCCGCTCCAATGTGAGCACCAGCCTGAAAGAATTGCAAAGCTGGGGCATCGTGAAAATGGTTCATGTTCTGGGCGACAAACGGGATCATTTCGAGTCCATGAAGGATGTCTGGGAAATGTTTCGCGTGGTCGTCAACGAGCGCAAACGGCGGGAAATCGATCCCACCACCCAAATGCTCAACGAATGCATCGCCGAGGCGGAGAAGGAAAAAAATACGGATGCCTACACCCACGAGCGGTTGTGCGATCTGCGCGAATTCTTTGAGACCACCTCCGCCGGTTATGCGCAGATTCGCCAGTGGCCCACCAGCGCCATTGTCAAATTTGTGAAATTGGGCGACAAGGTCCTGAAATTGCTCGGTTTTGGCGGTTGACGGAAGAATTAAAATTTTTTTGAAAGTATATTTCTGTGAATACCGAAATTACAGATAATAACAACAAAATCGGAATTGTGCTGTACGACGACGATTGTGCCGCCTGCCGTAACCTCGCCCGCCGCTTTCATCCCTTGCTTTCCCGCCATGGTTTAGAATTATTGCCCCTGCAAACTCCGGAGATCCAAGGCCGCTTGGCACCCATGGGCGTAGATCCGCTGGCGGAAATGCGACTACTTCGTCCGGATGGGGTTTTGTTGGGCAGCGTCGATGCCTTGCTGGAGATCAGCCGTCACTATTGGTGGGCGTGGCCGATCCGTCAGTTCGCCAGTATTCCGCCGATCACGAGCATATTGCGCTCGGGCTATCGGTGGTTTGCCCGTCACCGGTATTGCCTGAACGGCCAATGTGATATCAAACCCTTGAACTGGCTTGAGTCGCCCAGCATCGGCAACGACCAGATCCCCTCGCCCCGCGGAGGGGAGACGGTTAGGGTGAGGGGTGGTCGTTTAATCCAATTATATCCAACGGCACGAACACAAATTCCTATGGAGGGCAGGGTGGTCACGGACCAACGCTGTCGCCAAAAACTAGATTTCCTGCCATTGTTAATCTTTCCGATTTTGGCACTTTTTTTCCGTCCCCATGTCGCTAACTGGGTCTTTATGTGGGCCATGGCTCTGGGACTTTACGCTGGCTGCAAATGGCTGACCTATCAAGCCGCCCTGCGTCGGATTACCAAGCCCGCCTGGCGCCGCGCCTTCGGCTATCTGTTCGCCTATCCGGGTATGAACGCCCGGGAATTTCTCGATTGCAGAAATATTCCCGCCCACCCGAAACCGGTCGAATGGCTCTCCGGTGCCGTAAAAACGTTCATTGGTGTCGTTCTTCTTTATGGGGTGACTCCGCGTCTATTTCCGCTCAACGTCCTGTTGGCGGGTTGGACTGGAATGGTCGGTGTGATTCTGATCTTACATTTTGGTCTGTTTTATTTGTTGGTGTTGGCGTGGCAACACGCCGGCGTTAAGGCGACACCGCTCATGCTGAGCCCCCTCCGGGCACCTTCGCTCGCCGAATTCTGGGGGCGGCGTTGGAATACAGGATTTAAAGAACTCTCGCTGCAATGGATGTTTCGTCCGCTCCAACGCCGCACCGGAGCGCTCACCGCCTCCCTGCTGGTATTCGGCGCATCGGGGCTCATTCATGAACTGGTGATTTCGTTGCCCGCCCGCGGCGGCTATGGATTGCCGACCCTCTATTTCCTGTTCCAAGGGGCTGGGTTGATCGCGGAACGCACGCCGCTGGCGCGCCAACTCCGCTTGGGGCGCGGTTGGCGTGGCTGGCTTTTCACCGTTCTAATCACCGCCGGTCCGGTGTTCTGGCTCTTTCATCCGCCGTTCATTCAACACGTTATCCTGCCAATGCTCAACGTCATTGGCGCAACCGGAAAAATCACATGAACACGCATCAACTCACAATCATGCTCCAACTCGCCGGTCTGCTGCATCTCGGTCTCATCGGCGCCGGCGCCCTCATGCCGCGCGCCGTGAAATTGCGCTCGCACCTGGCCACGCTGCCGGTCTTCATCCGGCGATTATTCTGGGTCTATTATACCTTCATTGGCCTGTGCCTCGTCAGCTTCGGGCTGCTCACGATTGCGTTTGCCGGAACGCTGGCCCAAGGCGGAAATCTGGCGCGTGCGGTCTGCGCCTTTCTCGCCGCCTTTTGGCTGCTGCGCCTGATCGCGGCCACCTTTGTCTTCGATGTTCGCCCTTATTTGACCAACGGTCTTTGGCGGCTGGGTTATCACCTGACCAACCTCGTCTTTGCCTATTTACCGATGGTCTATGCCTGGGCCGCTTGGAAAGGCGGTGCCCAATGACTACCCAATTCCCTCTCGCGAAGTTCTGGCGCCGCCTGAAACTGATGCCGCACTTGCGCAAACCAAAGCCCGTCGTGAATCCACCGGCTCCTCCCGCGAAAAATTCCAAACATCCTCCCGGCCGTAAAATCCCCTTCCTCGATCTGCCCTGACTTTATGAAGACCATTTTGCCCGCCATTCGTGGGACGATCGATCGCCGAATGTTGATCAACTATCGCGTCCCCGCTGGCGCCATTCATTTGGATTGCGCCCTCTTGATGGAAAATATCGAACACGACTGGCGCACCCTGCCGCGCATCGAAGGACCGCTATGAAACGCATTGTTCTCGCCGGCGGAACAGGTTTTCTCGGTAGAGCTCTGGTTAAACATTTGCAAGGATCCGGTTATGCCGTATCCATCCTGTCGCGGACGCCTCGCTCAACCCATGAACCTGGCATCCGGGAAATTGCCTGGGACGCCCGCACTCTTGGCGATTGGACGTCCGAATTGGAAGGTGCTCAAGCGATCATCAATCTCTGCGGCCGGTCAGTCAACTGCCGGTATAATTCGGAAAATCGCCAGCTGATATTGGATTCGCGCGTGCAGCCAACCCGGGCCATCGGCGCAGCGATCGCCCGATGCCAAAGGCCGCCGCTCGTTTGGTTGAATGCCAGCACTGCGACCATCTATCAACATACCTTCGGTCCCGCGTGGGACGAAGCTGGCGTTATCGCCGCCTCGCCCGACTCAAGAGATGCGTTCTCCATTCATGTGGCCACCGAGTGGGAACGGGCATTGAATGAAGCGGACGCTCCCGTAACCCGAAAAGTGGCCCTGCGCACCGCCATGGTTTTAGGGCCAGGCGCCAACAGCGTTTTCCCGATGTTGCGGCGTTTGGCCCGGTGTGGCTTGGGCGGCAAAATGGGCTCCGGCCGCCAATTCGTTTCCTGGATTCACGAAGCCGATTTTTGCCGGGCCATTGAATGGATAGTCTCCCACCACGAATTGAGTGGCGTGGTCAACGTTGCAGCGCCCAATCCCGTCCCCAATGAGGCAATGATGAAAACGTTTCGCCAAGTCGTTGGAATTCCATTCGGCCTTCCCGCCGCCCGTTGGATGTTGGAAATCGGCGCCTTCCTCCTGCGCACCGAGACCGAACTCATCATCAAAAGCCGTCGCGTCGTACCCAAACGCCTAACCGAGTCAGGTTTCACTTTTGATTTCCCGACCCTGCGATCGGCATTGGAAAATTTAAACGCCGAATGAACGATGGCCGCTGGTAAAGCTGCCTCGACCACCGCCAACATAACTTATACCCGGGTGGCGGGGCTCCTTCTCCTTGGGCGAAATATTTCCCGGAAAAAGTTCGCGCATTGAACCCTTGAACCGGATTTATAGGCCTCCGGTCGGACATTCGAAATATATTGGGATTTGCCAACGCGGCGGCCTTCTAAAAAACTGAATGTGGAACATTCTCCATTTGAATGGGTTAAAAACATGACGCTGCCCCGCAAAGCTTGGATGTTCCCTCTAGCCTCCGACCAAAGATTGGAACCAATTGTCGGACGGGAAGAATTAGAGCTGAAGGCCCGTAATTTGATAGCTTGCGCTGGAGCGAGTCCGACGAGCGCAGGCCCAGGTAACTTGCCCCCCAAAGCCCCCAAAGGTCTGTAAGACCGGCACCGCCCTGAACCTTGACGCCGGTCCGCATACTCGCCACACACGAAAGTTTCTTCCACCATCAGGTCCGCACCCGCTATTAGTGCCTTTCGCTTAAAAAATTACAACTCATTCATCTTCAGGCTTGCTTCATTTTGTCCCGGACGTCAATTTATCACAGCCATACCCGTCGGCATGGCCGGAACAGGAGATCGTACCATGAGCAATACCACCCGACTCGTATCCTTTTTGGACAAAAAGAAACCGGCATCCCCTCCGCTCCTTGCTGAATCACGGCCCCTCATCGGCATTTTGGAGGGAACCGGCATCGGCCCCTCCGTCGTTTCCGCCGCCCTCGCCGTCCTGAAATCAGTGGAGGCGGTGGCGGACCTGAAGTTCGAAATTCGGTTCGGCGGCCTGATTGGTGAGGATGCCATCAAAGAACACGGCGAATGGCTTCCCGAAGATACCGTCGAATTTTGCGCTGATATTTTCCGGCTGGGCGGCGCCATTTTAAACGGCCCGGGCGGTGGCCGCTACGTCTACGATTTGCGCCGCCGCTTTGACTTGTTCTGCAAGTTCGTTCCAGTACGACCGATTCCGGAGCTGGCGCGGGCCGGCAAGCTCTGCCCGCAATTTCTAAAAGGCGTGGATATGCTTGTCGTCCGCGACAATATCGGCGGCGTCTATCAAGGCCAATGGGGCGATCGGGCCACGCCGACCGGTCGGATTGCCGAGCACTCCTTCAGTTACAGCGAGCCGGAAGTTCATCGCCTGGTTGAGGTCGCGGCCCGCGCGGCCGCCCGGCGCCGGGGCGAACTCTACGTGATCGTCAAGGATGGCGGCGTGCCCACCATCACCGCTCTCTGGCGTGACGTGGGCAATGCCATGGCGAACCGTTACGGCATCACCACCCGATTCATGAACATCGACCTCGTCGCTTACGAATTGATCCAAAATCCCGCGCGCTTCGATGTCATCGTTGCCCCCAACCTGTTCGGCGATGTGATCGCTGATATCTGCGGGGTGCTCGTTTCCTCCCGCGGCGTGACTTTCTCCGGTAATTTCGATCCGCATGGCCATGGCGTCTATCAAACCAATCATGGTTGCGCCCACGATCTCGTCGGTCTGGACGTGGCCAATCCCGGCGGACAAATCCTTTCGCTCGCCATGTTGTTGCGCGAGAGCTTTGGCCTGGCGGAAGCGGCGGCGCTGATCGAAAACTCCCTGGCCGCGGTCTGGCGCGCGGGTTGGCGCACCGCCGACCTGGCCGAACCGGACTGCCCGATCGTCGGGACCAAAGCCATGACCGAAAAAGTCGTGGAGCAAATCTATCAGCTCGCCGAGACCGTCCCCTCCGCATGAAGCCTGCCCTCCTACTGGTCGATTTGCAGGGCGATTTTCTGGGCGCCGCGGGGCTTCAACCCGGCCGGGAATCTCTCGTCCGCCATGCGGCGGAGCTGTTGCAACTCGGTCGCCAGCACCGGATTCCCGTCATTCACATTTGGACGACGGTGACGCGGGAGCATGACCAGCGGCTGCTGCACTGGCAAAAATCCAACCGCTGGCTCTGCGTCGCCGGGACGGACGGTCACCAAACACCCGCTGCGCTGGAACCGTTAAAGAACGAAATCGTCGTCCACAAAACCGGCTTCAATGGTTTCGCCAGCGGTAAACTCGCCGCGGCCCTCAAGGAGATCAAGTGCGATACCCTCATCGTTGCCGGTGTGCATTTGCATACCTGCGTTCGCGCCGTCGCCACCGAAGGCCTCGAACGGCGATTGGATACCTTTGTCGTCAGCAACGCCGTGGCCAGCAACGATCCCGTGTATGCGGCCGCCACCCGTCGCTGGCTGGCCGAACGTGGTGTTGAATTCCTCCCCGGTCCGGAAATTGTGTCCCGATTGCTCGGTGCGGCTCCGTCCAAAATCCAACACCGGTCCCCGCGCGATCCCGCAAAAGTTCTGTTCGAAATTCCCGTCGCTGGCCCGGCCGAAGTCGCGCGCGCGACCGGTTCCGCTCAGGCAGAATGGAAAAAATGGCGGCGGGTAAGACTGAAATCGCGCTGTCAAATTTTGACCAGGGCCGCCTTGCTGCTCGAGGCCGCTGGCCCGAAACTGGTTCGGCAAATGGCCGTGGAGATCGGGAAACCCGTTTCTCAAGGCGCCGAGGAGATCCGGCGGGCGGCGGCCAATGTGCGGGACGTGATTCGGCGCGCGGCGGCGTTCGATTTTTCCCAACCCGAGGCCGGTGGCATCGTTCGTCACGAACCGCTGGGTGTGGTCGCCCTCATTTCCCCTTGGAATAATCCCGTGGCCATACCCGTGGGCAAAATCGCCCCGGCTTTGCTCTATGGCAATACGGTCGTTTGGAAGCCCGCCCCAGCCGCCACGAAAATATCAGCAGCCATTCTGAAATTATTGCGCCGGGCCGGCGTTCCCCGCAACGCGGTTAAAATGGTGACCGGCGATCACATCACCGCGCAATCGTTGGCCGCCGATAACCAAATCAATGCTGTGACCATTACCAGTTCGGCCGAGGCCGGTCATGCCATCCAGGAAATTTGCGCCCGCCGATTCCTGCCCTTGCAGGCGGAACTGAGCGGAAACAACGCCGCCATCGTTTGGAACGATGCGGATTTGCCGGCCGCCGCCGCGCAGATCACTTGGGGTGCCTTTGGTTTCGCTGGCCAGCGTTGCACGGCCAACCGGCGGGTGGTCGTCAGCGCCGCCATCTTCGAAGCATTTTGGCGCGAACTGAAAGTCGCCTCCGGAAAACTAAACTGGGGCGATCCTTTGGACCCTTCCACCGACATCGGTCCGTTAATTCATCCGGCTAAGGCCGATGAACACCGCGCCCTGGTCCGGCAGGCGCGGGATTCCGGCGCCGCCCACCGGCTGGAAATCCTGTTTGAAGATCGTGTGGATTTATCCCTCCTCGGGCGGAAAACCTACGCTTTGCCCGCCATCGCCGGGTGTGATCACCCGGACCATTCGCTGGTTCAGGAGGAGACTATGAGCCCCTTGCTCGTCGTCCAGCGCGCCCGGAACTTTGACGAAGCCTTGGCCCTATGCAACGGCGTCCGTCATGGTTTGGTCGCTGCCTTGTTCAGCCATTCGGCGGAACGTCAGAAACAATTCCTCGCCGGAGCCCAGGCCGGCATGTTGAAAATCAATTCCGCAACCGCCGGTGTGGATGTGACGCTGCCCTTCGGTGGCTGGAAGATGTCGGGCTTGGGCGCGCCCGAACACGGTGAGGCCGATCGACTTTTTTATACCCGTATGCAAGCCGTTTACCCCGGCCCCACAAATCGGAAAACGCCATGAGCGGGAATAATCCTCATTTAGCCCAAAGTGCGCTGGCCGGCGAAACGATCCCGGCCGGATGTGAAAATATTTCGGACGAACCCTCTGCGGAACCCGGGATCCTGGCTGAAGCGGAGATTTCCATCCCCGCCCGTTTCCATCAACTCGCCGGCGCTCATCCAGACCGGACCGCCATTGTGGGAACCAATGGGCAGCTCCGCTACGCCCGGTTGGACTCGCTCACCAATCAGTTGGCTCATGCCGTGCTTGCCGCGGGCGGCGCCATCGGCGGGCGTGTCGCGCTATTGTTCCGGCACGACGCACCGCTGGTTGCCGCCGCCCTGTCCGTACTCAAGGCCGGACGCGTCGTGGTCGTTTTGAATTCCGGCGATCCTCCGGCGCGTTTGCAACAAGTCCTGGACGATGCCGCGCCGGATTGCCTGCTCGTCGACTCGGCCAATGAAGATCTTGCCCGTCAAATTGCCGGAGAAAATCGGATCATTATTCATTTTGGGGACCAGGACTCGTTTTCCGCGCAGGCGCCCCGCCTTGAAATTGTTCCCTCCGCGCTGGCCTGGCTGATTTATACCTCGGGCTCATCCGGCCGCCCCAAAGGCGTCATGCAGAGCCATCGCAATATTGTCCACAACGCGGTTCGATTTTCTCAGGGAATGAATCTCTCTCCGGACGACCGCTTCGTCCTGCTCAGTTCGCCCAGCGGCGGGCAGGGCGTCTCCACGATTTGGTGCGCGCTGCTCAATGCCGCCGCCCTCCTGCCGTTTCCCCTTGCGGAAAAAGGCCCGGGCATTTTGAAAAGTTGGCTGAAGGAAAACCGGGTCAGCGTCTATATTTCCTCCCCCTCCGTCTTTGGCAATTTAGCCAGTTGCCTCTCGGCGGCGGATTCCTTTCCCGACATCCGGCTGGTCCGGTTCGGTGCGGAGCGGGCCGCCGCCAGCCATCTGGCCGTGTTTAAAAAACATTTTTCCCACCGGTGCGTTTTGCTCAATTGCCTGTCTTCCTCCGAGACCGGCAATATTGCGCAATGCCCGTTTCTTACGGAAGGCGACGCCACTGAAAACCGCCTGCCGGTGGGATTCGAAGCTTTGGGAATGCGGGTTCGCTTGCTCAATGAGGCGGGTATTGAAGCGCCCCCGGGTGAAACCGGTGAAATGCTGGTTCAGAGCCATTATCTTTCCCCCGGCTATTGGCGCAATGAATCGCTCACGTCCGAGCGGTTTTTGGTCGTCGATGCCGCCACCGGTCTGCGCGAATTCCGGAGTGGTGATCTGGGACAGCGGCTCCCGGACGGTTCCCTGAATTTTGTCGGCCGAAAAGATGCGCGGGTGAAAATTCATGGGTACCGCGTCGAGCTGTCGGAAATTCGTGATGCGTTGGAACAGCAGCCCGCCGTCGCCAGCGCCTTTGTCACCACCCGTACGCTTCCCAATGGCGACAATCAATTGCTGGCCTATCTGCTTCTTCGTCCTGCGGTAGGCGCCGCCCCAGATCTCTTGCGCCGGGGCTTGCGTCAAACCTTGCCCGCGTACATGGTGCCAGCCCATTTTATTTTTTTGGACAAATTTCCATTGACCGCCCACGGCAAAATCGATCGCCTGGCCTTGCCGCCGCCCGTTGAGTCGCGCCAGAAACTTTCCCGCAGCGAGCGCCCGCGCGACCTGGTGGAATCACGCTTGACGAAAATCTGGGAAGCGGTTCTGGGAGTTACCCCGATCGCCCGGCAGGCGGACTTTTTTGACCTCGGCGGAACTTCCCTTCAATCCATGGGGATTCTGCTCCACATCGAGCAGACCTTTGGTGCCTCGCTGCCTCCCTCCATATTGATCGAGCATAGTACCGTGGAAAAACTTGCTGCGGTCATCGGTGGCCACGTGGTCATCCGTTCTCCACGCCCGCTGGTTGTGCTGCGCCAGGAGGGCGCCGGACGGCCGCTTTTCCTCGTTCACAGCGGGCAGGGTGACGTGACCGGTTTCGGCCCGCTCGCCCGCCGGCTCTCCGGCCGCCCCATCTACGGCTTGCAATCCGTGGGTATGAACGGGGAAGCCTGGCCGGTCATGAGTGTCCCTGCGATGGCCGACCGCTATCTTAAGGAAATCTGCGCTCAAGATCCGACCGGGCCGTACCTTCTGGGCGGCACGTGCATGGGCGGACTGGTCGCCTTGGAGTTGGCGCAAAGGCTCCTGCGTCAGGGAAAAAAGGTGGCCCTGCTCGCCCTGTTGGATGTCGCTCATCCCTACAAACTTTGGGAGGATCACAATTTCAAAGAGCGATTCTTCGCGCCCTTCCGCAACCCGGTGCGGGACGGCTTTCGCATCCTCCGCTGGCGCGCCCTCCGCGCCGCCGGTCTTGGGCAATCCGCCCGCCGCCTGCCCGCTTACCGCCGGTTCGTCTCCCACATGAATAGCCGCGCCAACCGCCAATATTCCCCGGGATTCTATCCGGGATTGGTCACCATATTTTTGACCGTCGATACAATATTTCCCGGTGAAGACCGGCGCCTGATCCTGCGCCGCCACGCCCAGGCTTCCCAGATCATCAACTTGCCCGGCAACCGAGCCGGCCTCTTCACCCCGCCGGTCGTGGACGAACTCGCCCAACAATTACAAACCTGCCTGGACGCCGCCGAAAAGAGCGAAACCTGACTCTCGTTGCCCCGCGAAGGTAGGGCGCGTCACTCCGTGCGCGCCGTCGTCGCCCGCACTTTCTCGACCGACCAATCAAGTCCTCCAGCATTGCCAACCATCGGATCCCCTCGCCCCTCCGAGGGGAGAGGGTGAGGAGTGAGATTGCGTAAGTTTGTTGATAATAAATAGTCACTTCTAAGGTTCATGGGGAGGGGGGGCGTTTTACTTATTTATTTCCGTCTCCCACAAACAATCCACCCCGAAGGCTGTGGCAAATAGCGGGCACCTGCCATCACCTGCATAACGCCCATAGTCCTCCTCCCGATCGGTCAATCGGTAACAACCCCTTCATCCATTCCAAAACTCGGCCTTAAGCCCTTTCAATAGGAATCTGGAGCAGAAGTTCGAAGCGCTGTTTCCCCTGGGCGAAAGGGCGTCCCAACCAGGCTTCGAAACAAGGCTGGTCCGTGGGCACGAATCCGCTGGCCGGCAGCCACGTGCCAAAGAGCCAATCCAGTGCGCGCATCTCCAGATCAATGCCGCCGCGAACCTCGACTTCGGCCAGCTGCATGGCTGGAAATTCAATCCGACCGATTTCGCCTTCGGGCGTCATTTCGGATACCACCAGCCCCACGTCATAGCGGCAGCGCTCAAGCGCGACGATTTCCGGATCGTCCCACATGTAACCCAGCCATTGTCCTTCCGCCAAACCGCGAGCCTCCGCCCATTGGACCATCCTCTCGGCCGCGTGCTCCACCGCGCCCGGGCCAAATGCGTTCTGGACCCGGACATAGGCCACCTGCCGTGGCGGGAGCTTCCGGAGCCGGACCGTAAAGCCATCACGATTCGTTCCGGGCGGCAATCGTTTTAGTAGATTTCGTTGTTGGGGATCAATGACCGCTAGCTCCCATTCTTCTCGTTGTTTTAACCGGAAGGAGTCCACGTCAAAACGGCTCGGTGGCACACCGTAGCGCTCCTTGAAACAGCGGGAGAAGTCGGTGGAAGATCCGAACCCGCAGGCGAAGGCGATGTCGGTGAGGGAGGCGCGCCGCTTTCGCGACATCTGAGTGAGCGCGCGTTCGAGGCGCACTCGCTTCACAAAGTCGTTGAGGGACTCGCCCACCAGCAGGCGGAAGATCCGGTGAAAGTGAAACGGGGAGAAGCACGCGGCCCGGGCAACGACTTCGAGCTTGAGCGATTGGTCAAGATTCTGAAGGATGAAGTCAATGGCGCGGTTGACCCGCTCCACGTAAGCGAGGGACTTGCCGCCGGATTTTTTTTGCGCGTTTCGCAAGATTTGTCAAGCTGCGCCAACCCGGATATGGTAGAAAGACGCTGCCCTCAAAATGAGACCCTAAATTGGAACCAAAGAAAATGATTAAAATGGACCTTGACGCATTTTCTACCAGCACGGCCGTCAAAGACCCCGCCGCGTCGCGCCCCCGCTACGAAGCCGGTGTTCCCACCGGCCGCCGGAAACACCTCACAACCCAAACGACTCTGCCCCGCATGAAAAATATCATCAATCTTGTCTATGTTTGCGCCACTCTTGTTCTTGGCGCTTCGCTCAACGTTTTGGCCGCCGACTCCCTCGACGACGCCAGGGCGGTGCAGGGCAATTGGAAGCCCATCAAGGCGGAATTGGCCGGCCAACCCATGGCCGGGGAAATCTTGCAGACTATCAGCCTGAAGCTGGACCAGGGTAAGTATGAGGTTTTTGTCGGGGAAGCTCCTGACCGCGGCACCTACACCATCGATTCCACCACCAGTCCCAAGAGCATGACCGTGATCGGCACCGAAGGACCGAATCGTGGCAGAACATTCCCCGCAATTTACGAAATCAAAGCCGGCACCCTCCGCATCTGCTATGACCTTTCCGGCGCAAAACGCCCTGCTGAGTTCAAGAGCCTCCCGGGCACCAAACTATATCTCGTGACCTACCAGCTGCAGAAGCAGTAAGTGGTCAGATTTAGCGCTTGCCCACCAGTGGATCCCCGCGCCCCTCCGCGGGGAGAGGGTTAGGGGTAAGATGGTTTCATCCTAAAATTCCCTGACGCTGGAGGCGTCAAAGCTAGTAGCCGGTGGTCGGAGCATAGCGCAGACCACCGGTAAAAATTCAAAGGAAAAAGTGCACCCCTGAGGTGGTGCCAGAAAGATCGATATCGAAGCAACGATTTTCAAAGTCTCTGTCACCCCGCCGGGATGGAAATAGGTTGTGGGGGAACCGTTTCGGAGGTGTCGCTTCGCTCAACCTCGGCTCCCATCCCGTCCATCCCGTCCATCCTGTCACAACCTCCTGCGAAGTCGCGAAGCGTCGTGGAGTGCGGTAGCCCTCTACCGCTGATGGGGTAACCCATTGAAACGTGTGCGCTCCACCTTCGCAAGCGGGACCTCGCCTCCTCGCGCAGCGGTTCTCCCCCACATCCTCAAGCTCCGTAGGTGCGACATATTCTGTTCTCACCGGATAACCGGGCAGGCGCCCTATGGCTCAAACCTCGATGACCAAGCCGTCGGTTTTTCCCCTGTAATCGTGTTAATCCCGTCAAAATTCTGCGACGTCCCCTCCCTGTTCAATCCGTGGCTTAAAATCCGCACCTGTATTCTCCGCGCTCTCTGTGTCCGCGGCCTGCCTGCCTGTCCTCCGTAGCTTTAGCGAAGGAGGAGCGTCTCCGCGTGAACCATCTCCATCGCCTGCCTGGATCGCGTTGGGCGAGTGGAGACCGGTTCACACGGCGGAAATACGGCTCGACCAAGGCATTTCCAAACGGCAATTTGGGTCGACAAGCTAGCCGCCGTCGAATAACTGTAATGGAAAACCATTTTCGAGTCCTTGTTCTCTGTTTCGCAGGTTTGTTATTTTGTGCATTTAATTTATGCAATGGACTTCGCGACAAGAAAGTGTGGAGCCCGACGTTGTTCGAGCACTACAGTAAAGGAACCAGCCCGTGGAACTACCGAGTTGCTATGTTTGGGTGGGTATTTTCCAGCCTAGCAGCTCTGGCTGGGATTATTGAAGCGCTGTGGAGACTGTGTCAGGATGCGTACGGAAATTAAAACCAACTTGCCCGTGGCGGACGTTTAGTGAATTCTTGCTGCCGCTCGCTCGCAGACTGACGAGCCGATCAGATCCTTGAAAGGGTTCCATTAAAATGACATTTGTTTGACTTTTACAGTACCCGTTTCCGCCCTCTTAAGCTGTTGCCGCCAATAAATGAACGCTACGGCAACCGCCCCCCCGATGATCGCCAAAATGAAATCTTTAAACGGGAATGAATCTCCTCTCTCGACGGTGGTATGATACAACATGCAAAAGGAGAATCCAACGCGGAGGAGGAGCAAGACGACCGAACCAAAAAAACGTTTGGAGCGTCGAAAACACAACGAGCCGCAAAAAACGCCACTGAATCCGGCGAACAACGGGCCGCACGTCGACCCCCATCCACCGAATAAACTCAACACTGGAAGCGACACTAGAAATGAGACCACAACTGCGGTCGGGTACCTGATCCAATCGCTAACTTGTGGTTTGGAGGTTTCCGGTGGCATGCAAGCAGCCTATTTTTAACGTTTGCCGGAAAGTATACTCAAACTGACGTTTCGGCAAAACCAAAGTCGTAAACCGTTCGAAATCAACCATTGTCTTACCTGACTCTCTTTGCCCACCTCCCCTTTAGCGAACCGGTACGGAACCACTTTAGTTTTATAATTCACAATTCATAATTCATACTTTCCAAGAGAAGGCTAGGACGAGGGCGGGCAAATCCTTTGTGCCCCCAGCGCCAAACTCCAGCTCCAGCGGAGCATCCTATTTGTAGAAACGCATTTTCCACACTTCCCCCAAGCTCCGCAGGTGCGACATATTCTGCGCTCACAGGATAACCGAGCAGCCGCCCTATGGCTCAAACATCGATGACCGAGCCGTCGGTTTTTCCCCGAAACGAAGTTCGCTCAGTGAACCCGATTGATGCGTGCCGCGAGCGACCATTCCAATAATTCTTTTTTCCTTCTCCGCGTTCTCCGCGTGAAATCCTTTCGTCCTCCCATTTTTCGCGTTTTTCGCATATTCCGCGGTTTAAATTCCCCGGCTTCGTTTCGGTCGCGGCTTTGCCTCTCCGCGCCTCCGCGTGAAATTCCTCCTGCCCCTCTTGTCCCGTTTTTAAAATCTCGTCAATCCTGTCAAAAAATCCACGTTCGTCTTTGTGTTCTTTTGCGTCCCTTTGCGGCCACTATCCGAATTCTCTTCCGGGTGACTAATTTGCCGTTCCCTGCGGCCGCATTCCGATCCGTGTTCAATCCGTGGCTTATAACGAGATTGGTCTCTCCGATGATCTTTCTTTAGTTCCGGCTTTGCCGTGCTGCCCTCCGCCTCTCCGCGTGAACCATTCCCATCGCCTGCTTGGATCACGAACGCCGGTGGTGGCCGCAACTCAATTCGCCTGCAGCCGGTAAAACCGGCTGCTCCGGGCATCATTTTGCACCGTGGTGCTGAAAACCGCGTTGGTGATCTGGATGTTTTGCGTGGCGGTCAGCCACACGGAAGCGGGTGCCAGGCTGGTGGTCGTGAGCAGGGACATATCGGCGCCGCTCAACGGCCACTGCAGCAGCAGACTCGCCGGACCATTCCGCACGCTCAAAAGGACCGGCGCCTCCATCTGTCCCAACACGGCCGCCGCCGGCAAAACATTTCCTTTGGCGTCAAAAAACGAAGTGGTGTTGTAACCGGCTTCCGGGGCGCCCGCCAGCGGTTGATATTCGGCCCCCCACCAAAAAACTCCCGCGCTCAGGTTGTTCGGTGTGCTCCGGACCGTCTCGGCCAGGGCGACGACATACTGCGCCTGCCCGTTCGTCGTCCCCGGCAGCCCGTCCAAGTTGGTGGCGAAGACGGAATTTGTCCACGGGAACGCGGTCTCAGCGACGATCAGCGGTTTGCCATAGCGGACGGCGGCATTCGACAGGCATAGATTCAGGTCACCCAGCGAGCCGTGAAAAAAGGGATAATAACTTTCTCCGATGCAGTCAAATTGGACGTGTTGCGACTGGATCAAATTATCAAAAAACCATTGCGTCGTGCTCCAATCCCCGCCGCTGGCAATGTGAATGATGAGTTTCGGTGGCTGGGCGCCCGCCGCCTCCTGGATTCCCCGAATGGCAGCGTTGAGCAACTGCGCCAACTGCGACCATTGCGCCGGCGTGTCGTAACTGCCCCCCACTTTGCCGCTCGGCCATAGTATGCCACTGGTGATTTCATTGCCCACTTGCACATAATCCGGCATCGCGCCAGCGGTTTGAAAAGCGGCAATGCAGTTGCTGCTATAGTCGTGCATCTGTTGCACCAATTGGACAAAAGTCAGGTTGGTCCAGGCCGACGGGACCGTCTGATGGCCCGGATCCGCCCAAGTGTCGGAGTAATGAAAATCCAGCATGAATTTCAGGCCGGCCTTTTTTACCCGCACCGCCAGCGGCACCGTATAACTCAGGTTGTTGACGTAATCATACGGGTCGGCCTTCGCCTGAGCGGCGCTGCTGCTGAACAACCGCAAGCGGACGCAATTGATGCCTTGATGCTTTAAAATGTTGACCGCATCGCCCGCCTGGCCGCCGGTCTGGTAGACGACTCCATTGGTTTCAAAGTACGCCAGCAGCGACAAATCCGCCCCGGCCATAAAACTGTCCGCCCTTGCGGCCAGCGCCGCCAGACTCAACGCCGCCATGGTAAACAAAATTCTCACACTCATCATGCCTGAATCATGCGCCTGTACCGGTTGGGAGCCAACGGTGGAATGACACGAATCGGCCGGGTGACGCTGCTCGGGACTTTTGCCGGCAGTTTTCAAGGTCCGACCAGCCGAAAGTAAATGGGGCCGGCGCCGAAATTATTCGTTAAAGAACTCACGCCCTGGGAATTGGCCACATCCGACCACCCGCCCGATAAACCAGGTGAACTTTGCAAGCGGACGCTGCTGTTCACATTGGCTCCCGCGGGCCACGTCAGAATCGTTTGTGAACCGGACCGGCTCACATAGAGCGGGCCCAGGTTGCTGACGTTGTTAAAATAGTCGGCCGGCAGATTGGTGGCCACACTTTGAAGGGTAAACTGCCGGTTCGCCGCACCGCCCGCACCCACATTTCCCTCCCACAGAACGCCGCCATCGAGGGTATATTTGTAATTGACCACCGTGCCGGGAGACAGCGCCAGCGCCACTGTGCCCGTATACACATACTGGTTGGCCGTTTGCTGCAACGGGACCGCGCTTCCGCTCCAATTCCAATCGCCATTCACAAAAACTGTATCCAAACCCGGCGTGAAAGCCCCGAGCGCCGTTTCCGCCGTCATATCGAGTTGAAAACTGACGTCATAGCTGGCGCCCACGTTGAGGATGTTGTTCCAATAATCTTGCGGCAGGATTTGATTGGTGCTCACCAGCGTAAACGTCCGGTTGGCGCCGCCGTTCGTGCCGACGTTGCCCTCCCAGGTTCCGCCATTGCCATCAATCGCATACTTGTAACTGACCACGCTATTCGTGCCCAGCGCGGTGGTGGTGAAGCTGCCGAGGTAATTGCTCGTCCCGGGGACATTCGTCAACAGCACACCTGACGTGGACCAGTTGTTGAAGGAGCCAAAGGCGTCCACGAAATCCGAGCCGATGGTTAAAAGTCCTTGGGAAACCGCCGCCGCCATGTTCACGGTAAAGTTGATCTGGACCGGGTAGGCCGGGGCATTGCTCGCATCGGAAAAATAGACGGCCGGCAGATTCGTGCCGCCCGCGGCCGGCACCTGAAACCAGCGGTTGCCCCCGCCAAAACTGGCCGGCGCCTCCCAGTCCAAGCCCGCGCTGCTGGAATCGCCGTAGGGATCAATCACAAATTTGTAGTTGGGATAACTCGCGGGCGCCAGGTCCAGCGTCAGCTGGTAAATATTCGGATCCGCGCCACTGACGGCCAGCGTGTTGGTCGTGGTCCAGCCATCCCAACTGCCCGCGACCAAAACGGTATCTCCGTTGCCCGCGTTAAAATTTCCCAGGGCCGTCTGCACCGACAGGTTAACCTGGAAAGTTACCGGGTCGGCTATGCTTGCCGCCGCCGTCAAAAGCAATCCGCCGGCCACGGCGAATTTGTAGATTCTATTCATGTTCATAGGCTAAATGGCTGTTTGATCGCGGCACCATAACGGCGCCTCGAGTGTTGCGGCTGAATGGAACTCTTTCCATCATGCCCCAAACATGGAACGAATGCCACCCTCACAAATGTGTGGTTCTGATTCAGTAAAAAGCCGTGGTGTTCCCAAAATATTGCCATTGAATCAGGCTACGGGGATGCGATTCCACATGACCATCGCCGAATGCCAGGTTGACGGACCGGACGCCACTGCCCATGGAATGACCGGCTCCGGCCACCGCGACGTTGGTTTGCAAGGTTGGCCCCGCCGCAAAGCAATAATCGCTGACAAACGGCTGCGTCGTCGCGACGCGATCCGTCAACTTGGTCGGCCAGCCATCGGTGGTCCGGCTCGTGCCGAGCGCGGCTGAAGGAAAAACGTATTGCGCCGCCGCTCCGATGACCGGTCGCGGCACCCACCAGGCGTGAAACAAAACACAGAACTTCCCGCTGTAGACCAGTTTCAGCGCGGTATTTAAATCATCGGTCGAGTGAATGGGATGGCCTACGCTCGTGATCAATAGCTGATTAACCGTATCAAACTCCGACCGGCGGACCGGACAAAACCACATGGGCACGGACAAACCATAGGTGGCCAGCGCCGGCACCATGTTCGTGGACACATCCCAGGCATTGTAACCGGTCACGGGAATCGGGAACGACGGCAGCCGGCCCTGCGGATCATCATTCGCATACAGATTGGCCACCACGCCCCATTGCCGGTAATTCGAGGTGCAACTCGTAACCTTGGCCTTGAATTTCGCCGCGGATAACGCCGGTAACAGCATCGCCGCCAAAATCGCAATAATCGCGATGACCACCAGCAATTCGATCAACGTAAAAGCCGAAACCGTCCAGTGCTGCCGGCCGGGGCCAAAGCCGCGCGGCGCTGGAGCCTTGCCAGAAAAGATGGAGCGCTGGGCAGCGGGGAAATGCGGTAATGTCATAATGGCGATGCTTCCATTATCGCCGGACCGCGCCGGATTGCTAGCCTCACAAATGTGTTGTTCTGCCAACCGCCCAGTCCGGGTGGAATGGGCGACTCGCCCGTCTGGTGGGCAACCTGCCCGCCAGCTCCCCGCCCACGGTTGCCCATCGGATAATAACCCCCCAAAACCCGCCGTTTATCCTTTCCCTAACCTTTCGCTCCCACCCGCGTCCCGCTAATCAACTTTTGTCGAGCGAAATTTCAGCGCCGCCTCCGTGCGCGACCGGACGTGCAATTTGTGATAAACATGACGTAGATGCCACCGGACCGTTCCGTCCGTCACCCCCACCCGGTCGGCAATTCCCTTGTTCGGAAACCCTTCGGCCAGCAGTTCCAGGATTTCCCGCTCGCGCGGCGAAAGATCCTCCACCTCCGCCGCCGCGGCCAGCGGCTCTTGGAAGGAAAAAATGACTTTGCGCGCGATTTCCCGCGACATGGGCGCTCCCCCCTGCCGCACTTCCCGGATCGCCGCCAGCAGCTCTTCCGGCGTGCAGCGCTTCAGCAGATAACCGCACGCCCCCGCCCGCAACGCCTTGAAAATGCGATCCGTGTCTTCGTACACCGTCACCATGATGATCTGCGCGGCCGGCAGCAGTTGCTTGAGCTGGGCGACGCATTCTATGCCGGACATTTTGGGCAGTTGAATATCCATCAGCACGATTTCCGGCTTTTGCTTGGGCAGAAGTTTCAAGGCTTCTTCCGCGGTCCCCACATCGCACACGCAGGACAATTCCGGGTCCGCCTGGAGAAATTCCATCAGGCTTTCGCGAATGGTCCGGTTGTCTTCCACAATGGCAATTCTCGTCATAATTCCTGTTCGGCCGGGACAAAAAAGCGCACGGTCACGCCCGCCTGGTTTTCGTGCGAAAGAATTTCAAACCGGCCGCCCGCTTTCTCCAGCCGTGCCCGCATGTTCGCAATGCCGTCCATCGCATCCGTGCGCCCGCCCTCCGGCAGGCCGCGTCCGTTGTCCGTCACGGACAGCCGGACCTCGCCATGCTCCAGCCGGATGCTTAAGCGCACTTCCGTTGCGCCCGCATGGCGGACAACGTTCGCCAGCGCTTCCTTGAAGGCAAGAAACAACTGATGCCGCCTGCGTGAATCCAGTCCGAATGCCGGGCTTTCTCCCGCCTCTTCCAGCCGCCACGCGATGTTGGCCAGTCCCAGGAAATGGTCCGCATAAAGCGAAAAATAACTGATCAGCGAGTCCAGCGAATCGTGGCGCGGATTCATCGCCCAGACGATTTCATCCAGGGCCGCCACCATGGCCTGCGCCTTGCCCGCCATTTGTTCGAGATAGTTTTTCCGTTTGTCTTCCGACGCAAACGCGGCGCGGGCCCGCGCGCCCAACATGCTGACCTCCGTGAGACCCGAACCGAGTTCGTCGTGCAAATCCTGGGCAATACGGGCGCGTTCCTGCTCCATGATTCGCTGTTGCTCCACCCGCTGCCGTTCGCGAATTTGCAGTTCCAGCTCCGCCGAACGGGCCTCCACTTTTCGATGCAACTGCGTGATCCATAAAACCGTGACCGCCAGCACGCACGCCAGCCCGCCCAGGATAAACAGCAGCCTTTCCAGGGTCCACCAGGGGGGCCGGGCCAAAACCTGAATTCCCCCCGGCGAATCCAGCAACAATTCAAACGCGGAAATGCTTTGGCCCATCGCCTTGTTTCCCCCTTGCGCGGCATAGACGCCGGTTAATTCCAGCTTGCTCCCGGCTGGCAAGGATTCGACCACCTTGGTGGCCGCCAGCCTCGCCAAAAACGTTCTCACCCCCGTCTGCAGCTCATAGCTGATTCCGGAAGTTGTTTCGCGCTGACTGACCAGCAAACCGGTCACCCGCACCCGGGTCGCATCATACTCCGCTCGTAGCAGATCGCCGGCCAGATCTTTGGGTGACGGCAACGCCGCCTGGCCCGTCTTGATCACCATGGCCTCGCGCAGCAGCGGCGCGGCGCCGCTCAATTCCGGGAACCCCGCCACCTCCACCAAATCACCCGGTTTCAAGCCGAGCTCGCGCTTGGGGACAAATCGCAGGCCGTTCCGGCCGTCGGTCATAAAATATTCCCCGTTATGCTCGCCCAATATCTGGCCGGAAACTTTCACCCGCTGAAATACGCTCGCCTGCGGATCAAACAACAGAAGTTCGGCCGCCGATTTTTCCGGCAGGCCAAACAAATCCGCTGGCGCGCGTTGATCCACCGCCACGTCGGCTCCGTAAATGCGAATCTCCCCGGCTTTCACTTCATGCGTTACATAATCCCAGTTGGCAAACAGGCAGCCGCGCACGCGGATCAGCGCATCTTCGTAACGTTTCAGCGGGCCGTCCACGCGCAGTTCCATTTTGATCCGCCCATCCCGTGTCAGCAGCGTCATTCCGTTGGTGCTGACCGCAATGACAATCCCCTGCAGTTCGACATATTGTGCGTCCAGGCTGCCGTTCATTAATTGATCCCACGTCGGTCGCAGGGGTTCGGGCATATCCCCCGCGCCCAAAACTGTCATTTGCCGCGCATTGACGATCGGCGCAAACTTGCTGGGATCTGTCACCCCCACAATCTTCAGAAATTCTCCCCGTTCCGGCAAAAATCCGTTATCCGAAACATCCACAGCATAGATTCCCCGCGTCGCGTCCTGAATAGTGAAGGCTTGATGCTCGGGCAGCACGCACGTGACCACCCCGGCGACTTGGACCGGATAACCGCGCTGCGCTTCTTCGCGCTTGAGCCGGTGTACCGCCGCACAGGTCGTCAGCGTGGGCAGGCCCCCCGCATCCGGATTCATGGCCGGCCCCTCACGATTGGGTTCCAGCAATTCGATTTCTTTCGCGCTGGCAACCAACAGCCGCCCGGCAATGCTTTGGCCGTCCACGGTAACGCCGCTTAAACAAGCGCCCGTGGCGCTGATGCGGCGGTTCATTAATGCTTCCGGCGATAATCCCGCGCCGGAGCTGATTTCAATCTGCATTCGCCCGGGGCCGGAACTTAATTCGAGGTCCCAGCCGTTCGTTCGTTCGCTGGCAAAGCTCACCGTCCCCGCCACCTTCGCCCAAACGCAATCTTCCTTTCGATCCAAAATCTGGCCGGGAACCATGTCTTGGGGTGAAGGCATGTCGGCCCGCCCGACTTGTTGCCAACGTAACGTCGAATCGCCCACCAACAGGCGGCTGCCATCATCCGAGCTGGTGTAAAACGTGTACAACCCCGCTTCCGGCACCCTGAGAAAACCACTGAATCGCACGCCGATCCGCTCGTTGCGGGGAATCACGCTCAAATCAATATTGGCGACCGACCCGGCTTTCGAAGGCGCCAGATGTTCAAAATCCGGCAACACTTCATCGTCCGCGGCGCAACAGATATAATTTAAGCCGCTGACCAAATTGGTCGTGCCGCTTTCCTTTCTAAAAAGCGCGGCCGCGGGGATTTTTTGCCGGGGCAGATTCGGCCCGGCGAACTCCACCACCAACCCGAATTTTTCCACCCCGTTGAACCAATCAATCTGGAGCGGCTGCCAGCCGGCCTTTAGGAAAACGGCGCCGGATTTTTCCACCATTTCATGAACCCCATTATTGTCCACCACGGGGCCGCGAACGCCGATCCGGTAGCCCCGGCCGGTCTTTTTCACCGTGCCGTTGCCCGTCAAACGCAAGCGTTCTCCCGCTTGCGCCGCCGGGGCCGCCAAATCCGTTTCGAGTTCCGCCGCGCCGGTGGCGTCCTCCAAAACCACGGTTCCCGCGTCGGGGCTCGCCCACCAAACGTTGCCCTCCAGTTGAATTTGATAATTGACCGGCGTTGTGCTGACCTGTTGAAGCTGGCAAATATTCGTGAGCCAAAGATCTGCCGGCCCGGCCGCCGCAAGCGGGCCAAATCCAGACCATACCATCCCTAAAAAAATCCAGATCGCGCCGGGAGTCTGTCGGGAACGAGGTGGGAGCATGCTTCAGCTTATTCCCTCCCCCATCATTTTGCAGCCAGAAAACAACCCCCGTGTGCACGACGCTCGAAGGAATCAAGGTGGGACGCGTCACTCCGTGCGCGCCGTCATCGCTCGCGTTGTCTTGCCAGACCAGTCAAGTCGCCGAGCATTGCCAGAAGTCCGCGAAATTCGCTCAGCGAAACTGATTGGTGCGTGCCGTGAGCGACCATCCGAACAACGCTAGATTGTCCCAACGCGGCGCCCTCTCCTCTAACGAGGAGGCTATTGCTGCTTGGGAAAGCAGCGATCGGAATTCGGCGGAGCCGGAGGCCCGTGCGGGCCGAGCGAGCGGGCGCGAGCGAGTCCGCGGCAGGGGTGAGGAGTGAGGCCACGTCCGTTGTTGAATAAAAATGTTTGAGCTTCATACCGGGAAATAGGTGTGGCCGGCCAATTTTGCGCCACTGTCCCCCTCGCCTTGGCGAAGGGGACAGCGTCGTCCCTATTTTGATTCACTCTTCATAATTCCCTTTCGCGCCCCTCCCTGTGCGCCTTTCCTCGACCGAAAACCCCAAACCTTCGCAAAAAGTCGCTGGACCACTTCAGCTTTCATGATTCATCATTCATCCTTTTGTTCCAATCCGTGGCTTATAATCCCCTTTGCGCCTCCGCGCCTCCGCGTGAACTTTTTTCCACCGTTTCCCTCCTTCGCAACCGCGCCCTCCGCCGATACGGTTTGCTGCGCCCCCCCTCCACTGCTACCCTGCTCCGGTGAAATCGAAGAGACCAAAACGCTTGGGAGTTTATGCCGGTAGTTTCGACCCGCTCACCGTGGGCCATTTATGGATGATCGAACAGGGCGTGCGCCTGTTCGACCATTTGATCGTCGCGCTGGGCGTTAACCCGGAGAAAAAATCCGCCTTCACAATCGAAGACCGGCTCGAAATGCTGCGCGAATCCTGCCACGCCTTTCCCAACCTGTCCGTCGCTTCGTATTCCAACCTCTACCTGATCGACTACGCCGAGTCCGTCCATGCCTCCCACATTTTGCGCGGCATCCGCTCCGCGAGCGATTACGAATACGAGCGGCCCATGCGAAATATCAATGGCGACCTCGATCCCAAGATTTGCACCGTATTTTTAATGCCGCCCCGCGACATCGCCGAAGTCAGCTCCAGCATGGTCAAAGGACTCATCGGCCCGGCCGGCTGGCGCAAAATCGTCCGAAAATACGTCCCCGGCCCCGTCCACCATCGCCTGCTCGAACTCCATAAATAGCGAAACGCTTCACTCCAAATCA
>Ga0302319_10003530_pt1 | contig 32615 bp, 25 predicted proteins | sample Bog_T0_2_FD_203319 | JGI IMG/M metagenome (GOLD analysis project Ga0302319, IMG submission 203319) | Peat permafrost microbial communities from Stordalen Mire near Abisko, Sweden - Bog_T0_2 | ecosystem: Environmental > Terrestrial > Soil > Wetlands > Peat | place: Sweden: Abisko, Stordalen Mire... | reverse complement strand
CTGGGGGGCGGTGCATGAGACCCTCGGCGTCGTCAACGGCGGGCTCGACCTTGAAATGCCCTCCCCGCAGTTCCTGAACGCGGCGGCCATCAAGCCGCTGCTCGCCTCGGGCGCCGTGAGCACGGCGACGATCGACGACAAGGTCCGGCGCATCCTGCGGCTGGAGATTGCCAACGGATTCCTCGACCGCCCGCAGCTCATCGCCTCAATCCCGAAGGACGACCCGCACAGCGCGGTCGTCGCGCTCCAAATCGCACGGGAGGCCCCCGTCCTCCTCAAGAATGACGGCGCGCTGCTCCCACTGGACCGGGGCCACGTCAAGACGGTGGTCGTGGTCGGGCCGAACGCCGACTCCTTTGTCGCCGGCGGTGGGAGCGCCCACGCCTATCCGATCCATTACGTGAGCCTGATCGAGGGGCTGCGCCAGGTGGCCGGTTTCGACGTCCGGATTGACCAGATCCAGGAGCCGGGCCCGTCCCTGCTCAAGGGGCTCCTCTCCACCTCCCGGTACTTGGAGCCGCTCAAGGTGAAGTACTTTACGGGCGAATGGCGCGACCGCACGCTCCTTGCCTCCGGGCACGAGGGCGCGATCGACCACGACTGGGCCGGCGCGGACCCGGTGCCGGGGGTTCCCGGAAAGGCCTTCACCGCGACCTGGTCGGGCGAGATCCAGGCACCCTCGACGGGGGACTACATCTTCCTGGACCGGTGCGACGGCGGGACGCGGGTCAGCCTCGACGGCCGGGAAATCCTGGGCGCCTGGGCCAATCCCGAGCGCCAAGTGCTCTCCCGGGTCGTGGGGCTCGAGGCGGGGCGCGAGTACAAGCTGGAGGTCACCTACCTGCACCGCGAGGGCGCAACCTCGTCCTTCCAGTTTGCCTGGGGCGCAGCCCCGCCGCCCCTGTCGCCGGCCGACAAGGCGAGCCTCGCCGCGGCAGACGCGGTCATCGTGAGCGCGGGCTTCAACGCGATCCTCGAGGGGGAGGGATCCGACCGCACCTACGCCCTCCCTCCGCGCCAGACGGAATTGATCCGCGAAGTGGCGGCCCTCAACCCCCGCACCATCGTGGTCCTCAACTCCGGTGGCAGCGTGGCAACAGCCGACTGGATCGGACAGGTTCCCGCACTGCTCCAGGCCTGGTATCCGGGCCAGGAGGGCGGGAAGGCCATCGCGGAAATCCTCTTCGGCAACGTGAACCCGGGCGGCAAGCTGCCGATTTCCTATGAGAAGCGCTGGGGAGATTGCGCGGCCTATGGGAACTACCCCGGCGTGAATGGGAAGGTCACGTATGCGGAGGGCATCCTTGTCGGGTACCGATGGTTCGACGCCAAGGGGATCGAGCCTCTCTTCCCCTTTGGTTTCGGGATGAGCTACACCACGTTCAAGTACGATGGGCTCAAGGTAGAGCCGACGGCGGATGGGGCCTGGAACGTCTCGTTCCAGGTCACAAACACCGGGGCAAGGGCCGGGGCCGAGGTCGCCCAGGTCTATGTCTCGCCGCCTCCCTCGGCGGTGCTGCGTGCGCCTCGCGAGCTCAAGGGGTTTGCGCGCCTGAGCCTCCAGCCCGGCGAAACCAAATCCGCAACCGTGACCCTCGAAAGGAAGGCGTTCGCCTACTTCAGCGAGGCAAAGAAGGCATGGACCGTCGACCCCGGAGCCTACTCGATCAGCGTCAGCGCCTCCTCGCGGGATCCCCGGCTGACAGCCTCCGTGGACGTCCCGTGACCCGCCTGCGGCCGCATCAGCGCCACTCGTGGCGCGGGTACCGCCGGGACAGCTCGGGCTTCATCTTCGGGTAGACCTCGCGCCAGAAGTTCGAGAGGTCATCCGTGACCTGGATCGGGCGCTGGTTGGGGGCCAGCACCTCAATCCTCACGGGCACGCGCCCGTGACCGATCGTGAACTTCCCGTTCACTCCGTAGAGCTCCTGGATCCGCGCGCTCAGGACAGGCGGACCCTCCTTGGAATAGGTGACCCTCGACCGCTTTCCGTTGCCCATGACAAGGCGCTCAGGCACATGGTCGTCGAGGACGGCGAGCTGCTCCGGGGTCAGCCAGTCGCGCAGGACCGGCAGCACTTCCTTCTCCCGGACCCCGCGCGCGGACGTCTCCCCAAAGCACAACTGCTCGACCAGGGTCGCGCGGTCGCCCTCCCCCACTGGATTGACCTCCAACTCCGGGAACCACTCGGCGAACCGGTTCACGCGGGTGATCCACGGCTCGGCCACCTCGTCCCACTCCCTGATTTGGATCCGGCCGGCCAGGACCTCGCGGGCCAGGATGGAAGCCGCCGCGTCGAGAGGCACATCGTCGCCGCCGGCCCGGGCCTCGATCACTAGGTCCCGGAAGACCCTCTCCCTGCGCGCGACCACCCGTTTGGATTCCGGATCATACGCGACGCCGCGGCTCTCCCGGTAATCGCAGGGGAACATCTCCCGGAGCCAGCCCTCCTCGATCGCCGTCGCGAGGCCGAGGATCACGCTCACCTCGCCGCCGCGGCCGCCGACCTCGGTGATTTCCGCTGCGACAAAAAGCTGCGCCTTCTGGATCGCGCTTTCGCGGGCCAGGACTCCCTTGCGACCGTGCACGAGCTCGCAACGAAGCGTGCCGGCGTCCAGCCGGTGCGCCAACTGGTCCGAAAAACCCGCAAGGACGCATTTGCGAACCTCGGCCCCGTCGACGCGGCGCTCCTCCGTGTCCAGACCCTCGCCGCGGGCGATCTCCAGGAACTGCTCGAAGAGCGGTCCGACCTGGCGCGCAGCCTGGGCGTGAACGCCAACCCGGCGGCAGGCGTCGAGCGAATAATTGCTGTTTGCGGCGTGCCGCCAGGCGCGCATCAGCAGGAAGAAGTCGCTTTCGTGCTCCTCGCCAAGGAGTTCCTCGCGGGCCCGCTCCACCTCCTTGGACCCCCCGCGGAGAAGGAAGCTCCTGCCCTGCGTGAGCGCGGCCATCAGCGCAACCGGGCGCACGCAGCCCCGGTCCTGGGCGGCGAGGAACATCCTCGCGTAGCGCGGGTGAACGGGGAACCGGAGCATCCTGCGCCCGAGGTCCGTGATCCGCCCGGCCCCGATCGCACCCAGGTCCGTCAGGAGCGCCTCGGCCCGGGTGAGCGCCTTCGCGTCGGGCTGCTCGAGCCAGGGGAAGGCCGCAACGTCCTCGATTCCGGCCGCCTTGAGGGTAAGGACGACCTCGGCCAGGTCGAGCCGCCGGACCTCCGGCACCTCCTGGGCCGGGCGCTGGCCGTGCTCCCGCTCCGTCCAAAGGCGCACGCACACGCCGGGAGCCGTGCGCCCGGCCCGGCCCGCGCGCTGGTCCGCGCTCGCCACCGAGATCTTCTCGACGAGGAGGGTGTTGATCCCGCGGTGCGGGTCGTACCGCGCGATCCGCGCAAGCCCGCTGTCGATGACCGCCGTCACCCCGTCGATGGTCAGGGAGGTTTCGGCCACGTTGGTGGAGACGATGATCCTGCGGGCCTCGCAGGGGGTCACGGCGCGGTCCTGCGCCTCCGGTGGAAGCTCCCCGTGGAGCGGGAACACCGCGAAGCCCCGGAGCTCCCGGGTTCCCTGGATCGCCCCGATCGTCCGGCTGATCTCGTAGGCGCCCGGCATGAACACCAGCAGGTCGCCCGGCGTCGTCCCCGCAACCCGCCCGCACTCGCGGGCCGCGACCTCCCAGACAGGCTCGGCGTCAAAGTTCGGAGTCTTCGCCAGGTACTCGATGCGCACGGGAAAGCTGCGGCCTTCGGAGACCAGCGTCTCGCAGGGGGCGAGGTACTCGCGGAGGGCGCCTGTGTCGAGGGTCGCCGACATCACGACGATCCGCAGGTCGGGCCGCGTCGTTGCCTGGATCTGCCTGGCGCGCGCAAGCGAGATGTCCCCGTACAGGTGGCGCTCGTGGAACTCGTCAAAAATGAGGACGCTCACCCCGCTCAGGGAAGGGTCGAACGACATCCGTCGGAGCAGGATCCCCTCGGTCACGAAGCGGATCCTCGTCTTCTCGCCCGCCCGCGACTCGAGCCGGATCTGGTACCCCACGGTCTCTCCCAGCGGCGACCCGACCTCCTCGGCGACCCGCCGGGCGAGCATCCGGGTCGCAAGCCTGCGGGGCTGCAGGACGACCGCCTCCCCGCGATCGCCGAGCAGGCCGTGGCGCAGGAGCATCTGCGGAATCTGCGTGGATTTTCCCGAGCCCGTGGGGGCCTGCACGATCAGGCGCCCGGACCCGCGCATCGCCGCCACGATCCGCGCCTCCAGCTCGTAGATCGGCAGTTCTCTCGGGGATGCGGGCATTGGGAAAAGACTGTGAGAAACCGGTGAGTCAGATTGCTCCCAAGTTATTCACCGTTTGCGGGTGGGAAAAAGTTGTGAATAAGAAACACTTTTCTTTCCCGCACGGGAACTTCAACTTCCTTCTCGTTCCTTGATAGAACAGTCGAGAGCGCGACGGGCTGAAATATCCGTCGAGGGCGCGACTGGGATAATCCCGGGTGACCGGGGAAAGGGTGACGGCAGCTGGTGCCGACATCCCCTCCGAGTCCGCGAAAGCGGGCGCGACAGGCAGATATCACCAGCTCCTCTGGCCGGTGTCATGACCGGTCCAGGTTCATGAAGTCAGGAGCTGAGCGGCGAGGCGTGATTAGAAACCGCGCCCGAGCCGAGTCATGCTGGTGGGAAGTTTCGACCCGTCAGCTGACGCAGTTACCCAGAGGGTTACGGCTGCTACTGCGCAGACCAGAACGCAGTCGCGATTTCCGGCGGGACGACCCCGCCAAAAGGCCCGGATCGGTAAAACGACCAGGGTGCGCAAGGGAGTCGCGGCGGCGGGGAGCGAGCGGGCCAGGCAAAGCCCGTCAAACCTCCTCAATTGTGCGGCTCGACAAACCGGGTCGCCCAACTGTGAAGCGAACGCAGCCTGAGAGTTAAGAGGCCAGACCCGTAACGCGGGGCCAACGGCCGGCCAAAAGCCGGTGCCGTCCCCGTGTCAACGGTGCCGACGCGAAGACCAGAACTTACAGGCGTGTCTGCACCACGTCCGGCGCGCCGCTCCCGGCAGGGGGCGACCGAACCGGGCGAAAAGACCTCACTCAATAAACTCCAGCCGGCAACGGTAGGAGCGATCCCGCCATGAGATCGAGAACTTCGCATGCCGCGAAGAGTGGCGTCGGGGAGCACAAGGCCCGCGAAAGCGAGAGCGCCCAACGTTGTGCGACGGGAAAGAGTGCGTGGCGAGCACCCACTCCCAAATTTGGCCTCGGAGGCGCAAGCCTCCGGGGCCTTATTTTTTCCAAAAATCGGGATGCCCTGCAGGCGCCCAATCAGGATGCGCCCAGGCGCGCGGCGAAGGCCTTCAGCTTGGCGCCGTCCTTCACCCCCGGCGCGGACTCGACGCCGCTGTTCGCATCCACCCAGCGGGCGCCGCTCTCGGCCAGGGCCTGCGCGACATTGTCGGGGCGGAGGCCGCCGGAGAGCACCCATTTCTTGTCCGGATGGGCGAGCCTGTGCCGGGCGAACTTGGCCCAGTCGCCGGGCAGCCCCGTGCCGCCAAACTTGTCGGGGCTGAAGGAGTCCAGGAGGAACACGCCGGCCAGGGGCAGCAGCTCCCCCGGCAATTCCGAACCCGGGGCCAGCCGTGGCGCAAGCCAGAGCCGGTCGGGCCCGACGGCTTCCGACCAGGCCCGGACCTTTTCCAAGGGCGTCTCCGCGGGAAAGTGGACCTGGAAAAAGTCGGCGCCCGCCTCCCGGTGCGAAACCAAGTCCTCGACCGTCGGGGCCACGCTCACCGCCACCTTCGTCCCCCGGGGCAGGCGGCCCTGGATTTCCCGGAAATGCTCGATCGAAAGGTACCGGGGCGAGCCTGGGAACAGGATGAATCCCAGGAAATCGGCACCGGATGCGAGCGCGGCCTGGGCATCCACAAGGGACGTCAGGCCGCAGATCTTCAATCGAATCTTCCCGATCATACGCGGGCCCTGGGTGGGGACGGGCGGCCCGCCCGTCCGCGTCCACCCCGGAATCCTTTCGAGCTGTGACCCCTAGAACGCATTGATGCTGGCGATGACGTGGTCGACCTGCCCGTCGGTCAACTCGGGGAAAATGGGGAGGCTGAGGCAGGTTTCACAGACGCCTTCGGCAACGGCAAAGGCCCCGCGCTTGTGCCCGAGCCCGGAGAAACACGGCTGGAGATGGAGCGGCACGGGATAGATCAGGTCCGTTCCAACCTCGCGCGCCGCGAGGTGCGCGCGCAGGGCGTCGCGCCGGGGGTGAAGGATCGTGAACTGATGGAAGACGCTCTTCCCGTAGCCGGGCTGGTCCGGCAGCTTCGCGTCCGCGAGCCGGATCTCCGAGAAGTAGCGCGCGGCAATCTCCCGGCGCCTCTCATTCCAGGCCGCTAGATGAGGAAGCTTCACGTTCAGAACGGCCCCCTGGAAGCCGTCCATGCGGAAGTTCCCGCCCACAAGGTCGTGGTGGTAGCGCCTGTCGGACCCGTGCACCCGGATCTGCCGCGCCCGTGCCTGAATTTCCTTCCTCCGCGAAACGAAGGCTCCGCCCTCGCCGCAGCCCCCCAGGTTCTTGGTCGGGTAAAAGCTGAATGTGCCGCAGTCCCCGAGGAGGCCCACGGGCGTGTCCCGGTACCGGGCCCCGACTGCCTGGGCGCAGTCCTCGATCACAAACAGTCCGTGCCTGCGGGCGGACTCCAGGATCTCGTCCATGCGGGCGGGTTGTCCGAAAAGGTGCGTCACGACCAGGCCCCGGGTCCTCGGCGTGATCGCGGCCTCGATCTTCGCCGGGTCAAGGTTGAAGGTGCCCGCCTCGATGTCCACAAACACCGGCCGGGCCCCCGTGTAGACGATGCCCCAGACGGTCGCGATGAACGTGAAGGGAGGGGCGATCACCTCATCCCCGGGGCCGAATCCCGCGGCCATGCAGGCCACGTGGAGCGGGGCGGTCCCGCTGTTCATGGCGGCAACCGCGGGATACCCGAGGGCGGCGCCGAAATTCCGCTCAAACTCCTCCACGTCCTGACCCAGGCAGAACCGGTTCGCGTCATAGGTCGCCGTGAGCGCCGCCAGCGCCGGCTTGCGCAGCTGCCGATGCTGCAGTCCGAGGTCTAGGAAGGGAACCTTCATGGTCGGGTGTGGCCGGAGCCTGCCCTTATTCCAGCTTTTTTACCAGCGCTCCGATCAATTCATCGATGCCCGGCTTCGGGGCCTCGAAGTCCACCGGGATCCGGCACTTTTTCATCGTCGCGCCCGTTTGCGGACCGATGCTCCCGAAGAGCGGCCGCCTCGCGCCGGGCCCCAGTTCCAGAGCGGCGCCCTGGTCGCGGAACGACTCGGCCGAGGACGAGCTGGCAAAGAGGACGGCGTCCGCCCCGCGGGCGCGGAAGTCGGCCGCGGCCGGACTGCCGGACAGGTCGATCTTCTCGGTCTTGTAGACCTGCAGGGTGTCCACGATCGCGAGGGCGGCCTCCAATTTCTTCACGAGGGCGTCGCGGTTCAGGTTGCCTGTGATGACCAGCACCTTGGCGTGGTCCAGGCTGCCGGTCGCCACGAGCTCGTCCGCGAGGGACTCCGCCGTGGCCTTCGCGGGCTGGCATTCGACCTTGAGGTGCAGGTCGGCCGCGATCTTCGCCGCCGCCCCGCCCACGCACGCGATACGGATCCCGCCGAGCGCCCGGATGTCGTCGAAGATCCTGAAAAACTCCTCAAAGAAGTACCAGGCCCCGTTGCCGCTGGTGAATACCACCCAGTCGTAGGAGCCGAATTCCAGCATCACGTCGGCAAGGGCGTCCTTCGAGACCTCCTTGGAGATGCGCAGGACCGGCATCTCGAGAACCTCCGCGCCGAGCGCCTGAAGCTTGGCCGTGAGTTCCGAAGCCTGCTCGCGGGTGCGGGTGACCACCACGCGGCGACCCGCAAGGGAAGGACTGGTTGCCGCGCTCATCGCTTCAAGTTGAGCTCGTGGAGCACGCGAGCGGCCGTCTGCGCAGGCGCCTCCAGGTCTCCCGGCCCGAGTGCGAGCATTCGCCGGCCGGTGGACTCGTGGTACAGGTGAAGGGTTGCGCCGTCGACGTGCGCGGCGAAGGCCGTGTGGCAGCCCGCCCCGAGGGCGGCCTGCAGCGCCCGCTCCAGGTTGACGCTCCGCGCGGTCGGGGCGTCCAGGAGCCCGGCAAAGCGCGCCGAGTCTGCGACCCGGCATTGCACGGCGATCGCGCCCTGCCCCACTGCGGGCACCATGCTGGAAAAATCGAGGGCCTGGAATTCCAGGCCGGGCCATGCATGGATCCCGAGCCTTGCCAGGCCCGCCGCCGCCAGGACAGTCCCGTCGGCAAGTCCCTCGGCGACCTTGCGCAGGCGCGTGTCCACGTTGCCGCGGATTTCCACAAACCGGGCGCCCGGGAAGGCCCCGGCCAGCTGGAGCCGGCGCCGCGGGCTTCCCGTGGCGATGGTCTTCGGCGAGGGTCCGCCCGCCCGCAGGACAAGGATGTCCCACGGATCCGCACGGGGCAGGTACCCCGCCACCACCAGGTCCGGCGCCAGTTCCCCGGGCAGGTCCTTGGCGCTGTGGATCGCGACATCGGCCTCGAAGCGGCGCAGTGCCCCCTCGAGTTCCGCGGTGAAGAGCCCCTTCCCTCCCTGCTTTTCAAGCGACCATTCGGCCTGCCGGTCGCCGGAGGTCACGACCGGGAGCAGCTCGGTATCCGCCCCGAACGCCGCGCGCAGGTGCGCCGCCACAAGCCCGGCCTGGACGAGCGCGAGGGGGCTCCGTCGGGTGGCGAGGATTACCTTTTTCAATAGGCCGCCTGGACGCCCTTGATGTTCTTCTTGGTCATCCAGGGCATCATCCCGCGCAGGCGCTTGCCCGTCTTCTCGATCGGGTGCTGCTCGCCCGCCTTGAGGAGCTTCTTGTAGCGCTTGAGACCGCCCTTGTACTCGGCAACCCACTGGCGGGTGAATTTTCCGGATTGGATTTCCCCGAGGATCTTCTTCATCTCCCTCTTGACCGACGCGTTGATGACGCGCGGGCCCCGGGTGATGTCGCCGTACTTGGCCGTCTCGGAAATCGAGAAGCGCATGCCCGCGATCCCGCTCTCGTACATGAGGTCGCAGATGAGCTTCAGCTCGTGCAGGCACTCAAAGTACGCCATCTCCGGCTGGTATCCCGCCTCGACCAGCGTCTCGAAGCCGGCCTGCACGAGGGCGCTCGCGCCTCCGCAGAGCACCGCCTGCTCGCCGAAGAGGTCCGTCTCGGCCTCCTCCTTGAACGTGGTCTCGAGGACGCCCGCGCGGGTGGATCCGATCCCCTTCGCCCAGGCCAGCGCCAGCTTCTTGGCCTTGCCCGAGCGGTCGCGCGCGACCGCAACGAGGGCCGGCATGCCCTTCCCCTCCATGTAGAGGCGGCGGACCATGTGGCCCGGGCCCTTCGGGGCCACCATGATGATGTCGATGTCCTTGTGGGGCTTGATGAGCCCGAAATGGATAGCCAGCCCGTGGCTGAAGAGGAGCGCCTTGCCCTTGGCAAGGTTGGGGAGGATGTCCGCCTGGTACACACCCGCCTGCTTCATGTCGGGCAGCCCGACCATGATCACGTCGGCGCGGCGCACGGCCTCGGCCGTGTCGTACACCTTGAAGCCGTGCTGTTCGGCGACCTGGCGCGACTTCGACCCCGGGTAGAGGCCGATGATGACCTTGCAGCCGCTGTCCCTCAGGTTGAGGGCGTGGGCATGGCCCTGGGAGCCATAGCCGAGCACGGCGAGCGTCTTGTTCTTGAATGCGCCGAGGTCGGCGTTTTTGTCGGTGTAGACTTTGGCAGGCATGGAAAGTTTGGTTTGGGTGACCAGGGTGTTGAAAAACTGCGCCCTGCTAGCGCCTCAGGGCCAGCCGGCCCGTGCGGGCCAGCTCGAGGACGCCGAATGGCTCGATCAGGTGGAGAAAGGCGCTTATCTTCTCGTCGTCCCCGGTCACCTCGATCACGAGGGCCTCGGAGGTCAGGTTCACGGTCTTTGCGCGGAAGATCTCGGTGATCTGGAGGATCTCCGAACGGGTCTTCGAGTCGGCCTTCACCTTCACGAGCACGAGCTCGCGGGCCACACCCTGGTCCTCCCGGAATTCGCCGACATCGACAACGCTCACCAGCTTGCGCAACTGCTTGACGCAGAGGTCCAGGGCGCTTGCGTCGCCATTGAGCACGATCGTGATCCGCGAGATTTCCGGGTCGTGGGTCGGCGCCACGTTCAGCGAGTCCACGTTGAAGCCGCGGCCGGAGATCATGCCGGTGACCCGGGTCAGGACGCCAAACTTGTTCTCAACGAGTACGGAAATCGTGTGTCGCATGGAGGGGTGTTCGGCCGGAGAGACAGGCCGACCCCATCATTGTTGCCCGGGCCCACCCAAGCGCGCAACCGCGAAATTCTGTGGTGGAACAGGCCAGGAGATTGAAGGCCGCATGGGATTGGGCAGGTCCGTGCCTGCGCTTGCGAGGTAGGGACGGGCGGCCCGCCCGTCCGTGCAAACCATCGGGTCCTTCCCAAAACCCGGACGCCCGGGCCGGGCGTCCCTACCTCCAAACCCGGACGGCGCCTTCGCGTCCCTGCTTCTGAAGCTGGATGCGCGGCCCGCCGACCTTACCCGGTTTCAGTACTTCCGACCTGCCTGGTCTCCGGTTCAACTGATCCACCACCCGAAATTGAACGACTAAACCAGGGTCTCGACCTCGGCCGGGGCCTCTGCCTCCCCGGCTTCCTCGGGCTGGGCCACGCTCTCCCCGACGCCGTAGTGCTGCCGGGCGCTCTGCAGCGAGGGCGACTCGAGGAGGGTGCCGCCAAAAACCACCGACTGCAGTTCCCCGACCACCGACCTTAGGGCCACCGCCCGGCTCTCCAGATCGTGCGCCGATGCCGCCGTCTGCCTTGCGGAGGCCGTGTTGCTCTCGGTCACCTGGCCGATTTCCCGGATGGCCCCCGAAATCTGCTCGATTCCGGTGTCCTGCTCGCGCGACGCCTCGGCGATCTTGTCGACCAACCCCTCGACCGCCCGTGCCTTCGCAAGGATCGCGTTCAGCGTATCGGCCACCTGCATGGATATCTCGGAGCCGGTGTGCGTCCTCGCGCCTGTGGCGGTGATCTTCTCTGTCGTCTCCCGGGCTGCGTTGGCGCTCCGCTGGGCGAGCGAGCGCACCTCCTCGGCGACGACAGCAAAACCACTCCCCGCCTCGCCGGCCCTCGCGGCCTCGATCGCGGCGTTGAGCGCAAGGATGTTCGTCTGGAAGGCGATCTCGTCGATGGTCTTGATGATCCGGGTGACGTCGTCGCTCGATTCGAGAAGAGCGTGAATCGCCTCGGTCAACCCCTTCATCTGGGCGGCCCCCTGTTCCGCGGCGGTCCTGGCCTCGCTCGCCGTGCGCTGGGCCGTCTTCGCATGCTCGGCGTTGCTGCGTGCCGCCGTCGCGACCTCCTCCAGGCTGATCGTCGTCTGCTCGATCGCGGCCGCCTGGCTCGATGCGCCGGTCGATACGGCCAGCGACGAACCGTGGACGGCCGTGGCCTCCGTCGTCGAGTTCTCGGCCTCCTCCCGGAGGCGGTCCACGATCCGGCCGACAGGCCGGCTGATGCTCCTTCCGAGGCGGCTCGTCAGCCAGAGGACGAGCCCGACCCCGAGCGCCAGGCCAAGCGCGGACCCCATGCGCCGGTCGCGCGCCGACTCCTCGAGCCGGTCGCAGGTGCTGGTGAAGTCCTCGCGGAGCAGGTTGATTTCGTCGGCGAGCCCGGACTGGATGAACACCCAGCTCGGCGACCACGCCTCCTCGTTGGGAATCGGCGGCGGCGTCCCGTTGAGGGCCGCGTCGGAATGGGCCCTCAGGAGCTCCACGACCCGCTTCCAATCCGCCGACTCGTGCACGGTGATCAGGTGGGTGCGGATGTCTCCCTGACTGAAGGCGATCACGTCGGACCAGTAGCCCTCCGCCTGGTCCGCCGCGTTGCGCATGCCCAGGGCCTCGGAAGGGAGGAAGCTCCGTCTCTTGGAAATGCGGAGTTGGTGGTAGAAGAAGATCATCCCGCCTGCATCGGAAACCGTCTTTCGGACCAGCATCATCTTCGGAAGCACGGCGAGCTTGCGCACAATGGCGTCATTGGTGGTTGCATCGACAAGGAGGGGCAACACGACGTCGATGTCGTGCCGGAAGCTGCGGTAGCCGTCCATGATCTCGTTTCCGGAGGTTTCGTTCGTTTGAGAGTCGACCATTTCGCGGAGCCGGCCCAGGCCGTCGATTCTCCGGTCGACCGCGGAGAGCGCCTCCTTGAGCGGTTCGGACAACGTGGCCGGATCCACGATGGAGCGCTGCTCGCGGTAGACCTCGATCGCCCGGTCCGTCGCCTGACGCCACTGGTCCTGCTTCACGCGCTCAGCCTTGATGTTGGCGTCGGTGTCCTTCCACGTCGGCTTGAAGAAATACCAATCGCTACTCTCGGAATCGAGGCGGGCCTCGAGGTCGCCGAGCTTCCACACCAGGGCCGCAACCTGGCGGAGCTGGCGCAGTTCCGTAACCTCCTTCTGGGCATGCCAGACCATGAGCCCGCCCGGAATGAGGCCGCCCAGGATGGGCAGCATCATCAAAAGAAGGATCTTGGTCTGGAGGCTGAGGATGGGGCGGTCCACCTTGCATGCATCGGCACCCCACCCCCCTGACTTTAGGAAATCCCGTCAGTAACGATACCTGGCCTCGATGTAATAGAGCCTTCCAATCGGCCCGTTGTAGTCCCCCACGTCGGCGTTCGTGGCCGGAAACGCGTTGGAGGCGACGGGCGGCATCCGGTTGAAGACATTGTCGACGCCAACCTTGAGCTCGGCCTTTCCAAGCCACTTCGAGACTCCCGTGTGCGCAAAGTCCATTCCGCCGCTCAAGTCAATCTGCTGGTAGGCGCTGACGGGGACCGGCGCGGTCGAGGCTGCGCCGCCGGGCCCGACATCGACGACCGACGGAATGTACGTGTGGCCAATCTCGGCCTCGTAGGCCCCGTACTTCCAGTCCAGGGTCGTGTACATGCGCCAGCGGGGGATCGTGCCCTGGCTGCTGCTGGCCCCGCCCGAGGCCTTGCCGGCGTACTGGTAGTAGTTTTCGGTCGGAATCTCCTGGAGCAGGTAGCTGTTCCAGACGGTTGCCGTGGAGCTGAGCCGGAAGCTTCCCGACGTGCGGGTCTGCACGGCGTACGCGAGGGTCGTGTCAAAGCCCTTGTCGGCCTGCGCGGAGAGGTTGATCAGGGGAACGTCCACGAAAATGGAGGTGGGATTGGCCGTGCTGAGCTGGCCGGGCCCGGTCACCCCGGGCCCCACGGGGCTTCCCACATGGACGTATTGGGTGAACGGGGATGCCGTTCCGAGGGACTCGACACTCTGGACGACGTCGATCTGGTTCAGGTAGCCGATCTCCTCCTTGATGGTGGCTTCAAAGAAGTTGAACGAGAGGTCCAGCCCCGGCACCCCATGCGGGGTCAGGTCGAAGCCCGTGGACCACGTGTTGCCCTTGAAAGGCTTGAGCGCCGCGTTGGGTCCGCTGATTCCCGTGAATCCGGCGCTGGAGGCCGTGTTGCCGTAGTACCCCTGGTAGTTGAAAGGCGGAATCGGCCCGGAAATCGGCGAGCCGAAGAGCTGCGCAAGCTCCGGGGCCCCGAACACCCGGCCCACCGAGGCCCGCAGGCTCAGCTGGTCGTCAAACGGCTCGTAGTGCAGCCCGGCATTGGGGACCGCGGAATGGCCGACCTGGCTGTAATTGTCGGTGCGGCCGGAGAGGTCGATTGCGAGCTCATGGATGCCCGGGACTGCCTGGGAGCCTCCAACCAGCGGGACCTTCAGTTCGCCATAGACCGACGTGAAGTCGCGCGACGCTGAGAACGGCGAAAGCGACTCGGTGTTGAGCCAGCCCGCGATGGACAGGCCCGGCTCGATCGCCTCGCTGGTCGCATCCGGGTTGGCTGTCAGGGCCTCCCGGGTGGCGCTCGCGCCAACGGCAAAGCCCAGGTCGCCGCCAGGGAGATGGAGGGGGGTGCCCCGGAGGAGGAAATCAACGGAACTGAGAGTGCTGATCATCGTGTCGGACTTGGTTCCAAGGATGTCCGCCGGCAGTGCACCCGCATCCTGGCTATAGGCGAACGGATTGATCGTCCCCGCGGCCAGCGCCGTGTTCAGGTTGGCCGTGTCAATCTGCCCCGGACTCGTGAAGTCCATGTGGTAGCGATCGAAGTCGACGCCAACCTCCCAGGAGTAGTTCGAATTCACCTTGCCGCGGAGGCCGCCGGCAAACCGGAAAAAATCCGATACGTCCTTGGTGAGGAGCGGGTACTGCGCAAACTGGTTGTTTACGTTGACCAGGTTGACGGTGGCGCCGCTGGGCGTGGGTTGGAAAAGCCAGGTGGGAGAAAACGGGCTGTTCGGCTGAAGGTACGGCACGTACGGAACGAAGGCCCCCGCTCCCGGCGGCGGCGGCGAGCTCCCGTAAATGAAGGGATCGGTGAAAGGCGCCGAAATGTAGGGCGAACTCGACTCCCCGGCCACCGCGGACTCGGTGTTGTCGTGGGAATAGAGCAGGTCGCCGAAAAAGACGACCTGGTCGCCGCCAAAGTGATGCTCAAAGTTGGCGACCGCGCTCCGCCTGGTGAGGCTCGCCAGGAGCGTCTGCTGGTTGGCAACGTTGTAACCCGTCGCCAGCTGCTGGGGGGTGATCGGGGCGTAGACTCCCATGGAGACGAGCTGGTCAATCGAGTACTGCAGCCCGCCCGGGGGGGCGTTCAGCGTCGGGTTCAACCGGTAGTAGGAGAGCGCGCCCTGCGAAACCTGGGGTTGGCCCATGCCGTTGTACGTGGTCGTGATCGGCTGAACGCTGATGACGCCGGGATAGGTCGTCGTCGTGTAAATCGGGTTCGAATACGGCCGGTCGGACATGCGGATCGGGCTCGTCTCGGTGCCCTCCACCGAGACCAGCAGGGAGTCGGTCTTCGTGCTCACGCCTCCGGTAAGGAAGGCCGAGCGCTCGGTGTAGGACCCACGGTTGCTGGTTTCCCCCCAGTTGACCCCGCTCTCCCACCCGTTGAAATCGGACTTGAGGATCACGTTGATCACCCCGCCGACGGCGTCCGAACCGTACAGGGCGGACATTCCGTCCGACACCACCTCGATGTGGTCCACGGCCGACGGGGGGATCATGTTGAGGTCCACAAACTCGATCCCGAGGGCCGCCTCGGCGGGATCGTTGGCGACACGCCGTCCATTGAGAAGGACGAGGGTCGTGAGGTTGTGGATCTGGAGCGATGAACCTCCTTGCGTGATAAAGGCTTCCGCACCCGCATTCTCGAGGCCGAGGTTTCCGTTGCCGGTGAACATCGGGCTGGCCGTCCGCAGGATATCGGCGATGTTGGAAGTGATGCCGGTCGCATCCATCTGTTCCTGCCCGATCACCTGGACCGGCTGCGTGGTCGCGGTGGAGACCGTGGGAAGAAAGCTGCCGGTCACGACGACCGGGGCCAGCTTGACGGTATCATCCGGGGAAGAGTCCGCGGATGCCGGGGCCGTCTGGCCCGACGCGGCAAGCGATGTGAGCAGGAGCCCAGCGGCAGTTAAGCGAACGCAGTTCCAGACAGGAGCATTCTTCATAATTTCGCCGAACAATTGGCGGCAAAGGCTGAACCATACGTAATCACCGCGTCAAGGCCTTGTGCCCGACAAGGTAGCAGCCAGCATGGGCAATGGGGGCCTCGGAAGTCCGAATCATTTCATTGTGATGATCCCAAATTTATGCCTGAACCGCTCGAAACCTCATGACTAGGACCGACGCCCCATGCCTGCCCCGTCCAGGTTGATCTCCGCGGTGGCCCGCCTGGTGGAGGCCAGCCGCCGAAACGCGGCCCTTTTGTCCATCCTGGTGCTTCTGGGGGCGGTTTTCGCCGGTTTCGAGGTCGCCCGCCACGCTTCCATAGACACGGACACCTCGAACCTCATATCCGCCGATTCCCCATGGAGGAAGGCTGCAGCCGAGATGGACCAGGCGTTTCCCCGGAACAAGGATCTGCTGGCCGTCGTGATCGATGGGGCGACGCCAGACCAGACCGCGGATGCCGCAACTGCGATGGCCGCGCGCCTGAACGCCCACCCCGAGCTTTTCAGGGATGTGCGCGATCCGGAGGGCAGCCGGTTTTTCCGGGAGAACGGGCTCCTCTTTCTTTCGCGCGGCGAGGTCCAGAAATTTGCCGACTCGATCATCACTGCACAGCCGATGCTGGGGGAGCTGGGCGCGGACCCGAGCCCGCGAGGGGTATTCGACGCCTTGGACCTTTTCTCGCAGGGGACGATTCGCGGGGAGACTGCTCCGGATGCCCTGGACAGGCCATTTTCCGCGGTCGCCCGCGCCCTCGATGCCACCCTCGCCGGCCAATACGCCCCCCTGTCCTGGCAGAACCTCCTGAGCGACAGGGCTCCCAGCCCGCGGGAGCTGCGCCGTTTCGTACTGGCGAGGCCCGCCCTCAATTTTGGAGCCGTGGAACCGGGCCACCTCGCCGTCGCGGCCATCCAGACCGAGGCCCGCTCCGAGGGCCTTGAGCCGGAGCGCGGGGTACGCGTTCGGGTGACCGGGCCGGTGGCGCTGGCGGACGACCAACTGGCCGCCCTTTCCGATGGAGCAGGTGCCACGGCGGCGCTTTCGGTCGGCCTCCTCGTCCTTTGGCTGTACCTGGCGATGCGTTCGGTTCGCACGGTCCTTGCGATCCTCGCCACGCTCCTGGTAGGGCTTGTGGCCTGCGCGGCCTTCGCCGTGGGCGCGGTAGGACCGTTCAACCCGATTTCAGTGGCCTTTGCCCCCCTGTTCATCGGGATCGCGATCGACTTTGGGATCCAGTTTGGCGTCCGGTATGCCGACGAACGCCGCCACGGGGGCGCCGCCGAGGCGCTTAGGAAGACGGCCCTCGGCGTCGGCGCGCCCTTGCTGGTCGCCGGAGCCGCGACTGCCGCCGGCTTTTTCTCCCTCTTTCCCACCGATTATCGCGGGGTGGCGGATCTGGGGTTGATTGCGGGAGCGGGAATGCTGATCGCCCTCGTGCTGAACCTCACCCTTTTGCCCGCCCTGCTGTCGCTCTTCAGGGCCGGCGGGCTCGGCGAGGCCGCGGGGTTCCCATGGGCGTCCCGGGTTGACGATTTTCTGGTGCGCCGCCGGCGCTGGGTCTTTGCCGCCGCCGGGCTCCTGGCGGTTCTCTCCGCCCTTGAACTCCAGAAGCTCCGTTTCGACTTCGACCCGATCAACCTGGAAAACCCTGCGGCGGAGTCCGTCCAGACCCTGTTCGACCTGATGCGGGATCCAGACACCACCCCGTACACGCTGGACGTGCTGGCTCCGTCCGCCGCAGCCGCCTCGGGCCTCGCGCTGCGCCTTGGGAACTTACCTGAGGTCAGGCAGGTGATCTGGCTCGGCAGCCTCGTTCCCGCCGACCAGGAGGAAAAGCTGGCGATTCTTGAGGATGCGCGGACGCTCCTGGACCCGGCCTGGTCCTCGGTCTCCCCAAAGGCTCCCCCGGGGATCGACGGAATCCGCGCGGCCGCGGCCCGCTGCGCGGCCGATGTCGGAAAACTTGCGGACCGGGGAGATCCCGCCGCGGCGCAACTGGTCGCTGCGCTCCACCGCCTTGCCGGCCGCGGAACGGACATCCTGCCCGCGCTCGATGCCAATATTTCCGACGGGGCCGTTCGCAGGCTCGGCGACTTCCGTGCGGCCCTGAAGGCTTCGCGGGTGACGATGGATTCCATTCCCGAGGAGGTGAGGAGTGACTGGGTCTCGTCGGACGGGCGGTATCGCATCGAGGTCTATCCAAAGGGCGATGGCAGGGAGGGCCGCGTGCTGAAGGACTTTGTGTCGGCCGTCCAGCGCGAGGCGCCCGGCGCCGCGGGCATGCCGGTGGACATCCGGGAGTCAGCCCGGACGGTGACCGGGGCCTTCGCCACAGCGGGCGTGCTTGCCGTGATCGCGATCGCACTCCTGCTTTTCGCGGTTCTGCGGCGGCCGGGGGAGATCGCAGCCGTCCTTGTACCGCTCCTGCTGGCAGGGCTCCTCACGATGGCCACCAGCGCCCTGGTCGGCATGCCTCTCAATTTCGCAAACATCGTCACCCTTCCGCTGCTTCTCGGCATTGGCGTCGCCTTCGACATTTACTTCGTCCTCCGGTGGCGATCCGGCGAGGCGGGCCTGCTTCGGTCGCCGACAGCCCGGGGCGTGGTCTTCAGCGCCCTCACCACCGGGACCGCGTTCGGGAGCCTCATTCTCTCAAAATCTCCCGGAATGGCCGCGATGGGCAAGCTCCTCAGCCTGGGCCTGTTCTTCACGCTCGTGTGCACGCTCCTCTTCCTGCCGGCGTTTCTGGGACCTCCGCGGCCTCCGGCAGGCGAAAGGGGGACGGGGTGAGGGGCACGCTTCCCCTGCTTCTCGCAGTGCTGCCGCCGATCCTCGGAGGCTGCGCCACCGTGCCCGCCGACCCGGCCGCGCGCGCCGTCTTCCGGGCGAACAACGACCCGCTGGAGCCGATGAACAGGAAGATCTTCGCCTTCAACCTGGAGTTCGATCAGGTGCTGATGAAACCGATCGCCAAGGTGTACGTCGCGCTTCTTCCCCAGGCGGGGCGCGACGCTATCCGCAATCTCCTGGTCAACCTCAACGAGCCGGTCGTCTTCGCCAACGATGCCCTTCAGGGGCGTTTCCGGCCGGCAGGCACGACAGTAGGCAGGTTCGTGATCAACAGCACGGTCGGCCTGGTCGGGTTGATCGACGTCGCCGGCAGGCACGGCCTCCACCCGCAGGTGGGCGACTTTGGCCAGACCCTCCACGTATGGGGCTTTCCCGAGGGCCCCTACCTCATTCTACCCATCGTCGGACCCTCGAGTCCTCGGGACAGCATTGGCTCGGGCGTTGATATCTACGTGAGTCCCTGGCGGTACGTCGCCATCAACAACAACTACCCGACGGGGCTCACCATCGCCGAGATGGGCCTGTCCGGGATCGACGAGCGTTCGCGCGCCATCGATTCGCTCGACGAGCTCCAGCGGGAGTCGGTCGACTACTACGCGGCCTTCCGAAGCCTGTATCGACAGCACCGCGCCGCGGAGATCGCGGGGGCCGCAGCACCGGCGGCCCCGGCCACGGACTTTTACAGCGACCCCGGGACGCCTTAGTGTTGTGTCTCGCAACACTAGCGGACTTTCAGTTCTTCAGCTCGGCCGTCTTTTGCCTGAGCAGCCGGACAAGGGCCCCGGCCCCGCCGGCGCGCAGCACCGTGGAGTACTCCGAGCGCCGGGTCGCAAGTTCGCTGATGGTTCCGCTCAGGAACACGTCGATCACCCTCCATCCGCCCTCCCCCCGGCGCAGGAGGTAGTCCAGCTGCACGGTGTCGCCGTCGCCCGGCACAAGCCTTGTGTGCGCGATCGCGTCGCCGCTCGGCAGTTCGGTGGTCCCTGGATCCACGATGAATTTCTCGCCGGAGTAGGAGTCAAACCGGCTCGCGTACACCGCGATGCTGTAGTCGCTGAATGCCTCCACCAGGCTCCGCCGTTCTTCGGGACCCAGGCTCCTCCAGGGAGGGCCGACGACGAGCCGCGTCATGAGCGGCAGGTTCAGGTCGCGGCGCAGCTCCGGGTCGAGGAGCTTCAGGCGGCCTTGAAAGCCGAGGGACGCCCCGGCCTTCATCGCCCTGAGCAGCACATCGTACATCGCCTTCGGCGTCGCCTCCGGCGCCGGGCCGGCGGGTGCCGGGTCCCCGCGCACCGCCGGCTCCATGCCCAGCAGGGCAATCGCCAGCAGGCCCATGGAGATCTTCAGGAGGGTTTTCATCGGGTGCAGTCGGTCGCAGGCTAGCCGGCTGGCCGCGCAAAGCGCAACCCTACGGCTTCGCCGCAACCGTGAACGATCGGCTGACCGCAACCGCAGCACTGTAGTTTGCGTTGCCCGCCTGGCTCGCCCGAATCGTCACCGTGCCCGCACCCGTCAACGTCACCGTCTTGCCGGAAATCCTCGCCGGTCCGCTCGCCACCGCGAACGTCACCGGGAGCCCGCTCGTCGCCGTGGCGCTCACCACAAATGGGGCTGCCCCGTTGGCCTTGTTCGCGATCGACGGAAAGCTGATCGTCTGCGCCGCCTTGGCGACGTTGAAGCTGCGGCTGACCTGGGGAGCCGCAAGGAACGTCGCATTGCCGGCCTGGTTTGCGGAGAGCACGACTGTGCCGGCTCCCGTGATCACCACTTTGCCGCCGCTGAAGGTCGCAGGCCCGCTCTCGATCATCAGGGATACGGGAAGCCCGCTCGTCGCCGTGGCGCTCACGGCAAAGGCCGCTGCTCCGTAGGTCTTGTTCGTCGGGGCCGGGAAACTGATCGTTTGCGAAGCCTTGTTGACCGTCAGACGTGCAGACGAGCTTGTCGCGCTCTCGCCGTTGCTGGTGGCCACGCAGCGGTACAGCGTACCGCTCATCGAGGCCGTGGCTCCGGCGATCGTCAGGGTGCCGGTGGTCTGCCCTGAGTAGGGACTTCCTGCGGGCACGTTTTTCCAAGTGCTCCCGCCGTCCGTGGACGACTGCCACTGGTAGGTCGCGGCCGGGGTCGCGCTCGCCGCGACCTTGAAGGTCACCTTGCCCCCGGCGGTGGCCGTGGCGGCGGTCGGCTGGGTGCCGATCACCGGTTTTGGCGGAAGCGCCACGCTGTCGATGGCCTGGCGAATCGGCCCCGCCCCGGGATACCCCACGGACGTGTACAACACCTGCCACTGCGTCATTCCCAAAGCATTGGGCACGCCGTTGATGACGACGTAGGTGGGAATCTGGTTGGTGTAGTCATTCTGCGCCCACGCCTCGCCCCAGGTGTCGTCGGCCGCGAGCTCGACGCCCGCCTTGGTGATAAACGAGGTTGTGGCCGCCGGGTTGGTCTGGTCGATGCTGATTGAAAGAACCTGCACCGGCACCCCCGCCGCATTGCCTCCCCGCGCCGCATAATACTGCTGGATATCCGTCTCCGTCAGCGGACTGTCCAGCGCGCACCATCCACACCAGTAGGTGAAGTAATCCAGGACAACCACCTTGCCCGCGAAGTCGGCAAGGTGGATCGGCTTGTTCGTCGTGTGGTTGGTCACCGTGAATCCGGACTCAATGCCGCCGGCGTTCACCAGTTGGGTGTCAGATGGGACCGTCGTGGTCGTGCTGGCTATGCCGGACACAAGCGGGAGCCCGAGCAGCGCAGACAGCAGCAGGCGGGCGCGAAACCAGGAACACCTCGGGGTTTTCATCTTGGGGTAGAACCGCGGACCGATGGCGGGGAAGGTTCTAACCTCCGCCCGCCAAAATGCAACCTTATCGAGCTCCCACGCTGTCAATGACTGAGCGCAGCACGGCTGCGCCATCGTAACCGGCCTTTCGATACAGAACCTCCCACTGCCGCCGGCCGGAAATCCCGGCGGCCCCGTTGATCACCACGATCAGCGGCAATGAATTCTGCTCGTCGAAGAGCGAGAACACCTTCTGGCTGGGATCGTCGGCGGCCAGCTCCAGCCCGGCCTGGCGCACAAAGGCATCCGTCCGGTCCGGATGCCCCGGCTCGAGGTTGATGGCAACCACCACGACGGGAAGCCCCGCCGGGTTGCCGCCGCGCGCCGCATAGTACCGCTGGATCCCCCGCTCGAGGTCGGCCGAGGCCTGCCTGCAGGGCGCGCACCAGTACGTGAAGAAATCGAGCACAACGATTTTTCCCGCAAAATCGCCCAGCCGGATCGAACGTGCAGTGGCCCTGTCGACCACCGTGAAATCCCGGACGACGTCCCCCACCCTGGCGGCCGGGGCCCCGGTCGGGGCCGCCATCGTCCCGAGCGCGAGCCCGCAGGCCATCAAGACTCTTGCCAGTGTCTTCATGGGATCGCCCTCAAAACGTCCAGCTCACCGCGCCCTCCACATGGCGCCAGTCTCGGTTGCGGTACAGGTTCGCATACTGGGAGGAGGCCAGCGCAACCGGGTCGTAGCGGGTCCAGTACGGCCCCGCCTCGATTCGGAACGACGCTCGCGCTCCCTGCCAGCGCAGCGTAGCCGCCAGTTCCCGGGTGCGCAGAGCCGGAGCCGCGCTGGATGCGATGACGGGATCCACCACCTCGCCACCGTCCCGGTAACCTCGGACGGAGATCCCGGCAAACCAGCGGGCGCTCCAGTCGCGCTCAAGGCTCATCGAGCCCGAAACCGAATGAAATTCGTCCCCTTCCGTGACGTCACCCACGACCGTGCGCAGGGTCAGCGTCTCGCTTACGGCCCAGTTCACCGAACCCTGAACGGTAAAGCGTGTCTCCCGGTCGGTGGTGTAGGTTACCCCGCCCTCGAGAAGCGTCCGAACCGTGGGCGAAAGCACGTTCTCGGTCGAGATCCGGAGGGAGGTCGTGCGCAGGCGTTCGAGGCCGCGGAGAAGCGGAAGCCCGATCTGCGGCTCATACCCCGGGGAAACGGTGTCGCCCTGCTCAACGACCGTGCATTGGAGGATGGCAGTCCCCGGCACGTAGGTCCACCGCCCGCCTGCCAGGACATTCCACCCATGGGGGGTGACCGGGACGTAGCCCGGGACAATCGAGAACAGCTGCCGATAAAACTCGTCGAGCCATACCGAACGGTAGTCGGTAAAGCCGCGGTAGCCGCCCACGGTGACCAGGGGGCTCAAATCCGAATCCGTGTCCAAGCGCCCGGTCAGGCCCGCTGAGGTGGAATTTTCCTCGCGGTACACCGGCTGGCTCACAAAATCCGCTGGCGCCGGCGCATAGTCGATGCCGATCCGGGTCTGCGTGGCCGACAGTTCGACTTGGGTGTGCGCCGTGGCCTCGTCCGCCAGCAGCCCTGCATCCTCCAGGTGGACGTCGCTGCACCCAAGGGCATCCGCCTCGATCGTCGCCCCGCTGTCTGTGGTGGCTGCTGCCATGCGGGCCATGCCGACGCAAAGCATCACGGACACGGCCGCCAGGGAAAGAACATGCCACCTTCCGGTCATTTGCAGGCCGTGCAGCCGGCCGCGGCTGCGCCCCCGTTGTCGGCCGACCCCGGCTCGATCTGGGAGTTGAGGCGCATCCCGTAGGTGAACGCCCCGTGATCATTGAAAACCATGTTCGGCTTGGAGACTTGCCCCTGCTTCCACACCGGCACCGCGGCGCACCCAGAAAGCGTCGCCGCCATGACCCCAACCAGTAACGCCATGGCACCTCGACAGACGGGTTTGGGGTTAAGAGTCACGAAATCTGGGGGTTTCCCGAACACCAACGCGGGCGCGCCGCGTGCAGCGCCGGGCCGCCAGCCAATTCTGAAGCCTGAAACGATGATGTCAAAACAACGGTGATGTATCACGAAGGATTGAAGGACCGAACGAATTGCGATGTCTCTGCGCTTGGGGGGTAGGGACGGGCGGCCCGCCCGTCCGTGCAGACCACGGTGCCATTCGCAGAACCCGGACGCGCGGGCCGCGCGTCCCTACCCGGTTTCCAGTACTGCCGACTTACTGGTTTCCGGCCATACCGATTGACACACGACCAAAACAACCTCGGCATCCGCCGCGCCGCGCTCCAATCTCGATGGCGATCCAGCAATGCAGCGCCATGTCGCATTTCTCCGGGGCATCAATCTCGGCAAACGCCGGCCTCCAATGGCTCACCTCAAGGCAAAGTTTGAGGACTTGGGATTTGCGGACGTCGGGACCTTCATCGCGAGCGGCAACGTTCTTTTCTCAAGCAGGGAACGCGATGCCTCGCGGCTCGAGTCGCGGATCGCCGCACACTTGGAAAAGTCGCTGGGGTACGGGGTGGACACCTTTGTCCGCACAGCGGAAGAGGTCTCGGTCATCGCCCGCTCAAAGGCCTTCCCCGACGAGGGCCAGCCCGGCATCACGGTCCATGTTGGATTTTTCCAGCGCGAACTTGCCCCGGCGACGGCCCGGGCCCTCGCGGCCGTACGGACAAGCGACGACGAGTTTCACGTCGTCGGCAGGGAGTTCCTTTGGCTGTGCCGGATTCGGACGCCCGACTCCAAAGTCTGGCAGCATCCGGCCATCAAGGCCCTCAAGCTCCCAACCATGACAATGCGCAACATGACCTCGCTGAGGAAGCTGGCCGCGTTGCTTTGACGTCTAGGGCGACAAAAGCTGGTGGACGCCGAGGGACTCGAACCCCCGACCCTCTCGGTGTAAACGAGATGCTCTAACCACTGAGCTAGGCGTCCAAAGACTTCTGGAAAGCAGTGCGCTCGGGCCGAAGGTCAGGCGCCGGCAAGGGCGTGCTTCGGGCGAAGCAGGCCTTCGCGCACCATGAGTTCGGCGTTCTGGAGGGCGTTGAGCGCGGCTCCCTTCCAGAGGTTGTCACCGCTCACCCAGAAAGAGAGTCCGTTTTCGAATGCGGTGTCGATGCGGATGCGGCCCACTCCGCACTTGATCTGCCTGCTGAAGGCAAGAGGGGTGGGAAACTGGCCGTGGGCGGGATCGTCGACGAGTTCGGCTCCCGGGAAGGCCGCAATCGCGGCCCGGGCCTCGGCCACGCTGACCGGGCGCTCGAACTCGGCGCTGACAGCCATGGAATGGGCGCGCACCACGGGCACGCGAACGCAGGTCGCCGAGACGCGAAGGTCGGGAAGCCCCATGATCTTGCGGCTCTCCAGGCGCATCTTCGTCTCCTCGCCGGTGTAGCCGTCGGGCCCGAAGGAGTCCACCTGGGGGATGAGGTTGAAGGCGATCTGGTGGGAATATTCCTCGCGCTCCATCGGCAGCCCCTTGGCGTGGGCATGGACCTGCTGCTCGAGTTCGCGGACGCCCCCGAGGCCGCTGCCGGAAACGGACTGGTAGGTCGCCGTGATGTAGCGCTTCAGCCCGAAGCGCTGGTGGAGCGGCCAGATCCCCATGAGGGCGACGGCGGTCGAACAGTTTGGATTTGCGATGATGCCCTTGTGGGCGCGCAGTGCCTGGGGGTTGATCTCGGGGATCACCAGGGGCACGGAAGGGTCGAGGCGGTAATGGGAGCTCTTGTCGATGACCAGGCACCCGGCCTTGACTGCATCCGGGGCCAGGGCCCGCGAGACGGCCCCGCTCGTCGCAAAGAAGGCAACATCGATGTCGGCAAACACGCCGGTGCGGGCCTCCTCCACGCGAATCTCCCTGCCACGGAACATCATGGGCTTGCCAGCGGACCGCCCCGATGCGAAAAGCCGGAGGCTGGCCAGGGGAAAGTTGCGCTCGTGCAGCAGCGCGAGCAATTCTTGACCCGCGGCCCCGGTGGCCCCGACGATACCTACCGTGAAAGATGGTGTCTTAACAGCTATGTCCATTTTGGAGTCGTTGAATGAAACGCGTTCCCGCCTCGGCATCAAGCCCTCAGACCGGGTCTTGGTGGTGCGGCTGGAGCCGTCCACGCTCCAGTACTACGTGCATGGGGAGATGGTGAAGAGCTATGCGGTCTCGACCTCCCGGCTTCCGCCGTCGAACGTCCGGGATTCGCTGGGAACCCCGCGGGGTCTCCATGAGATCGCCGAGAGGATCGGCGCGGGCCAGCCGGCCGGGATGGTGTTCGATTCGCGGATGCCCACCGGACGCCATTTTTCCGAGCTCCCCAATGTGCGGCCGGAGGCCAACCTGGTCGCAACGCGCATCCTCTGGCTGCGGGGCCTGGAGCCAGGCGTGAACAGCGGCGGGGATGTCGACACCCACGACCGGTACATCTACATCCACGGCACCAACCGCGAGGATCGGATTGGCGGCCCGGCCAGCGCCGGCTGCGTCCTCATGCGCAACCTGGACATCATCGAGCTCTACGACCAGGTGCGCGTCGGCGACCAGGTCCTTATCGTCGACTAGGAGTTTTTTCCAAAGAGGAGCCGGAGCGAATTGAGGCAGACGACCACCGTGCTGCCCTCGTGCGCGGCGACGCCGACCGCAAGGGGAACCACGCCGAAGATGGTCGCCGTCACCATCAGGATCACGACGCCCAGCGCCACGGTCAGGTTCTGCCGGATGATCGTGCGCGAGCGCCGGCTCAACCGGTGGGCGGCCAGGAAATTTTCGATGCGGTCGTGCATCAGGATCACCTCGGCCTGCTCAAGCGCCGCGTCGCTCCCGCGGGCGCCCATGGCCACGCTGACATCGGCCGCGGCCAGGCTGGGCGCGTCGTTCACGCCGTCGCCGACCATCGCGACTTTCTTCCCGCCGGCGCGCAGCGACTGGATGGCGGCGACCTTGTCCTCGGGGGACAGGCCGGCGCGGACCTCGTCGAGCCCGAGTTCCTCCGCAACGGCCTCCGCGCTCTGGCGGCGGTCGCCGGTCAGCATGACGGTCCTGATCCCGCGGGCCTTGAGCGCCGCAAGCACATCCCTCGACTCGGCCCGGATCTGGTCCCGGAGGAGGATTCGTCCGACAAGGTCGCTGCCCAGGACCCAGACTTCGCTCAACTCCGCGGCGGCCGGCGGCAGGTTCCTGGCCCAGCCCGCCAGCGGCCCATGCTCCAGGAGTTCGCGCCGGCCAAGAAGGAGCTGCGAGCCGTCGAGCCGGCCCGTCAACCCCTGGCCCGCGATCGACTCAAAGTCGTCGATTTCCGCGGCCGCAATCCCCGACGCCTTGGCGTGCCGCACAATTGCACGTGCGAGGGGATGCTGGGACTTGGCCTCCAGTGCGTAGGCCAGCTCCAGGATCTCCCGCTCGCGGCCCAGCGGGAAGCTTTCGCAACCGACCACGGCGAGTTCGCCGGTCGTGAGCGTCCCGGTCTTGTCGAGCGCAACGACGTCGATGCCGGCGAGGCTTTCGATCGCGGCGCCGCCGCGAAACAGGACGCCGTGCCGCGCCCCCCAGGCAATCGCCGCGAGCACGGCCGACGGTATCGACAGGACCAGGGCGCAGGGGCTCGCCACCACGAGGAGCGTCATCGCCCGGTAGAAGGCCGACCGGACGCCCGGTTGGTTGGCGAAGGCGGGAAGGTGGAAGCCCAGCCACCAGAGGAGGAACATGCCCGCCGCTGCCCCGAGGACCGCGTAGGTGTAGCCTGTTCCGAACTTGTCCGTGAACCTTTCGCTCGGCGCCTTGAGCTTCTGGGCCGTCTGGATCAGGCGGATGATCTTCTGGAGCGTGCTTTCCGAGGGCAGGCGGGCCACGTCGTACTCAACCGCACCCCACAGGTTCACGGTGCCGCTGAACACGGGATCGCCGACGCCCTTGGCCACGGGGGTCGCCTCGCCTGTCAGCGCGGACTCGTCGCTCGCGCTTGCACCCTTGATCACGGCGCCGTCTGCGGGGAACGCGTCGCCCGGCTTCACCCGCACACGCTGCCCCAGGCCAAGCTCCTCAATCGGCACCTCCCGTTCGCTCCCATCGGGCAGGACCAGGATGGCCTTCTTGGGGGCGGTCTTGAGGAGGGCGCTCACCTCCCGCTGGGTCCGGTCGAGCGCATATTCCTCCATCGCACCGGCCGCGGAAAACAGGAACAGGAGAAGCACCGCCTCCGCCCACGCCCCGATGAAGACAGCCCCCAGGGCGACTGCGAGCATCAGGAAGTGAATGTCGATCTTGCCAGTCCGGAGATTTCCCCACGTGTCCGCCGCGGCGTCCCAGGCGCCGACGAAGAGGGCCACGAGGAAAAACCCCTGGGAAAGGATCGGCGCGCCCGGCGCCGCATGGGCGGCGATCCCGCCGGCCACGCCTGCGACCCCGCACCCGGCGGCCAGCATGGCCAGCATGCGCCATTCGGGCTGGGCATGGGCGGGCTCCGCGGTGATCTCCGGCCACTCCATCTCGCGCCACAGCCATAGCTTCTCGGCGGTCTCGCAGGTGTCGCGGGCCATGACGAGGGTCTGGCCATCGCGCCGCAGGGAGTATCCGCGGGGAGCGGTGGCCGCACCCTTCCTCCCCAGCATGGACTCCACCCCCGCGACCGTCGCCGCCAGCTTTTCGGCCAGTCCACTCGTGTCGACCCGGCCGACCGTGGCCACGGACACCTTGTGCGCGGCCGCATCGATGCGCACGGCACCCACCCCGGGCTGCACCCGGAGAAATTCCGCAAGCTCCCTCACCCAATCCGAGCTGGGGTCCATACGCGAATTTGAGACGCAAAACGCGATCCTTGAAAGGCAATTTCGCCTTTTCACTTCCCGGTTTCGCCGATCTACTTGCGGTTCCAATGCCCACACCCCCTGAACAAGCCATCCTCAAGACCTCCTACGGCGAAATGACCCTGGCCTTCTGGCCCGACGTCGCCCCAAAGACCGTGGAAAATTTCAAGAAGCTCGCCCGCGAGGGCTTTTATGACGGCACCGCGTTCCACAGGGTGATCAAGGGCTTCATGATCCAGGGGGGCTGTCCCAACACCAAGGAGGGCGCAAAGGGCCAGCCGGGCACGGGCGACGCCGGCTCCAAGCTGAAGGCGGAATTCAACGACCGACCGCACAAGCGCGGCGTGATCTCGATGGCGCGCTCCGCGCACCCGGATTCCGCGGGAAGCCAGTTTTTCATCTGCCACGGCGACGCCCGGTTCCTGGACCGCCAGTACACCGCGTTCGGGGAGCTTGTGGCCGGCGACGACGTCCTGGAACGGCTGGCGGGCGTGCCGACCGCTCGGGGCGACGGCGGCGAAAAGAGCACTCCGGTCGAGCGCCTTGCGATCGAGAGCATCCGGATCGTTCCCGCCGCCGGCTGAATCAGCGGGTCACCGGCTTCGCGCCATTCGGGCCGAAGAGCTGCTCGATCAGGGGGTCAACCACCTCGGAGGTGTACTCGTTCGTGATCGAGGGGTGAAAGTAGTGACCGACCGCAAGCTCCCGGCCCGTGCGGGCGTCGTGCACCTGCATGTCGATCTCTATGATGTACGTCGTGAAGTCGAAGGTCCAGTGCTCCTGGTAGCTCAGGACGAGCTCGGCTTCCGTGGGCTTCATCGTGAGGGGACCCGCGGCCGCCACAAATCCCATGGCCTGCAGCTTGCGCTGGATGAACAGGTCCACGCTCCGGCCGTCCGAGAGCTCATGCTCCACAAACACATTGTGATAGTCGGCCAGCCTTGCCGAGGGAGCCAGGCGCGTCTGGAGGTGGCTGCAACCGGAAAGCAGGGGGACAAGGCAGAGAAGGCCAAACCATTTCTTCATCGGGAGATTTCCATCACGATTTTGCCGAATTGCCCACCTTGTTCCATGAGCGCAAAGGCGGCGGCGCCCGCCGAGAGGGGGTAGACCGCCCCCACCACGGGCGTGATCCTGTGGCGCAGGACAAAGGACAGCATGGCCGACCAATCCTGGCTGCTTCCCATGGTGGTTCCGAGAAGCGAGAGTTGGCGCCAGAAGATCTTGCGCAGGGCGACTTCCGGCACGCTTCCCCGGGTGGCGCCATAAAACACGATCCGTCCCCCCGGGGCGGCGACGTCGAGGAGATCGTTGAAGCCGGCCCCTCCCGCGCTGTCCACGATGACATCGAAGGGCCCTGACTCCCTGGCAGCCTCCGCCGCCCAGCCCGGTTTTGAGTAAAGAAACCCGCCGCGGGCGCCGAGCGCGACCGCCCTGGCTATCTTCTCCTGGGAACTGGAGGTCACCCAGGCCTCCGCCCCGTGGGCCACCGCGAACTGAAGGGCGAACAACGCCGCGCCCCCGCCCACCCCGCTGATGAGAACCCTTTCGCCGGCGTGCAGTTGACCGCGCGCGAAGAGCGCCCGGTAGGCGGTGAGTCCCGCCAGCGGAAGCGCCGCGGCCTCCTCCCAGGAAAGATGCCCGGGCTTGGGCGCAAGCTGACCGACCGGGACTGCAACCTTCTCGGCGAGCGTCCCGTCGCGCGGCAGCCCGAGGATCGAAAACGAGGCGGCCTGGGCGCGCTCGTTTTGCCCCCAGTCGAGGGCGGGATCGACGATGACCTCCCGCCCCAGCCACGCCGAATCGACCCCTGGCCCCACCGCAGCCACGACCCCCGCCCCATCAGAACCGGGGATGCAGGGGAATTTCAGGCCCGCGTACTGGCCTAGCTTGATCCAGACGTCCCTGTGGTTGAGTGCTGCCGCCCGGACCGCGACGATCGCCTCGCCCGGCGCCGGCGACGGGTCGGGCACGTCCGCCAACGCTAGCTGGTTTATGGCAGTCAGGCGCAGGGCTCGCATTCCCGGAAACCCGTCAGACCCGCGTCACGACCTCGGATGCCTTGAAGCGCACCTTGGGGGATGTGGCATACTTGTCGTTGGTTGCGCGGTACCCCGCGGCGCAGGCGCACACCGTCGTCAGCCCCTTGGCTGCCAGTCCGAGGATCTCGTTGTATTTGTCCGGCTCGAGACCCTCCATCGGGCAGGCATCGACGCCCAAGAGGGCGGCCGCTGCCATGAACCCGCCCAGGGCGATGTAAACCTGGCGCGCAGCCCAGCCGTCGAGCTTTCCGGCGGCCCGGGTCATGTCGGCAAAACCCACCATGATGTCCCGGTATCCCTTCAGCTGGTCGGCCGGAACTCCGCGGACCTCCGCCGTCCGCTGGATGAAATGCTCCACATCGGCCGTGGAGACGTCCTTCCGGGCCGTAAAGACGACAAAATGCGAGCACTCGACGGGCTGGGTCTGGTTCCAGGAGGCCGCGGACAGTTTCTGCCGCACGTCCGGGTTCTGGACGACAAAGAAATGCCAGGGCTGGAGGCCGAAGCTGGAGGGAGAAAGCACCAATGTCTCCTCAAGTGCCGTCCAGGTTTCCGCAGGGATCTTGCGGGCCGGGTCGAACTTCTTGGTGGCATAGCGCCAGTTCAGGGCGGTGAGGAGTGTTTCGGTTGAAATGTTGGACATGGAGCCTAGTTCCTAAGCCGGGAACCCCTACTTGGCAAACGACGGGAGTTTTTTCCGCACCAGCGCCGCGAGTTCCTCGCGGCCGTCGATGCGAAGGAACCAGAGCAGGATTCCGTAGGCGACGGCCCCGGCGGGAATGAGCGCGAAGACGCCGAGGGCGTCGGCCGCGCGCGGCCCCAGGCCGAGCGATGCGATCCCGCATTTTCCCACCGCCACGAGGATGCCCATCCCGAGCGCTGCCAGCAGCACCTTGAACACGCTTGGCCAAAGCGGCGCGAACGTGAGCTCCGGGATCCGGCGCGCGAGCGCCCTCTGGAGGAGGAGGGTCTGCACGACGATGGCCACGGTGCTCGCAAGGACCAGCCCGAGGACGCCCAGCCACCGCATGAGCAGCAGGCTCAGCCCCAGGTTCACGCAAAAATCCACGACTGCGACTTTCACCGGCGTCGAGGTGTCCTTCACCGAGTAGAACGCTCGGACGGTCAGGTTCACGATCGAGAAGAACGGCAGGCCCACCACGTACAGCATCAGAAGGGGGGCCATCAGGTGCGCGTCCCCCGTCGTGAACTTCCCGTGCCGGAAGAGCAGGTCCACGATCGGCTGGCTTAGCAGGCCGAGGCCGACCGCCGCCGGCACGTTGATCGCCAGGATGAGGCGGAGCCCCTTGCGGTAGTCGTCCGCCATCCCGAGGAAATTCCGCTCCACCGCGTGCCGGGCGATCAGCGGGTAGACGACCGTCGAGACCGCGATCGCAAAGACGCCGATCGGCAGCTCCATCACCCGTCCCGCGTAAAAGATCAGCGTCCCCGCGAAGTCGTTCAGGGAGTAGGCCAGCAGGCTCGAGACGTACAGGTTCACCTGGTAGATCGCGCTGCCGAAAAATCCGGGCGCCATGAGCCTGCCGATCTCACGGACCCGGGGCGACAGGCCGAGGTCGAAGGCAGGCCGCCACCCAAGTTTCACAAGGACCGCCGCCGGCACGGATAGCTGGAGGAATCCCCCCAGGAGCACGCCCGCGCAGAGCCAGTGCATTTCCCCAAGGGGCGAATGGGCGAAATGGAGGCCCGCCCCCCCGAGGGTTGCGATCATGGAGAGGTTGAGCCAGATCGGCGAGAGGGCCGGCTCCGTGAAGTGTTCGAACACGTTGAGCGTCGCATTCAGGGCCGCGGCGAGGCACACGAAGGCAAGGTACGGGAAAAGCAGGACCGAAAGATCGGCGATCAGGTACCAGCGGCCTGCAAGGCCCGGCAGGATCCCCCGGGAGTGGCCGAGGAGAAACATCGCGATTCCGGCCAGGGTCCCGGTCACGAGCGCGAGCCAGCTCGTCACCTGGTTCAGGAGGACGTAGGCTCCCGGGCGGCCCCGGTCGTGCAGTTCATGCTGGAGGGTCGGCAGAAAAGCCGCTGTCAGGGACCCCTCCCCCAGCAGCCTGCGAAACAGGTTCGGGAGCCGAAATGCCGTCAGGAACGCCGAGTTCAGGACGCTCGCCCCGAAGATGTCGGCGCTCAGGGTGTCGCGCGCAAGCCCGAGCACCCGCGAGACAACGGTCAGGAACGAGACTACGCCGATATTCTTGAGTTTCTTGGACAAGGTCGATCGCCCGTTCGCTTCGATCCCGCTCAGGGCTTCGGCTTGATTTCCGACTTGGGTGCCGGAACGGCCTCCTTGGCCGGGGCCTTGGTCTCGCCGGCCTTGTCGGCCAGCTTTCCCCCGTCCCCTGCGGGTTTCCCCTCCCCACCCGCCGGAGGCGTCTGCGTCTTCTTGTAATCCGTTATGTAAAACCCGGTTCCCTTGAAGATGAGCCCGGCGCCGGCCCCGATCAGGCGCT
>Ga0302319_10003529_pt1 | contig 32626 bp, 33 predicted proteins | sample Bog_T0_2_FD_203319 | JGI IMG/M metagenome (GOLD analysis project Ga0302319, IMG submission 203319) | Peat permafrost microbial communities from Stordalen Mire near Abisko, Sweden - Bog_T0_2 | ecosystem: Environmental > Terrestrial > Soil > Wetlands > Peat | place: Sweden: Abisko, Stordalen Mire... | reverse complement strand
ACCAGCGACCTCTTCCGTGTCAAGGAAGCGCTCTAACCAACTGAGCTACGCGCCTGCGATGCAACACTAGATAGTCTATCAGGATGATGGCTGCCAGGAAACCTACGCCTTCCCCTTTCAGGGGCGACAACTGCCCTCATAGAATGCCCAGAGCCAAGCTCTGTGACTGTGTGACCCCGGCAACAAGGCGAGCCTCAGACGCGCCGCCGGTCGAGGCGGTTCGTTTATGAGTCCGGTTCCATGCTGTACCATCGTGGACTAACGAAGAACTGTCCTGCGCCTGCGAGCTGCTGTCCGGCATCTTCCAGAGTGGGCACGGCCTTTCAGCTTCTTGGATGGAAAGCCGCCTTACCCTGATGCCGTCTCATGGATAGCTCCGGCGTGGTTTGGCGCTTCCGTCCGCTGGTTGCCAGAGTCTGCCATGAGCGACGTTTCGAACGCACGATTGAGCCCATTCCGCACCGCTCCCAACCTGCTTACGCTGCTGCGTATTTGCCTGGCTCCTTTTCTCGTGGCGGCCATCCTGGAGGAGCACTTCGCACTGGGCTTCGGACTGTTTGTGACGGCTGGCCTGACAGACGCGCTGGATGGCACCTTGGCCCGGGTACTGAAACAGCGATCCCGGCTGGGCGAGTACCTTGACCCGGTGGCCGACAAACTGCTGCTGAGCACGTTGTTTCTGGTCCTGACCCATATGTCACTGATTCCGGCCAGGGTCACCGTGCTCGTCTTCGGCAGAGACGTGGGAATCCTAGTCGTGTCGGCCATTCTGTATGCAGCCGTGGGCCGGCGCGAATTCATCCCCAGCTTGTTTGGCAAGGCCAACACCTGCGTGCAAGTCAGTGCGGTGGCCGCCGTACTCCTGCATCAGCTCACCCAGGCTGCTTGGGTGGCGGCAGCGCGGACACTGGCCCTTCAGGCGACAGTCGTGCTGACTGTGGTCTCTGGCCTGCACTACGCATGGGTCGCTTCGCGGCGTGTCGGCGCTGCGGCGGCCAACGGCCACAGCGTCAAGTGAGGCGGGCTGGTAGCCGGGTTCTAGGCTTCGTCCGACACGTCCTCTGGTTCGACGGTTTCTTCAATCTCCATGTCACGGAATTCATCGGAGTCAAAGACTTCGCCACATTCCAGGCACTCGACATACTCGGTGTCTTCGTGCCGGGAAACGATTCGTACCCTGGGGTGCTTGCAGATGGTGGCCATCGCTTCGGGATTGTTGGGATGAAGTGCTCTTTCCGCCAGATTGTAGCGGTCTTTTCCATAATTTAAAACCGATATTTGTTGAATCTTTCCCCGTAAGCCAAATTCTCCCGTTAATCGGAGGTGGATTCGTGCCAGACTTGAACCCCGACAGAATTGGTCGTATACTGAATGCGGACCGAAGAAGTCGGATATTCAATGCTCAAACTGACAAAGAAGGCCGATTACGGGTTGATGGCGCTCAAGTACCTGGCCGAACACCCTGAGACTCCTGCCCTGAGCGCGAAGGATGTTGCGGACGCCTACGGCATACCAGCCCAGTTGCTTGCCAAGATTCTGCAACTGTTGACCAAGCACGGGTTGCTGCGGTCGCACGCCGGCATGAATGGCGGCTACGCCTTGGCGCGGGATGCGCGCAAGATTTCGGCCTACGAGGTCATTCTCGCCATCGACGGGCCGTTTTTCATCACCTCGTGCACCAAAGGCGCCAAGAGCTGCGACCTCACGCCGAGCTGCACCATCAAAGAACCTCTGGCGCGGGTAAACGACACAATCGCCGGCGTGCTGAAGAGCATCAGCATTCACGATCTGGCGGAGTTTGAGCAACCGGGATTGAAGGCCCGCGAGTCTCACGGGTTGGTTTCACTGACGCTGTAAAACAATTGACGATGTAACAGATTTTCCCCCCTCCGTGACGAGCGGAGACGAGCATTCAGAAGGATGGAGACTTTAAATGGCTACATTTGCCAGCAATGTGGAAACGCCCGTAGGCGTCAGTTTGCCGATCTATATGGATAATCACGCCACCAGCCCCCTGGATCCGCGGGTTCTGGAAGCGATGCTCCCTTATTTCACCACCAAGTTTGGGAACGCGGCCAGCCGCAACCACTCCTTTGGATGGGAGGCGGAGCAGGCCGTCGAGAAGGCTCGTGAGCAGATTGCCAGGCTGATTGGTGCCACCGCCAAGGAGATCATCTTCACCTCCGGCGCCACGGAGAGCAACAACCTTGCCATCAAGGGCATTGCGGAGATGTATCGCGAGCGCGGCAACCATATCATTACCCAGGTCACCGAGCACAAGGCGGTGCTCGACACCTGCAAGCGCCTTGAAAAATACGGCTACCGCGTCACCTATCTTCCGGTAAAAGCCGACGGTCTCATCGACCTGGACGACCTGAAGCGGGCCATCGACGACAAAACCATCCTCGTCTCCATCATGGCCGCCAATAACGAAATCGGAGTCCTGCAGCCTATCCGCGAAATCGGCAAGCTGTGCCACGAGAAAGGCGTCATCTTCCACACCGACGCTGTGCAGGCGGTAGGTAAGGTCCCGGTCAACGTGATTGCCGACAACATTGACGTGCTCTCGCTCTCCGGACACAAGATTTATGGGCCCAAGGGCGTAGGCGCGCTCTATGTGCGCCGGCGCAACCCGCGCGTGCAAATTGCGGCGCAGATCGACGGCGGCGGCCACGAACGCGGCATGCGATCCGGCACGCTCAACGTCCCCGGCATCGTCGGCCTCGGCAAGGCCTGCGAAATCGCATTTGAGGAGATGGACTCGGAAGCTGCCTACCTGCGCGGCCTGCGCGACCGGCTGAAGGCCAAGCTCGAGTCCGAGCTCGACTACGTGCATGTCAACGGCTCATGGGAACACCGTCTTCCGGGCAACCTGAACATGAGCTTTGTCTATGTCGAGGGCGAGTCGCTGCTCATGGGCATCAACGACGTAGCCGTTTCCAGCGGTTCGGCATGCACCTCAGCGACGCTTGAGCCTTCGTATGTTCTGAAAGCGCTGGGCTTGGGCGATGATGTGGCGCACAGCAGCATCCGGTTTGGCCTGGGCCGCTTCAACACCCAGGCCGAGGTGGATTACGTCGCTGCGAAGGTCATCGAGATTGTGAAGCATCTGCGCCAGCTTTCACCGCTCTATGAAATGGTGCTGGAAGGCATCGATTTGACCAAGATTCAGTGGGCGGCGCACTAGAGGCTGGTGAAGGGTGCAATGACAAAGAAACCTATAAGTTGGACCTTGTTCGTTTGGATTCTCCTGACGATGACGGTGGTCGCATTTGGCATGGACATGGCGATCAACCCCACCTTGCGCAACCAGGCCGGGTCGATCCACTCTGAATTTTGGCGGTTTGCATTTCCAGTGCAGATAGTTTCAAACGCTGTGGTTGCAATTGCGGTACGGTTTATCGCAAATTGGCGTTTTACCAAGCAGGATCACCCAGGTTTGTAAGTGTATCGAAGTTCTCGATTGCGTAGTAGAAATTTTCGATTCGGAGTTCGTAACTGCCGAATCTAACGAAAGTACGGCGGCTTCCCCGCAGGAGGATTTGAATCATGGCATACAGCGACAAGGTGATTGACCACTACAACAACCCGCGCAATGTGGGCCAACTCGACAAGGCTTCAACCGAAGTGGGCACGGGTCTGGTCGGCGCGCCGGAGTGCGGCGACGTAATGCGTTTGCAGATTCGCGTGAACCCTGAGACACAGGTCATCGAAGAGGCCAAGTTCAAGACCTTCGGCTGTGGTTCCGCAATTGCCAGCTCTTCACTGGCCACTGAGTGGATCAAGGGCCGGACCGTCGAGGACGCGCTCGGCATCAAGAACACTGACATTGTGAAGGAACTGTCGCTGCCGCCAGTCAAGATTCACTGTTCGGTGCTGGCCGAGGATGCGATTCGCGCAGCCATCGGCGACTGGAAAAAGAAGAACAACGTTGCGGAAACGGCAGATGCCGTAGCTGCAACCACCGCCCACTAGAGAATCGCCAGCACCGGCGCAAAGACTGGGTGCCCCATCCATTCGCGTCTTTTGCGAATGGGTGGGAAGCCTCGAAGGCCCGAACTCAGGACAACAGAAAAGGCACGAATGTCGAACATGGTCACAATCGAATCCAAACCCGCTGAGGGCGCTTTTGCGGCTCAGGCTCAGACGGCTACCCCGCAGGCGCCTGCCGCAGGCGGAGTTGGCCCCACCGCAGGCGGCTTGCAGCTCACCGAGCGTGCCATCAAGCGCGTTCGCGTTGCCATGGCCAAGGAAGGCGTGTCGCCGGAACAAGGCGGTTTGCGCCTGGGTGTCATGGGCGGCGGCTGCTCCGGGCTTTCGTATTCCATCAAGTTCGACACCCAGCCCCGCGAGCGCGACCGCATTTATGACTTCGACGGCGTGCGCGTCTTCGTCGATCCCAAGTCGTTCCTCTACCTCCACGGCATGACGCTGGACTACGAGGAAACGCTGATGCGCCAGGGCTTCAACTTCATCAATCCGAACTCCACGCGCTCCTGCGGCTGCGGTTCGTCGTTCTCTTAAGTCACGCCCCGCAGGTTCCGCTTCGCAAGAGTTCAAAATATGCTCAAGGTCCTCGACACCGCCATTCCGATTGCCTGTTGGTCCTGTTCAGTCGGGCACAACGATTCCACCCTCTTTTGCCCGCATTGCAGCAAGATTCAACCCCCGCCGGGAGGCGATTTTTTCCAGGTCTTTGGCTTGGATCGGCGCTTCACAATCGATCAGCCCGCTCTGGAGCATGAGTTTCATCGCCTCAGCCGCAAGGTGCATCCCGATCGCTTTGCCCGCGCCGGCGAAAACGAGCGCCAGTGGAGCCTGGCAGACACCGCCCTCCTGAACGACGCTTATCGCACCCTCAAAGAGCCATTGCATCGCACCGAATACCTGCTCAAGCTGGAAGGCGCACAGATTGGTGAGGAGCACGCAGGCAAAAATCGCGCGAGTGAGGACGGCAAGGGCCCAAAAGACCCATCGCGCGTTCCAGCTGACCTGCTTGAAGAGGTTTTTGAACTGAACATGCAGCTTGAAGAGATGCGCCTGGCCCGCAAGATGGGTGAAGCGGACCCAGTATTGCAATCTGATTTGGAGCAGGCGAAAAGGAAATTCGAAGGCCTGCTTGCGGATGTAGATGGAGACCTGCGCGCCCAGTGGCAGGTGTGGGACACAGGCGACAGCACAACTCGACCAGCCGCGCAAAAAACCATGGTGGCCCTGCTGGACCGGCGGCGCTACCTCAGCAATCTGGTCCGCGACGTGACCGAAACCCTGGGAGCCTGACCTGCGGTCCGAAACATCTCATCGTGCCAGCGCAAAGAATGAGTCGCGCCATTGATGCGTGCAAAAAATGCGGGGCCGTAGCCCCTGAGGGAAATCAACACTCGTATGGCGGAATCGAACTCGAATGGCCGCGTAGTTGGAATCGACCTGGGAACCACCAATTCCCTGGTCGCTTATATGCAGGGCGATGCGCCCGTGGTGATTCCGGGCGCGGATGGCCTGAACCTGGTCCCGTCCGTGGTGGCGCTGGACCCTGTTCCGGCCGATGGTGGGCGCCCCACGGTCACCGTTGGCAACACCGCGCGCAAGGCGCTCATTGAGTCGCCTGAACGCGTCATCTATTCCGTCAAGCGACTCATGGGCCGCGGCATTCAGGAGATTCAGGATGAGCTGAAGCTGTTTCCCTTCCGCCTTGCAGACGATGTAGAAGCCGGCGAGGTCCCGCGCATCACGCTCGGCGAACTCCGCTTTACGCCACCTGAGATTTCCGCCTACATCCTTCGCCAGCTCAAGCGCAACGCCGAGCGATTCTTTGGCGCGCCGGTCACCCAGGCTGTCATCACCGTGCCGGCCTACTTCAACGACGCGCAGCGGCAGGCCACCAAAGACGCGGGCCGCATGGCCGGCCTGGAAGTTCTACGCCTGGTGAACGAGCCCACCGCGGCCGCGCTCGCCTATGGCCTCGATCGCGCCAAGGTCGGCACCATCGCTGTCTACGATCTCGGCGGCGGCACGTTCGATATTTCGATCCTCAAGCTGCGCGACGGAATCTTCGAGGTGCAGTCCACTAACGGCGATACCCACCTCGGCGGCGACGACATCGACAACCTTCTGCTCGCCATTGCCCTGGATGAGATCTACGCCGAGCATGGAGTGGATTTGCGCGGCCATCCGGGCGCTGTGCAGGCGTTACGCAAAGCAGCCATCGACGCCAAAATCAGGCTGTCTACGGAGCCAGTGGCGAAATTCGACATTGAGCTACCCAACGGCGACCGCTATCAACGCGAGATTCCGCGCGCGGTCTTCGAAGTGCTGATCGAGCCCGTGCTCGAGCGGACAGCAAACCCCTGCAAACAGGCGCTGATCGACGCGGGCATTACCCCCGAGCAGATCGACGAAGTGGTGCTGGTCGGCGGATCGACGCGCATACCCGCGGTCCGGCAGTTGGTAGACGATCTCTTCCATCTTGCGGCCCGCGGTAAGAAGCCGCACATCGAGCTGAATCCCGACGAAGTGGTTGCGCTGGGTGCGGCCGTGCAGGCCGATATTCTGGCCGGCGCATCGAAGACCACTGAAGAGATGCTGCTCCTCGATGTAACCCCGCTTTCGCTCGGCATCGAGGCGCTGGGCGGAACGGTTGCGCGCATCATCCAGCGCAACTCCACCATTCCCGCGTCGGCCACAGAGCATTTCACCACCGGCGTTGAAGGCCAGACCAACGTGGCCATTCACGTCGTGCAAGGCGAGCGTGAGCTGGCCGCAGATTGCCGGTCGTTGGCGCGGTTCGATCTCCGCGGCATTCCGCCCATGAGCGCTGGCCTGCCGCGCATCGAGGTCAAGTTCCTCATCGACGCCGACGGCATTCTGAAGGTGACGGCGCGCGAACAGCGCAGCGGACAAGCGGCAAAGATCGAAGTCAAGCCAACCTACGGGCTCACCGATGACCAGGTCGAAAGCATGATCCTCGACTCCTTCGACAATGCCGAAGCGGACTTTGCCGCGCGCCTGCTCATCGAGGCGCGCAACGAGGCGGAGACTATCCTGTCTCTCGTGGATCGCGCACCGGGAAGTCCCGCGTGGATGCAGTTGACCGGCGAGGAACATGCGGCGATTGCGGCGGCCCGCGACCGCCTGGCAAGCGTCAAGTTGGGCGAGGATTCGGCCGCGATCCGTCAAGCGACCCTCGCGCTGGACCTGGCCACGCGACGCTACGCGGAGTTGCAAATGGATGCCGCCGTCACCACCGCCATTCGCGGCAAAACGATGGATGCCGCCGGCGAAGACATGGGCGAGACAATCAACGCACCTCACCCCATGGCCGCGGCGGAGTTCAAGTAGAGCCCCAGGACCGCGTGCCCCATCCTTTTCGAGCTTCGTAAGGAAAAGGTGGGATGCCAAGCGAAAGAGACGTATTTTATGAGCGATTCAACCGAGAAAAACATTCCCGCCGACAAACTCGTCCGCGTCACCTTTCAGCCCGAAGGTAGAACGGTTGAGTTCGAGTACGGCACCCTGCCCTACGAGCATCACGGCAAGCCGATGTCGTTTCTTGACGTGGCGGAGAACTTCAACATCTTTCTCGACCATGCCTGCGGCGGCGTATGCGCCTGCACCACCTGCCACCTGTGGATCAAGGATCAGGCCGGCATCAGCGAAGCGGACGACGACGAGATTGACCGCATGGACATGGCCGCCGACCAGCAGTTGGACTCGCGCCTCGGCTGCCAGGCCGTGATCACCAAGCCCGGCGACTACGTAGTCGAGATTCCCAAGTGGAATCGCAACTACGTCTCCGAGGGCAAGCCGCTCACCCTGGCGGAAGAAAAATAAGGAGCAATCGATGCCCCGCGAGATTCTATGGACCGACGCTGAAGAAATCGGCATTCAGCTGCAGGAGAAGTTCCCCGACCTGGCCCCCTTCACGGTGCGCTTTACTGATCTGCATCGCTACGTGACCGAGCTTCCCGGCTTCGCCGACGATCCGGCAAAATCCAACGAGCCGAAGCTCGAAGCCATTCAGATGGCCTGGCACGAAGAGTGGCAGGACGCGCAAGGCTGAGCGGAGTTCTCTGGTCTTCCGTGTGTTCCGGTAAAATCTACCGGGCCGCTCATCCTCACTCGTAATCCCGCCGCTCGCTCCAGCCAAACGAACCTTCAAAGTGATGGAACTCGTTCTCTTGTCCCGGCACAAGGTAAACACTCAGCACATCGAAGCGGACCGGCGGAGCCGTGTCCTGGGGCAACTGGCGCACGTACTGGCGGGCCAGCCTGCGTAGCGTGCTGCGCTTGTGCGAGTCGACGGCAACCTCCGCTGCGGCCAAGTCATGAGCCGTCCGCGTCTTTACCTCGACAAAGCACAACAAAGGCCCGAGCCAGGCGATCAAGTCCAGGTCGCCGGGAAGGTTGCCCGCGGACCAGCGCCGCGCCACCACCGTGTAGCCCTTGCGGCGCAGATAAAAGAACGCCGCGTCCTCGCCTTCAATGCCGGTTACCAGATGGGCGGGCAGTGTTGATGAGCCTCGCTTCTGGGCCATCCAGTTCAGTCCGGCCAGCGTCCGCTCAACGCAGGTACTCCGCATTTGTCCAACCCAACCCATGGCAATCCATTTTCGGCTCTACGGTCGAAAGGCGCAAATGCCGGAAGGCGTAGCCGGGTCGCCGTGAACATCGGCGGCCCGGCGAGTCTGACCGAGTTCAGGCCGTCGCAACCTCAAGCGCGTTGGCGTGCTCGTGCTCTTTTTCCACCTGCGTCAGCGCCTCTTCCAGGATGTCGAGCGCTACCGTGGCTTCGTGTTCATTCACGATGAGCGGCGGGCAAAGACGGATCGAAGTTTCGCCGCAGCCGAGCACCATCAGGCCGCGCTCGAATGCCAGCGTCTCCACGCGATTGCGGAGCGCCGTCATCGGCTCGCGCGTGACCTTGTCCTTCACCAACTCAATGCCGATCATCAGGCCGCGTCCGCGCACATCGCCCACCAGCGGATGCGTTTGCTTCCACCCGCGCAGGCGTTGCAGTATGAAGTCGCCCACGCGGGCTGCGTTGCGTATACCCTCGCGCTCCAGCACGTCCATCGTCGCAAGCGCGGCGGCCAGCGAGACCGGATTTCCCCCGAAAGTAGACGCGTGCGATCCCGGCACCCAGTCCATGATCTCGGCGCGTGTCATGCAGATTCCCAGCGGCATCCCGCTCGCGATGCCCTTCGCCATACACACCATATCCGGCTCCACGCCGGAGTGCTCAATGGCCCACCATTTCCCCGTGCGCCCGGCTCCGCATTGCACCTCGTCCACCACCAGCAGAATCCCGTGCCGCGTGCAAATCGCCCGCAGTTCGCGCAGAAAGTTGTCCGGCGCCACCACGTAACCACCTTCACCCTGGATGGGCTCGATGAAGATGGCCGCAACCTCCTCCGGCGCGAGGATGGTCTTGAACAGCTTCTCTTCAATGAAATGCGCGCAGCCCATGCTGAAAGCTTCCTCTTCCTCTGCGCCGCCCTTGCAGCCGCGATAGGCATAGGGGTAGCGGATGTGGGTCACGCCAGGAACCAGCGGAGAGAAGCGGCGCTTCTGTTGCGGCTTCGAGCCCGTCAGCGAAAGCGCGCCCATGGTACGTCCGTGGAATGCTCCAAAAAACGAGATCACCTGTTGTCGGCCCGTATGGTAGCGAGCCAGCTTCAGCGCGCACTCAATCGCCTCCGCACCGGAGTTGCCGTAGAAAAACTTGTGCGGCCCCGGCATTGGCGCCACAACCGACAAACGGTCCGCCAGGTCGGTCAGCGGTTCGTGGTAGAAATCCGTCCCGGAAATGTGAATCAACTCCGCAGCCTGCTTCTGGATGGCCGCCACTACCTCAGGATGGCAATGTCCGGTAGAGGTAACTGCAATGCCCGCGGCGAAGTCGAGAAACTCGTTGCCGTCCACATCTTCCACGCGGATGCCGCGACCGCGCCGCGCCACCAGTGGATAGGAGCGGGTATAACTCGGCGAGATCAACCGTGTATCGGCGGCAACGGCTGCCTGCGCCTTGGGTCCGGGGAGCGGACAAATAAGTTTGGGGCCGTATTGTGCGTATAGCTCTTGCTTGGTCATGATCTTGACTCCTTTATAAACGGCTGTCATTCTGAGCGACCCTCAGCGCAGCGAATGCGATTCGAAGGATCCGCATTTCTGTCGCTGCACATGGTCGCTGCGCTCCAGGCGTCTTCCCATCTTGCCGGATCGTGCATTTAGGCCTGGAAAGGCCCGTAAAGGCGGGCGGCGAAGGGCAATCGTTCGCCCTCGGCGGAAGAGTGCTAGTCGCTTGCGAAGAGGCTCGGTCGAGTGCGGGTGGGAAGCACGCGGAGATGCTTCCGCGGGCAGATGATCCGCGCGCGCGACCGCGACCAGCGTATGGAGGCCGGCGCAAGCGTCATTGCGTGGGTGTTCTGCGTGTGCATGGGAGTCCCGCTGGCTTGAGCATAGCCCATTTTCAGGTGCGGTGTATAGCAGAGCCGTATCGCAAGATCCGGTCGATTGATTCGCCGGGGATTCAAGGCTGGGGATTTTGAAGGTTCATTGGGATGGTCGGTTTGCCGTCTCCAACCTCGCCCATCTGAAGTCCTACAGTCGAAACGCGTGCGGGTATCACGAACTCAACGTCGCCATCCTTCGCGCTGTGCGCCGGTACAAGTTCGTCCAGGTCGTTTGACGGAGGCTGCAATGATCCCGCCACCGACAGCCTGAAGGAAGCCGACCAAAAATTCGCGTCGAAACGATTATTGTTCGTCATGCGAACGATAAAATGCACGGAGACTTTGTCTGGTGAGTAGGGATCGACACGCGCCGATAGCAGTCTGAAAACCGCGTCCCCTGACCTGACCTCGGTATTCGCCGGGAGGGTGAGCGATCGTGCCCCCACGGCCCCCGTGGTAGGGTGTGTCCCCGCATTTGCTTCTTCCGCCGGAAGCATCCCCCCTCCAGTGGAATCAGTCTTGTCTTGAATCGCCGCGGCCGGCTGAGAACTCCGGTTGAAGCAGCCCGTCTGATGAACAGCTGCCAGCAAACCGGTCACAGCGGTAATGATCGCTGCGCTCGCCGTCAGAAGCCCAGGCAACGTCTGCCACCAACTCTTGGATTCGGAATCTGGATCTCGAGCCATACGTGATTCTCCCAGGGACTGAGCTTCCCTTCGCAGCTCCCGGGCCCCTCAGGGTCCCCAAACCAATTCAAGGGATTCTATCGGAACGGTCGCTCCTGCGCATCTCGGCGCTTGTTCCATTGCTCCCGGACGCTAGAAATAACTGAGCCACCAACCCGTGTGGCGGCGCCTGTAATCCGCAAACCACGCGCACGGAAAATTGAGAACCACCAGAAGCACCAGCCAGGTAAGATAGACAACACGCAACCCGTGTCCATAACCATCCGGTATTTCATTCATCCAGAAGCTGCCTTTCCATAACCAGCCGACGGGTTGGTGGTAGAGATACGCCAGGAGAATAGCGGCGAAATGGATGGCGTAGAGATGCAGGACATAAAACAGCAGGGGCACGCGGCCGAAGACCACGATTGGCTTGCTCCATCGCCGGAAAGCTGCTGATCGACTTGCCTTCTCGACGAATGAAAACAGGATGAGCGATGGGCCCAGGGTCATCAGCAGGTATTGCAGCGAGGCTGGATATTTTTCTACATCCAGAAAACTCACCACGCTCATTGCCAAGCTGCTTTGCACATGCCACTCACCTGGAGAGTTCCTCGCCACTCCCGCCCCCGGATTTCCATACGCATTGAAAGCGCGCAACACGATAAAGGTTCCGGTGGCAACAACGCCAAGCCAGAGCATGATCCGGGCTCTCCGCTCGGCCGGCTTGTCGAATACTTTGCCGAAGACATAGCCCAGTGCCATGACTCCGAGGAGCGGAACCAGCGGAAAGAGAACGAAGAAATGTGTGTGGGGCACCACGCCCTTGCGATGCAGGATGCTCCACAACCAGTCAAATCGTCCCAGCTCTGCCGGCTGCACCGCGTCGAACAGGTCATGGAGAAGGACAAGCGCGAGGCCGACGGCAAGCGTTACCTTATCTGGAAGGCGAACCAGCAGAGCCAGCACGATCATGCAGCAGCCGAGGGACCAGATGACGCCGCCCATTTGCCAGAAAACGAAGGTCCAGGCGTATTCGATGATCGTGAACTCGATGACTACAAGCCACAGTCCTCTTGTCCAAAGGAACCTTGAAACCGCGCTTGCGGAGTTTGTCTTGCGTCGATACAAATATGCCCCCGTTCCCGCAAGAAAGAAGAATAGAGGCGCACAGAAATGAGTAATCCAGCGGGTGTAGAAAAGCAGCGGATAGGTCTGAGTCACATCCTCCGGCTCGAAGGGAATGTTGGTCAGAAAATCACGCAGATGGTCGATCGCCATCACCACCAGGGCGAGGCCACGCATGAAATCGACTGAAACGATCCGGTCCCCTGGGGCTTGATTGCTCAGACCGTGGAGAATCGCGAGCCTGGGCTTTGCTCCAGCCATGACATTGGGCATGGTTCTCTCCCTGTGCGGTGGGTCGCGAGTTGGGAGATGTAAGGCGCGGCGACCCAGCGAAACAAGAATAGTATCCCTGGAAATCTTCTAGATCGCCACGAAATTTGCATCGCAGGTCCGCTTACAAAGGTTTCTTGTTAAAGGCCGTGGCTGGCACCAGTGCGGCCGGAGCATCTCCGTCCAGCGCTACGGCGCCGTGCTCGAAGATTTTCAGCGCCGCATCGTCAACCGCCAGCGTCATCCAGCAGACGGCGCCCTTCTTCAGGATGCCGCAAACCGTCTCCACCGTTCGCTTGATATCGGGGTGCCCGATGAAGCTGCCGGTTGCGCGCTCGATCCACACGCTGTGGGTGCCCAGTGTATATGCGCCGTATGTCGGGCCAGAGACGTCCAGGCTCTTCTTGATACCCTCTGATGCGCCCTCGCCAACGCCCGCCAGGTCCTTCTCGGTCATCTGCTGCCCAAAGCAGTCAAACGGCAAAGTCACAACAACAATCACGGATGGAGGGTCTCCATGCCGCGCAGTCAGCGCAAGCTGGGCGCAGGCCACACCCTTCTTTTCATCCTCGCTGGTCGCACTCTTGCTTGCCTGTTGCTGCACCACCGGGAGCACTGGGGCCATATCCATCACTTCCCAGTCCGCCGGCAGGCTATAGGTAAATCCGAGGTCGCTGGCATGGATTTGATCAGCCTGAGCCTGATCCGAATGGCCCTGATCGGGAGGGGCGGAAGCTGGCGCCTGGGACAGAAGCGAAGTGGCACACAGCGCGAGGAGGGTTGGAAACTGGCTGGCGTTCATTTGGCCGCCAGTCTACCACAGCGGGCGAACGGCCAACCCTTCTACCTGATCAACAACCCCCAGGCTACCGAAATGACCCCGCCGATCGAGGATACGATTCCCAGGTACCAATAGATGCGGCTGCGCGTAAGCAGCGTCACAGAGCTGACCACCAGGCCAATCTCCAGCAGCGCCTCGCCCAGGTCAAAGAATTTCGCCTGGCGCTCAGCCTGCTTCACCTTCCCCTCCAGCGCCTCGGCCTCTTTCTGCTCTTCTTTCAGGTCGTCGGCCCACTTGGCCTGGTGGTCGGCATAGGCCTTGGCAATCTTCTTGGCGCCGTCTTTGTCGGCTACGGTCACCACGTTCAGCACATCGGTGATCAGGGCCGTGTCGTAGGCGCGATTCTTCTTGGCCTGGTACTCGTTCCACGTATCGCTGGCCTCGGCCTGCTTCAGCACTGCCTCAGTATGGGTCCGATGGCCCAGAACCGTGGTCAGGGCCACCATCACAGCCACTACGCTCATGGTAAAGGCGACCGGGCGCAGCGACCGCTCATGCTCGCCGTGTTCAGCTTGTTCCTGCAATTCCTGCGCTTCGTTGGGTTCCATGGGGACCTCCTGATGCAATGTGGGGAAAATCCGGACTACTTGCGCTTCCAGCGCACCCCGTCCTTCGAGTCTTCGATGATAACGCCCTTCTCGGTCAGCTCGTTTCGAATCTGGTCGGCGCGCGCAAAGTTGCGCTGCTTCTTGGCCAGTGTGCGTTCGGCCAACAGCGCATCGATAGCTTCGTCCGTAAGCGATTGGCGGGCAAGCAGCTCGGGAGCCACATCGGCAAGCCGTCCGGACTGCCCAGCCCACTCCAGTGCTCTGCGTGTGGGCTCGGCGTCGCGGTCGGCAATCACGTCGAAGACCGCGTCGAAACTTGCCAGCACCGCCAGGATAGCGGCACGATCAGCTGTGAAAAGCTGGCCCTGGTCGATGGCCGTATTGGCCGCGCGAATCAAGTCAAAGATGGGCGCCCGGGCTTCCGCGGTATTCAAGTCGTTTGAAAGCGCGTCCAGGTAGCCTGCTTGTGCAGTCCTGGCCGCCTCTTGCAACGCACGATTGGAGCCCTCCGCGAGATTCGCCTGCGTCAGCCGCTCTTGAAAGGTCCGCAGCCGCTCAATCGCGTTGGTGGCCTCAATCAGCCCGTCGAAAGTGAAGTTGAGCTGGTGGCGATACGGCACGGAGACCAGCGCAAGCCGGATGGCGGAGGCCTTGTACCCCTTCAGCAGCAGGTCGCGCAGCGTAAAAAAGTTGCCTTCGCTCTTTGACATCTTGCGCCCGTCGACCAGCAGAAAGCGAACGTGCATCCAGTGGCGCGCAAACAGCTTATGGGTTACACTCTCGCTCTGCGCAATCTCGTTTTCGTGGTGCGGGAACATAAGGTCTTCGCCGCCGGCATGCAGATCGAAGCTGTCGCCCAGGTACTCCATTGCCATGGCCGAGCACTCAATGTGCCAGCCCGGCCTGCCGCGGCCAATCGCCGTATCCCAGAAGGTTTCGCCGGGCTTGGCAGCCTTCCACAGCGCAAAGTCGCGGGCCGAGTCTTTCTCATACTCGTCCAGGTCCACGCGGGCCCCGTCCTCCATCCCGCTCAAGTCCTTCTTGCTCAGCTTGCCGTATTCCGGGAACGACGCAAGCCGGAAGTACCACGAGCCGTCTTCCGTCCGGTACGCTGCGCCCGCCGCGGCCAGCCGTTCGATCAGTTCGACCATGCGCGGAATGTGCTCTGTTGCGCGGGCAATAATCTCCGGCTGCTCCACTCCTAGAGCCTCAAGGTCTTCAAAAAAAGCCTCTTCAAAGCGCTTTGTGTACTCGTGAATGGGCTCGCCGGCGGCTGCCGCGTTGCGAATAATCTTGTCGTCGACGTCGGTGATGTTCATGACGTGGCGAACCGGGATTCCGGTCAGGCGAAGAAAACGCCGCAGAATGTCGATCTGCAGGAACGTGCGGAAGTTGCCGATATGGCCGTAGTCGTAGACCGTGGGGCCGCAGGCGTACATGCGAAGCGCCTGGCCGTCTGCGGGGAAGAGTTCGTCGAGTTGTCCCGTGAGGGTATTGAACAGACGGAGAGGCATCGGGCGGTATCGGACCCCTCCGATTGTAGCAAGAGGGGATATCCGGGATCAGGGGGCATAGATCAGGTGTCGGCGGAAAGCGGCGAACGCGTCGCTACTTTAGTGCCGCTTCTGGTTGGAGGCGATCAGGATAATGACGCCCAGTACCATGGCGAGCAGCCCGCGATGGGCCCAGGGCACCTCGTAGATCATGAAACTGCCGGGCACAACCCCGTATTCCTGCAGAAGCCATAGGAGCCCGACAGACACCAGCACCGCCCCGATTGCATGAAAAATAGTGCGCATCTGCTTGCCCCTCGCATATTAACTCTGCGTTATTATCCCACGCGATGGGCGGGGTGACCAACGCAACAACAGCCGGTGGCAGCTTTGATCGAGTAGCGATTTGGCAGCCTCACCGGCACTTGCGATTGTCCAAACCCATGAGCAGGAGGCCCCCACAACCGGCAGGGCGGAACGAATCTACCTCGGAAAGAATTCGCCTGTGACCATCATCTCCCCAGCGCCAGTGACGGATCAGCGGAGAGGTCGATTGGCGCAAAATCTCCCGCCAAAAACCGGGGCCATGCGGCGGCGGCGATCATAGCAGCGTTATCTGTAGAGAGCGCCAGGGTCGGGAACGAAACCCCTACACCGCGTCTCTCGCCTTCGGTGGTGAAGCGTGCGCGAAGTTCGCGGTTTGCCGCGACGCCCCCGGTGACAAGAATCCTCCGGGCGCCGAGTGATTCGGCGGCGGAAAAAGTCTTCTTGAGCAGGTCTCCGACGACAGCGTGCTGGAAGCTGGCGATCAGGTCGAGGGTCTGCTGGTCGAAGTGGGCCAGCGCGTCTTTGACGGTGGGGTTGGCTGGAGCGTCGGGCCCGCTAAACAGCGCTTCGCGCCGCGATTCAGCCTCAGGCCGAAGGTGGTGCAGGTCCACATAGCGCAGGACCGCAGTTTTGATGCCGGAAAAGGAGAAAAGAAAGTGCCGGTCGAGATTCGCGATAGGCGCCGTACGCGCTCCCTTGGTGCGCGGCGGCTTGCCGGCCAGATGCACCTTGGTCTTGATCTGCGAAAACGCAAAGGGAACTGCGTGCGGGTTGCCGTGAAGGGCCAGGGCGTCAATCCAGGGCCCCCCTGGATATCCAAGTCCAAGAAGCTTCGCAACCTTGTCGTATGCTTCCCCCGCCGCGTCGTCGAGTGTGCGCCCAACGAGCGCGTAGTGCCAGGTGTCGCCCCGGGGGCGGACCAAATAGAGATGTGTGTGCCCCCCCGAGACAACCAAAGCGAGCGCCCGCTCCAATTCCGGCGTCACCCCTTCCCCGCCCTCGTAGCCGAGAGCTGCTGCACTTGGCTGATCCGCCAGTAGCAGGTTCCTCGACTCCGCTTCGCTGCACTTAGGATGACAGTCTCTGGCAACCTCGCGTTCATTCAAGAGGACGGCGTGAATGTGGCCTTCCAAATGATTGATCCCGATCAGCGGCAAGTTGTTCGCAAAGGCAAGTGCTTTGGCGTAGGTAATCCCAACCAGGAGCGCACCCGCGAGTCCGGGACCGGAGGTCACGGCGATGGCGTCGAGGTCGCCGAGAGCGACGCCTGCCTGGCCAAGTGCCTCACGGACCACCGGGACGATAGCGCGAAGATGTTCGCGCGAGGCCAGCTCCGGGACGACGCCGCCATAACGCGCGTGGGTCGCAATTTGAGAGGCGACTACCGAGCTGAGCGTCCGGGCGCCACGCTCGACAACCGCCGCCGCGGTCTCGTCGCAGGAGGATTCGATGCCGAGGATCAGGCCGGTGCCGGGCATCTATTCAGTTTAGCCACTTGAGGTAGGGCCCGCGCGCGGCCAGCACTCACGCTACGCAGACGTCGCTCACACAGCCAGTGAAGACGACCATGGGTCGATAGAGTGACAATGGTGGGATATGGCGCAGGTGACGCAACAATTCGAAGCGGCCCTGAGGGTGGTGGAGAGGCTGCGCTCGGCAGGGTATGAGGCGTACCTCGCGGGTGGATGCGTGCGCGATCTGCTCTTGGGACGTGAGCCCAGGGATTATGACGTGGCGACGAGTGCCGCGCCGGATGTGGTGCTCGGCCTGTTTCCCCGCACATTCGCCGTCGGAGCTCACTTTGGCGTGGTGATTGTGGCCACCTGTGCTGCGGAGGACGCGGCTTCTTCCGCGGAAGCAGAACCGGAGTATGTCCAGACTGAGGTGGCGACCTTCCGGTCCGACGGAGCGTATTCAGACGGGCGCCATCCGGACACAGTGCGATATACAACCAGTGCCGAGGAGGATGTGCGGCGGCGGGATTTCACCATTAATGGCCTTCTGCTCAATCCCGTGCGGGGTGCAGACAATTTGCAGCAGTCGGTGATCGACTATGTGGGCGGGATGGAAGACCTGCACGCGCGGCTTCTCCAGGCTATCGGGCGGCCCCACGAAAGGTTTCAAGAAGATCACCTGCGGATGTTGCGTGGCGTGAGGTTCGCAGCTCGGTTCGACTTCGTGATTGAAGAAGGCACCAAGGCTGCCACTCAAGCGCTTGCCGGCAGAATCTCCGCGGTGAGCCGTGAGCGGGTTCGCGACGAGCTTACGAAGATGCTCACCGAGGGTCACGCACGGCGGGCGTTTGAGCTGCTTGACGAGACAGGCCTGCTGGCCGAAGTGCTGCCCGAAATAGCGCGGATGAAGGGAGTCGAGCAGCCCCCGCAATATCACCCTGAGGGAGATGTATGGGTGCATACGCTGGGATTGCTTGCGCAGCTCGAGGAGGGCTGCCCAGTGACCCTGGCGTGGGGTGCGCTGCTGCACGATGTGGGCAAGCCGCCCACGTTTCGGCAGGCGCCGGATCGGATTCGATTTGACGGACACGTGGAGGTGGGCGTGGCCATGAGCGCGGAAATTCTGAAACGGTTCCGCTTTTCGAATGAGGATACGCGGCAGATTCTTTCACTCGTTCAGAACCATATGCGCTTTGCGGATACGGGCCGGATGAAGGCTTCTACGCTGAAACGATTCTTCCGCCTCGAAAACTTTCACGAGCATCTGGCGCTGCATCGCATTGATTCCCTGGCAGGGAGCGGAAATCTGGAACACTGGGACTTCGTCCGGGTGCGGTATGAGGCTATGCCGGAGGAGACTGTAAGGCCCAGGCCGCTGATCGCAGGGCGCGAGCTGATTGCGGCCGGGTATGCGCCTGGGGTCGGGTTCAAGCAGATCCTGCGGGCCGTGGAAGATGCGCAATTGGAGGGCACGATCGGCACTCAGGAGGACGCGTTGCGGCTGGTCAGAGCTCGATTTCCGCTGTCCGGAGATTGAGGGCGCTCCGGACCTAGCAACGACTCGAACGATCGCGCAGCCCGATGCTGGATTAACGTGCCATGAGCGAAGTGACTGAATAGAGTCCCGGTGACGGAGTTTCGTCACTGTTCGTTCGCCACTTTCGTCTCGTCTTGATCGATGCTCACGCCGCCCTTTCGAGATAGATCGTTTATTTTCAACTCTGCATGAAGGCTCATCGACCAGACTGCGAGTTTGGCATCCACCGTGCATCCTTGACGACATGAGCAAAAAGGAACACTCTGGGTTAACGATCATCATTCACGAAAGCGGGAGTAGCCCGGCGGTTCAACTGGCCGGCAGGATTGCTCAGCTGCGGGGGGCAAAACCACGCCGCCCATGGAAACCGGCTCCGCGCTCAACTCTAGCCCGGGAGACGCTCAAATCCTGCGACGCAACGTATGTGGTATTACGTGCGTGCTGGAAACTCTAGCAAGATGACGGCAACACATCAACACCCTGGTGACCAAAGTGAAGGGAATCATGAAGAATCGTGCAGCGCTGCTCGCCGTCGCGTTTTCCATCGCATTCGCCGGCACACAGATGGGTGCCTCCACCGTGGCTTCGGCTTCGGCTGGGGCAAAAAGGTCTTCCTCGCCTGAAGCTCAATTGCCAAAAGACCTTCCGACTGCTTCATCGACCCCTCGCGCCCGCACCAGTCATTTTTTCCCGGTTTACGACGAGAAGGGACTGCTATTAACTTGTGTCGCTCCGGATATTGAGTCGAACGTCAATACGGACCTGTTCACTGACTGCACCCTGGCCCCTGGGCGGACACTGAATGACGTGATGCACTCATTTGTTGGTGCTATGCACTACGAAGAGAATCAACGAGCGCAGGAACGTGCGGAGTGGAACAAATCTCACGAAGATAAATCAGCCGACGCGTCCGCGCAGAAGTAGCACGGCGACTTTGTGCCGAAAAGCACGCCGCTGCCATGGCAACCGCTCCCTCAAGATGGGTTGAACAGCTCTCAAAATCTCCAGCCATCGTCTCGCGAGAGTGAAAACAGCAGGTCCGAAATCGCCGATTACCGTGCCCGAACGGATTGCCTTAAGGATGTGCCCCGGCCGGGATTCAAGCAGATCATGCGGGCTGTGGAAGGTGCGCTTCGGCTCGTCGTGCAAAGCCTTCCAATTGCCGGCTGACGGCCCCCAACTCAAGCATCAATGGAAAAGGGAGGGTCATCGCTGTGCGATGCGCCCTCCCTTTGCGGCTTCTCCGGCTCTTGCGCGTGCGCTCGTCCGTACAACTCCATAATGAGCTATCGCCCGCTCGAGCTTTGCGTGGATTGGACGCGCGTTTTCGAGGCCGTTTCGACCAGCTTTGCCGTGATCACCGGTCCAAACTGAACAGATTCAAGGGTATGGTTCGCACCGTCCTGGTCAAATTTCAGAGTTACACGGCCTTCGTTTGCAGGGGCCGAGCGGGCTACCCAGCTGAAGGTCTGCGATGCATCCTTGCTTTCCAGCTGTACCAGGTTCAAACGGGAGTACCACTGAACGGAATACTCGCCCGCGGGGCAGATCTGGCCGGCGACCGTAAAGTTGAACGGGACCTTGAGTGTCTTTGTTTGTGCCGATGCGGGCATGGCAACAAGCGCGGTCACGGCCAGGATGGCCGGCACCAGGATCGAAGTGAAAAGCTTGGATCGCATGTTTGTAACCTCCTGACTACGGAACTCACATTAGCGATCCACAAAAACAAATGTGTCAAAGTTCTATCCAGAATTCGTCAAGCTTTTTCTGACAGTTGTTCTGTCAGCTCAATTCCCGTGGTCGTCTCCTGCTGCGCCCTTTTCAGCTCAGCGTAAATCTCTCTCGTTGCTATCGCGCGCTCCGTCTCATTCAGATTCTCCGCAAGATGCAGCGCACGCTCAAGTAACTCCGCCGCGCTTGCATAGGCTTGCCGCTGCCGCGCATGCAGTGCCGCGGCACGCAGCGCTTCGGCCGCGCGCCGCCATTCACCCGCCGCCTCATAGTGCATGGCCATCTCGCGTGCTACATTCGCGGAGCGTCCTCGAAACAGTTCCCCAAGCCGCTCCGCAATACGGATTTGCCTCTTGGCACGCCGTGTTCCGGCCTGTCTCTGGTACAACACCTCGCGATAGAGCCCGTGAGCGAACACATAGAATGCAGAGCACGTTCCATCTGGAAGCTCATCCTGCCCGGCACGTTCCACAAAATACAGCCGCCGCGCCAATTCGTCGCATGCCTCCTCAATCTCAACAACATCTCTCTCCAGAGCCGCAGCCAAAGCCCATGCGGGAAACGCAATGCTCATTAGGCTCCCTGCCTCCAGCATCTGCTGTTCTTCCGGGCTCAGGCGTTCAATCTCCAGTTCAATCATCTGCGCCAGCTTATCGGGCACGCCTGCTTCCAGAACAGGAAACTCAGAGAAAGGCGCTCGCTGCTCCCACCCGGTCGCTTCATCTGCACCCTGGCGTACCAAAAACCGCTGCGCAATCAAATGTTCCAGGATTGCAATCACAAACAGCGGGTTGCCTTCCGATTGCTGATACACAAATCCAGCCAGGTCCGGCGGCGACTCCTGCCCCAGTTCCCTCGTCAGCAAATCACATACGGCAGTCTTCGGCAGCGGCGCCAGCGTCATCTCCACACAAAGTCGCCGCATCAGGAGATCCTGTTTCAGCGCCTTGACCGGATACCCTGTCGTCCCCTTCAACGGTAGGCAGGTCACTAACAACATCAGCCGCGCATGCGCCCGGCGTCGCGCCAAAGCCGAGATCAGGTTGAGAGTAGAATCGTCGGCCCAGTGCAGGTCCTCGAAGACAAGGATGAGCGGCTTCACCGCCGCCAGTTCTTCCAGCGCCGCGCACAATTGCCCCAAAGTGCGGTCCTCAGGCACGGACCGCATCGCCGACGGATCTACCGGCCGCGTTTCCCGTCCCAGCGCCAGCCAGGCCGGTGCCATCCTCGCAAGGATTCGGCACGCTGTTTCCCCGTCCGGCGATGCGCACAGTTGGCTCAGCGCCTCCATCACCGGGTAATAGTCTTCATTGCAGCCAACCCCCCGAACACACTGCCCGCGCGCTAAACCTGCCGTCAGCGCGGGATCAAGCTGCCGGCAGAAGGCGTCCACCAGTGCGGTCTTTCCAATGCCGGCTTCTCCAGTAACAAAGACCACGCAGCGCTGTTCGCTGGCCAAAAGCGCCACGTGCTCGTTCAAACCCGAAATTTCTTCATCGCGGCCCACAATTCCCGTGACCTTCCCGGTATGTGATGTCGACGCCGCGGACCCCGCTCTCGCGGATGGAACGCGGCTGTCGTCCGTCAGGGGTTGGTCCGTCACAGGCGCTACAAAACAGTACCCGCGTTTTGGCAGCGTCTGAATGAATCGAGGCTGTCCGGCGTCATCTCCCAGGATTTTGCGCAGCTCCAGCACATACGTTCTCAACACCTGCGGCTGCACATAGGTCTCCGGCCACAGAGCATCCAGCAACTCGTCGTGTGTAATCAGCCGTCCAGGATGATCCACGAGGTAGCGCAGTACCGCGAAGGGCTTTGGCGCCAGGGCAATCTGCGCACCGCTTCGCCATAGACACTCATTCCCGATGTCCAGCCCAAACGACTCAAACCTCTTCATCCGACTGGACCTCCAGCAAGAACGAGCTCAATATCCCTGCAGCAATCGGTTCGCCACACCTTCAGACTACTCTTAAGTCGCATCTGCCACGGCACGTTGAAGATGGCAGACGGGAGGCGAGCCATGCCCGGCGAAAAGCCGTTCATTTACGGACACATGTGTTCAAACACGAACAAAGCGCAAGTAATCCATTTGCCGGCATTGGCAATGCACGAGACTGTACGCGCGAACGTGCCCCATCGTTCTCCGTCGCGGTCCTTTGCACATCACAAAAAGGTGAATCATGCGAGCTGAAAGTCGAGCTGCTCGGCAGACTCAAACGCAAGTCAACCCGCACAGTCTCAACTTCAGTGTGTTGACAGGTGAAGCCCCAAATCCCAGTTCGAACACAAGTTTGACGCTACCGTTCACAAATTGGCGCAGAGAAAAGCCTTGGAGCGCTTCCGCTCTCTTCCCTTGGCCACCCCCACTGTCGAGCCCAACCCAAATAATCACACAGAAACCACAATTGCGGACAACGTACCATTGCATAAATAACACAAAATAATACACTTAACGCGTGAATGACAGGTGTTTCCAAAAAATGTACTCAATTCTCGACAACCCTTTGCCTCCAAAACCTCAATTCCCAGCAACCGATTCGCACCCGCGCATTGTCCACAATTCAAAGGCCTCAACGAAATGCACACCTATAGGCAAGCATTAGCCCCGAATTGCACATTTGTAGGCAACCTATTCGCGCTGTCGACACCACCTGTGAGCAGTCATTTGGAGGCTGGAATACGCCCCTGCGCGCACCGCTGGCGCGGGATTTCGCGCATGAGGTGAACTCCCTTGCCCCGCTATTTCCCTCGATGTGTGACACGGCGCACTGCCAGGTCTGATGGTAGATGAGATAAAAAAGAGGGCGTTTTTGGGAGTTAACCCTCATTACAGGCGCTCTTCCTCCTTATAAGAAAGCGAGAAAGCTTATGACCACTGCGGCAGGTGTTGGGACCGTTGTCGATTTTCAGGCTTGCTGGGCGGAACTCGAGTTGCCGCCCCACGTGCGCGAAGTGCTGGCGGCAGCGCCGCTGGTTCAAACCCCGGAAACGCGCGCGCAACTTCTCGACTGGGCCCTTGGACGAGGCTCGGGGGATACGGACTGGACCCTTGGAAATCGCGATGACCATGGGCAATATGAAGTTGTTTTCCAGACCCCGGGGCTCGCCTCGATTAAGACCGGCGTTGCGGGGCGCGTGGTGGAAGCAGTGATTACGAAAGCGCGGAACGGCTTGGCAATCAACTTTCCCGACCCGTCAATGCGCAGACGCGACCCAGACGCGATGGTGATTGGCGACCTGTTGCCGACCGATAAGCCTACGTATGAAGAGCGGTTTGGAGAGGGCTTTGAAGAGACCCGCCAACTCACGTTGGACTGGCTGAAGACACAGGAACTCGTGGCGATGCCGTTTTATGCGGGGACCGACGCGCTGGCCTACGGGAGCCTGCTGATTGTGCCCCGACAGGCAGCGTTTTTTGCGGCCGCACTGGCAGATCTGCAGGGGATGATTGCGCGGAGCAAAGTTCCGGCTGGCTTCAAGATTACAGGCGGAGTACTGTTTGTGGCGCCTCCCTTCCGGCATACGCATTTTGGCGGACGGCAGGTGGTGGTACATGACCGGACTGAAACGCATCAGGAGATTTTTGCGTACAACCTCTATCCGGGTCCAAGTGCGAAGAAGGGCGTCTACTCCATGCTGCTCGACAAGGGTGAGCGGGAGGGTTGGACCACCAACCACTGCGCCGCGGTAGCAGTGGTAACGCCGTATGAAAATCAGCTGATCCTGATGCATGAGGGCGCCAGCGGCGGCGGAAAGAGCGAGATGACCGAGCACATCCACCGCATGGAGGATGGGCGCCTGCTAATTGGACGCAATGTGGTGACAAAAGAAGAACGGACGCTGAATCTCCCCGAGGCTTGCCACTTGCGGCCGATTGCGGACGATATGGCATGCGCGCATCCGAGCAACCAGGGGATTAGTGGAAGGTTGACCGTCGCTGATGCGGAAAACGGGTGGTTTGTGCGGGTGGACCACATCCACAGCTACGGGACCGCGCCGAATCTGGAACGGCTGTGCATCGATCCGCCGGAGCCGCTGATCTTTCTGAACCACTACATTGTGCCCGGCGGAACATGTCTGACGTGGGAACACGTGGAGGATGCGCCGGGCAAGCTGTGCCCGAATCCGCGCGTGATTTTGCCGCGACGCATGCTTCAAGACATTCTGGATGGACCGCAGCGGGTGGATGTGCGGAGCTTTGGCGTGCGGTGCCCGCCGACGCATACAGAGAGCAAGCTGTACGGAATTCTCGCGATGATTCATGTGCTGAGTCCGGCGCTGGCCTGGCTTTGGAGGCTGGTTGCACCGAGGGGCCACGCGAACCCCAGCATTCAGACTCAACAGAGTGTGGAAATGCAGTCGGAGGGAGTGGGGTCGTATTGGGCCTTTGCCACCGGTCGGCGAGTTGATCAGGCGAACCTGCTGCTGAAGCAGATTGTCGACACACCCGAGACGCGCTATGTCCTGCTGCCGAACCAGCACATTGGTGCGTGGAAGGTGGGGTTCATGGCGGAGTGGATTGCTCGCGAATATCTTGCCCGGCGGGGCAGCGCGAAGTTTGGACGTGAGCAAGTGCGCGAGGCCATTTGCCCGCTCCTCGGTTATATTCCGCACCAATTGAGGATTGAGGGCTCAATGATTCCGCGCGTGTTTCTGGCAGTGGAAGAGCAGATTCAGGGCGGCCTCGACGTGTATGAAGAAGGCGCGCGGCAGTGGCGCGAGTTTTTTGCGCTGGAACTGAAGCAGTTTCTTGTGCCCGAGTTGGATCCGTTGGGTAAAGGAATTATCGAGGCTTGTCTGGATGGCGCGCATCAGGAAGATTATCGTCGCCTGATCCCACATCCGATGTTTCGCGACGAAGGGTAAAGAAAGCCTCTACCTCTTAGCTGTCAGCCCCTGTCGTGGCAAGTGCCCATGTAGCTTTTTGGCCCGCGTGGTGGTGATGGCGAGCACGCTGACCAGCACAAAAAAAGTGCCGAGAATCGTGCGCAGACCGAGCGCTTCGCCGCCAAGGAAGTATCCAAACAGCACGGCCACCACAGGATTGACATACGCGTAGGTTCCGACCTTTGTCGGCGATTCATGATGAAGTAGCCACACGTAGGCCGTGAATCCGATTATGGAGCCCGCGACAATCAAATAGAGCAGTGAGAACCAGGCTGCGGGCGAAACCGCGAACGGATGAAAGCGGCGGAACTCTCCGAGCGCGGCCGACGCGAAGCTCAGCAACACTCCGCCGGCAAGCATCTGCGCTCCTGAACTCATGACTTTGGACGATGGAAGCGGGAGCTTACGCGTGAGTATGGACGCCACCGACCAACTCATCGACGCAAAGATGAGAGCCACGGCGCCAACGGTGTCGATCGGTGCTGTGCCGAGGTTCAGCGAGTGGCTCATGAGCACGGCGACTCCCCCAATTCCAACCAGGAGCGCCAGTGCCAGACGGAGGGTGAGCCTTTGCGTGCGCAGGAAAATAATTTCCGATAGTGCCATGAAGACCGGAATGGTTGCCATCATCACTGCGGCAACACCCGATGGCACACGCTGCTCGGCCCAGAACAATAGACCGTAGTCGAAGACGAAGATGAGCAGAGCAAGGAACGTTGCCGACATCCATTGACGGCGGCTCGGGGAGCGCTCACCCCGGGCGATCATCCAGCCGTAGAGAACCAGCCCTGCGACCAGGAACCGCATAGCCGCCAGCAGGAACGGCGGAACCTCGTGGACCCCGACGCGAATGGCGAGAAACGTAGATCCCCACACGAAGTAGATGATGCCAAAGGCCAGCAGAGTCAGCCAGGTAGGTCGATGAATTTTGGCTTCCATTACGGAATCGTACCAGCACTTCGCCGATTCGCTTTGCACTAAAGGAAGGCTTGTCCCTGTCTCTTGAACTGGCGCCCGGAAATCGCGGATTTACAAAAATGGAAGGGCTCGACGGCCCGCTCTCCTGGCGTGCGAGCCAACTTGCCTGTGGTCGAGGGTGGAATATACTCCTCTCATCCGATTGCGAACGGCGCGTCAAAAGGAGAGATGGATGCCACGCATGGATCGCCGAACGTTTATTGAGACAGCCATGGCTCTTGGAGCTACGGCAGCGTGGGCATCGTCCCTCGGATCCAATTCGAACGTTGCGTGGAGCGATCGTCGGGAACACTTTCCCGAGGGGGTAGCCTCCGGTGACCCTGATTCCACCAGCGTTCTGCTTTGGACCCGGCGACCTTACGGTGCCCAGGATCCGGGAATCAACCTTCGCGCCGAGATCGCGGAAGATTCGGCTTTTCATCGCGTCATGGCAACTGCCGAAGCTCCTGTTTCTGGGGGTCGGACTGGACCTGCCGTGTGCTCGTCAGTGGATTGAAACCGTCCACAGTGTACTGGTATCGCTTCACGGACCCCCAGGGAAATGGAAGCAGAGTCGGCCGCACCAACACGGCACCCACCGCGCAAGATGACCGGCCGGTACGATTCGCATTCGTGAGCTGTCAGAACGCAAATGATGGCGCGCAAAATGCTTATCGCCGAATGATTTTTGAAGATGAACATGCAGCGGAGCGGGACCGTTTGGGCTTTGTGCTTCATCTTGGCGACTTCATCTACGAGCTTGTCTGGTATCCCGAAGATCGTCCTCAGGGCATGTACGATCGGCGCCTGCGTGACATCGTGCGCTATGCACATGGCGAGAAGGTCAGCGACTTTCATATCCCAACCAACGTGGATGATTATCGTGCCATCTACCGTGCTTACCTCCACGACATTGATTTGCAGGACGCGCGCGCGGTGGCCGTTTGTGAACATGTGGGACAATCACGAATTCAGTTGGAAGGGTTGGCAGGGACTGCAGAAGTTCGGCGATTCGACACGCTCCGCGCAGACACGCAAAGTCGCAGCCAACCAGGCGTTCTTTGAATATCAGCCTGCGCGCATCTCCAAGCCAAGCGGACCATCGCTCGACCGCTTCGATGGCCCGCGCGTGACTGATGCCGCCATTAATGATTTCGACGACCATGGACTCGGCGTTGAACCCAATAACTTGCTGACGATTCATAGTCTTACGGGTTATCGAGCCATCCGTTGGGGCAAAAATGTCGAGCTGATCGTTACCGATCAACGGAGCTACCGTTCGGAAGAGCCCTTGGATCGACCGGAAGCAAAGGCGCTTGTGAGCGACGACTTTCCTGAGTTCATACCGGAAGAGGCAATGGAGGTTCTTGACGCTGGCCGTTCTTACAACGGCGGCCAGCCACCGGCATCCATTCTCTATGGTGGCCACACCGTTCCTAACTTCCGCAAAAACACCCCGGCACAAACCATTCTCGGGAGGGATCAGAAGGCGTGGTTTCTTGAGCGTCTCCGCACTTCAAAGGCGACGTGGAAGATCTGGGGCAACACCACCGCCACTCTGGAGATGCGCGCGGACCTGCAAAATCTGCCGCCAGATCTAACCAGGCCCTGGCCAGGCGCCGCTTACGCTGGTTGCGCAAGTTGCGATCACAGTACCGCCTTTGTGGAGCGCGGAGAAATCTACGACTTCGTCCAGGAACACGGCATCACCGGTTTTGCGACGATCGCCGGTGACCGGCACAGTTTCTGGGCTGGTTTGGCAGCAAAGTCTCTGCCGCCCAAACCCTTCAAGCCGGTGGGCGTCGCCTTCGTTACCGGATCGATCTCTGCCCCTGGATTTGTTGAAGCGTTCGAGCATGGTTTGCCCAAAAACCATCCTCTCCGAGCACTTTATCTTGGGCAGGCCGCACAAGATACAGCGCCGCAGCCGACGATCAATATGCTGTTACGCCACGGTGTGCGCTCGTGTCTCGAATACCAGGCGAGCGGCGACCTGGGCAGAGCGCGCGCTGCGTCGAATCCTGACCTCTCGCCGTATCTCTCATTTGTCGATATGGGAGGCCACGGTTACGCAGTCGTGCGAGCGAGCAGCGATGCGTTTGAGACAGAGTTCGTTTGCATCCCTCGTCCAATTGAGCTCTGCGGCACCGCAGATGGAGGCCCGCTACTTTATCGCGCTCGCTTCCGCACTCCATCATGGAAGACGGGGGAGTCTCCGCAAATCAAGGCTGAGGTCATCGAGGGTAATCCGAGATTCTCGATTGGGTAGAGACTCCGGACAGGGACTTGATGCGGTAATTCTCCAAATTCGATCTTCGCGGGGTTCTCGTTTCAGTCAGAGGAAATCTCCTTGCCACTAAGCGTGTGGCCAGCAGAAATCCCGCGGAAGGCAGATTCAGCGACAATGGAGTCATGTCTCAGCCGATCGCCGCGCAACAATTCGATGTGATTATTTTGGGCGCCGGCGCAGCTGGACTGATGTGTGCGGCGACTGCAGGACAGCGCGGGCGTCGCGTGGCACTCCTGGAGCACGGTGCCCAGGCGGGACGCAAGATTCTCATCTCCGGCGGTGGACGCTGCAATTTTACAAATCTGCACTGCGGGCCCGACAACTTCATCTCTGAAAACCGCCATTTTGCGAAATCGGCGCTGGCGCTCCATCGGCCTCGACACTTTATCGAGCTTGTTGATCGATATGGAATCCGATGGCACGAGAAGACGCTCGGACAGCTTTTCTGCGATGGGTCGGCGCGGGCGATTCTGGAGATGCTGCTGGCCGAGTGCGCGCTGGGCGGCGTGGAGATTGTGCTGAGTGCGCGGGGCATTCAAGTGGAGGGCGCGGGTGCCTCAGGCGGGTTTCGTATTGCATCTTCCGCAGGCGAGATGAGGGCAGACACGGTGGTGGTAGCGACCGGGGGATTATCGATCCCAAAGATGGGGGCGACCGGGTTGGGGTATGAGCTGGCGCGGCAGTTTGGGCTACAGGTAGTAACGCCGAGGCCCGCGCTTGTGCCGCTTGTCCTGGGCGGACATGAGGCGGGATGGATGGGCTTGGCGGGCGTGTCTGCTGAGGTTGTCGCTTCGTCAGGCGGCGTGACATTCAGAGAGAAGATGCTGGTGACCCACAAGGGCGTGAGTGGGCCTGCCGTGCTGCAGGCGTCTTCCTATTGGCGAGCTGGCGAGGAATTACTGCTGGATTTTGCGCCTGATTTGGACTTGCTGGAGGCGTTGAAAGAGCCGGGGTCGCGGCGGGATTTGGGATCGTTGAAACAAGCGCTCAAAGAGGTTGTTCCTCAACGATTGGCCCAATATCTCACGGACGAGAGCGGCCCGAAGAGCTGGTCGAATGCGGCGCTGGCGGATTGGGAACACAGGCTGCACCGATGGACTCTGCATCCGTTGGGGACGGAGGGATTCGAGAAGGCCGAGGTGACAGCGGGAGGGGTGGATACGGCCGGTTTACAGGCGCGGACGATGGAAGCGCGGAACGCACCGGGGCTCTTTTTCATTGGAGAGGCCGTGGATGTGACGGGTTGGCTCGGGGGGTTCAACTTTCAGTGGGCCTGGTCGTCGGGTGTGGCGGCCGGCCGCGCGGTTTGAGGATAAAGGTTGGAAATGCGATTGGGAATCACCAGCAATTGCCCGAGCCTGGGATGGCTTGACTGCGTTGACGGCAATGTTCGCGTGGTCGGCTCGCTGCCAAAGTCCCCAATTTCGGGTAATACCGTGTTGCTGACTCACTTGGTGGACGCCGTCGACTGACACCGGGAAATTGAATCGCTATTCTTGCGACGCAGCCGCGCCACTGGTCCCGGCGCCTTTTTTGCTTGCACACGGGATGCAGCCAAGCACGGACGACCTTGTGTCGCCTGTCTTCGAAGGCATGGCTTCTGCGCACTTATAATGGGGGACGGAAGACCGCGGGTTGGTGTGCGCGCTGCTTTGGAAAGAGAGAGATATGGCGGGTTTGCAGGGACGGATTGCGCTGGTGACGGGAGCTAGCCAGGGCATAGGACGGGCTTGTGCGCTTGAACTGGCGCGTGCTGGGGCGACGGTTGTGCTGGCGGCGCGGAATCAAGTAAAGCTGGCTGAGGCTGTGGCGGAAATTGAAGGTGCCGGTGGGCGGGCGGCTGCGATTCCGCTGGACGTGGCCAGCGAAGAATCGATCAAAGCTGGGGCCAAGGCGGCGATTGAGCGGTTCGGCAAGGTGGAAGTATTGGTGAACAACGCCGGGATCACGCGCGACGGCCTGATGATGGCGATGAAGCGGGCAGATTGGGACGACGTGTTAGGAACCAACTTGACGGGCGCTTTCCTGCTGACGCAGGCGCTGCTGCGGCCGATGCTGAAGAATCGGTGGGGTCGGATCATCAATATCTCGAGTGTGGTGGGACGGACCGGCCAGGCGGGCCAGGTGAATTACTCGGCCAGCAAGGCCGGGCTGATTGGTCTCACGCGGTCATTGGCGCGCGAAGTGGCCTCGCGGGGGATTACAGTGAACGCGGTGGCGCCGGGGTACATTGAAACGCCGATGACGGCGGTGTTGGATGAGAAGCAAAGAGCGGCGATGATGGCAGCTATTCCGCTTGGGCGTGCTGGTACAGATGCAGAGATTGCACAGGCGGTAGCGTTTCTGGCGTCGGATGAGGCGGGATATATTACGGGGCATGTGCTGGATGTGAACGGCGGCATGTTCATGGGTGGTTGAAGGCTCATTAGAAAGCGCCGTTGGAACTGTCGCGAGGGCGAGCATATCTAAAGGATTGGCGGCGGACCCCCGATAACCGGTGCGGGAAGGTGCGCATGGCTGCACAGGTGATTCCTGCCAATGGTTCCGAGTTAGCGCTGCCAGAGTTGGCAGGTGGGCTGCGGTATGTCGCGCGGCAGCCGATTATGGACCTGCGGGGGCGGGTGCATGGATACGAATTGCTCTTCCGCGCCGGACCGGAGGCAATGTTCCGCGGCGACGGCGAGATGGCCACCCGCACCATGTTGGACAATTCTGTAATCTTCGGGCTGGATCGGCTGGCGGGTGGATTGCCGGCGTTTGTGAACTGCACCGGCGAATCTCTTACCGGGCAACTGGTAAACGTACTGCCACCAAGCATGACGGTTCTGGAGATTCTGGAGACGTTGGAACCCACTGAGGGGTTGATTGAGGCGTGCCGGAAGGCGAAGGCGTTGGGATTCCGGCTGGCGCTCGATGACTTTGTGTGGCAGCCTGGGATTGAGCCGCTGGTGGTGCTGGCCGATTACGTCAAAGTGGATTTCACGTTACTCGATGCAGCGGGGCGCGAGGATTTGCGACGACGCCTGAGTGACGTGACGGTCGCGCTGGTCGCGGAAAAAGTTGAAACGCAAGAGGAATACAAGCAAGCTTGCTCAGAGGGGTTCACCCTGTTTCAGGGATACTATTTCTGCCGTCCGTTGTTGCTCAAGAACCGGAAAATTCCTGCCAACCGGCTTTCGCATCTGGAGATACTGCAAGCTATTCATAGTGAGACCATCGACATCGCGAAGCTGAGCCGACTGGTGAAGCGGGATGCGTCGCTAACCTACCGGCTGCTGCGCCTGGTGAACTCACCAGTATGCGCGGTTCGACAGGAAGTGAGGTCGATTGGTGCGGCGTTGGTGATTGTGGGCGAAGAGGCGTTCAAGCGAATCGCAACGTTAGCGATCGCGAGCGAGTTGAATGCGAATCAGCCGCCGGAGATTCTGCGGATGGCCTTCGTGCGCGGATACTTCTGCGAACTGGCCGCTGGCCTCTGCGCTCTGGGGCAGGCGGAGCAATACCTGCTGGGAATGTTCAGCCTGCTATCGGCGATGTTGCGCATCCCGATGGCTGAATTGGCGCCAGCGCTCGCTTTAAGGGAGAAGATTCGCGAGGCCCTGTTGGGCACAATGTGTCGCGAGAGCAGCTTGCTGCGCTGGGCGGAGTCTCACGAGCGGGGTGACTGGGCGACTTGCGATGCAATCGCAAGGTCCTATGGGCTCAATCAAGCGAATCTGATGCAGTGTTACGCTGGCGCAGTTGTGTTGGCGGAGGCGGCACTTAACCTTGCTCAATGAGTGATGCCAGTCGGCGTGGTAAGCAGCGCTCGCTTGCTCAGGTTATTTCACACCCAGGCTCTCTTCGGGCAACTGTTCATAACTGACAAAGGCAAGCTTCAGGCTGTCGGGCGACCAGGAGGGAACGTTGATGGTTCCTTGCCCTCCGAAGAGTTTAGCCAGAACATGGACACTCTTGTCCTTCATGGACATGAGGCGGAGTTCCACATCCTTGCCTCCGGGGTGACCGGTGACGCCTTTTTCGTAGGCGAGGAATACCATCCAGTGA
>Ga0302319_10003526_pt1 | contig 32640 bp, 34 predicted proteins | sample Bog_T0_2_FD_203319 | JGI IMG/M metagenome (GOLD analysis project Ga0302319, IMG submission 203319) | Peat permafrost microbial communities from Stordalen Mire near Abisko, Sweden - Bog_T0_2 | ecosystem: Environmental > Terrestrial > Soil > Wetlands > Peat | place: Sweden: Abisko, Stordalen Mire... | reverse complement strand
CTGATGTAGTCCGTCATCCGGGCACCCGGAGGCAGTTCCGCTACCGTACGCGCCACCTGCGACCTCCTGTTCTTGTCTCATACAGAATGCCACAAATCTCGTTAAGTGAACAGTATTAGCTTTAGCCCCTGCTATATTTCGTCGAGCCCGAAACCTCCTGCCCCTTCCCCGCTGTGGACAAACGCGTTTTGAAACAACGGCACGGCTTGAACCGGACCACAAAACCACGTCATTGATGTCGACAAACGCGCTTTGTAACAAGGGCACGGCTTCAGCCGGGCCACAAAACGCGAGAAAGAGGGGTGGGCTTCGGCCCTGTTTATTTATCTTTGATGGACTTGCATCGCAGCAGTGGCTAAAGCCGGTATCTTTTCTTGGCCCTCCTCGGCATGACTTCAGTCATGCCCTGTTACAAAGCAAACCGATGACGGAGTTTTTCCGTAGCCTGTTACAGCCCTGACTTTTTCGCAGCATCTGACAACTGAAAACTGATCACTCACAACTGTTCCCCCGCTACTCCCCCAGCATGATCCGCTGGATGCGGGAAGCGCGCCCGGTCACGGGATCGCAGCTGACCAGGGCGGCGCACATCTTGGGGTTTCCCTTGGCGGCCTCGAACTTGCCCGGCATACCGGTGAGGAACCGGTTCAGCACCAGCTCCTTTTCGACGCCGATTACGCTGTCGTAGGGTCCGCTCATGCCCACGTCGGTCTGATAGGCGGTTCCGCCGGGCAGCACCCGCTCGTCGGCGGTGGGGATGTGGGTGTGCGTGCCCAGGACCGCCGTCACGCGCCCATCCAGGTGCCAGCCCATGGCGATCTTTTCGCTGGTTGCCTCGGCGTGGAAATCCACCACGATGACCCGGGCTTTGATGCCCTTCAGCAGGTCGTTGACGGCATGGAAGGGGTCGTTGGTGCCGTTCATGAAGACCCGGCCCATCAGGTCGACCACCGCGTAGGGCACCCCGCTCTCGGTGGTTCCTTCAAAGAGTCCGTAGCCGGGCAAACCGGGCAGCATGTTGATGGGCCGCAGCACCCGGCGGGCTCGTTCCTGGCTGTCGGCGGCCACGGAATTCATGTAGTCGATCAGCTCGCGCTTGTCCCAGACGTGGTTGCCCGTGGTCAGCACGTCCGCGCCCAGTTCGAAAAGGTCTTCGGCGATCTGCGGCGTCAGCCCGAACCCGCCCGCGGCGTTCTCGGCATTGATCACCACCAGGTCCACCTCATGCGCCTGGCGCACATGCCCGATGTGTTCGCGCACAATCCTGCGCCCCGCGCTGCCAAAAATGTCGCCGATGAAAAGTAGGTTCAAGGTGGGTCGAGCTCCTGTGTGGGTGAAGCTAGGGAGTAGGGAACAGGGAACAGGGAACAGGGAACAGAAAAGACGGCCCAATCTGGACTGTTTATGCGCTGACAGCTCTGCCCCTGTTATCCCGTCGTTGATTCTGGCGAAGCCATGTGCTTCTCCACCATTGCAGAGAAGGAAAATGCAAGAGTAACCCGAAAGATCAAATCGCCTGCGAACCGTCTTCTGATCCCTGATCCCTGACCCCTGATCCCTGTTTCCGCATTTGCGGAAACAGAATCACGTCCCGAATCGACTTGGAGCCGGTCAGCAGCATCACCAGCCTATCGATGCCGATGCCCTCGCCGCCGGTGGGAGGCAGACCGTAGGCCAGCGCCCGCACGTAGTCCTCGTCCATCTGGTGCGCCTCGTCGTCGCCCTGGGCGCGCTCGGCCAGTTGTTGCTCGAATCGTTTGTGCTGTTCGACCGGGTCGTTGAGCTCGCTGAAGGCGTTGCCCAACTCGAAGCCGCCGGCGAAGAACTCGAAGCGCTCGACATGCGCCGGGTCGTCCGGCTTGGCCTTCGACAGCGGTGAAACTTCCACCGGGTAGTCGTAGATGATCGTCGGCTGGATGAGGAAGGGTTCGACCACCGCTTCAAAAAGGTTGTAGACCGACTTGCCCACCGGGGCGCCTTTCCCCTCGTCTTTTCCCTTTCCCCCGTCTTTCCCTTTCAAGGACTCGAAGTAGACCGCGGTGATCCCGCCGAGCATCGTCTTCAGCTCCACGATGCGCTCCGGGCTCAGCCGCGTGGTTTCGCCGATGGCCTTTTCGAGCGAGCTCATCGCCGCATGAAGCCGCGCCTGGAGCACCGGGGCAGACTCGAACGCCGTCAGCGCCGGCTTGGCTCCGGCTTCCTCCGGCCAGAACTCGCGGATGGCCTCATTCATTGAGAGCCGCGTCCATTTGGCCAGATCGATCTCGACGCCTTTGAAGGTGGTGATCGTGGTTCCGTTGACCTCGCGAGCGACGAACTCGATCAGCTCCTCGGTAATCTGCATCATGTCGAGGTAGTTGGCGTAGGCCTGGTAAAACTCCAGCATGGTGAACTCGGGATTGTGCTCCGTGCTCACGCCCTCGTTGCGGAAGTTGCGGTTGATCTCGTACACCCGGTCCAGCCCACCCACCACCAGCCGCTTCAGGTAGAGTTCCGGCGCAATGCGCAGGAAGAGGTCCATGTCCAGCGCATTGTGGTGCGTCTTGAAGGGCCGGGCAGCCGCGCCGCCAGCGACCTGCTGCATCATCGGCGTTTCCACTTCCAGGTAGCCGCGCTCGTCAAAGAAGCGGCGGACCGACTGCAGCACCTTGGAGCGTTTCACGAAAACCTCGCGCGCCTCCAGGTTGCTGAACAGGTCCACATACCGCTGCCGGTAGCGCAGTTCCACGTCGGCCAGGCCGTGAAACTTCTCCGGCAAAGCCAGCATGGCCTTGGCCAGGAAAGTCAGCCGCTCCACATGGACCGTCAACTCGCCGGTGCGGGTGCGGAAAAGGTAGCCGGTCACGCCGATGTGGTCGCCCAGGTCCAGCAGCTTGTAGAGCGCAAAGCCCTCGTCGCCCACGGCGTCCTTGCGCACGTAAATCTGCAGCCGCTGGCCGCCCTGCTGCAGCGTGGCAAAACCGGCCTTGCCCTGGGCGCGGATGGCCATGATCCGCCCGGCAACCGCCACCGTGATGGGCTTCGCTTCCAGGTCCTCGACCTGCGTCTCGCCCCACTGGGCGCGGATGGCGGGGATGGTGTGCGAGGCCGGGAACTGGTTGGGATAGACGGCCTGTCCCAGTTTTTCGATCTCTTCCAGCTTCGCCTTGCGCAGCTCGAAGAGATTGCGCTCAAATTCCGAATCGAACACGGTGTTTCCTTTGCGGATGAAGTGCGTCACGGGTGCAACAGCCAGTATATCGCCCGCTGCGTGGACCGATAAGCAAGGCGCCGCTGTCAACGGACATCGGTGGAACAAGGGGCGGGCTGCGGCGGCCAATCGGTTCGCATCGCCGGGGTGCCCGCGCTTAAGATGGTAGTAATGAAATCCGGATTCGTTCTACTGCTTCTCTGTGCGTCGCTGATCCCAGCGGTGAGCGCTCACGCCAAGAAGGCCGTCCTGCCCGATGCCTGTGGCGACGACAGCGTCAAATTCGACGTTTCCACGCAGAAAGATGCCCCTCCGCCAGCCGGCCCAGCAGAAGGCAAGGCACAGATTGTCTTTATTGAAACCGTCATCAAACCACCGGCCTGCCTTGGTTGTGGCGATTTCACCACCCGCATTGGCATGGACGGGGCCTGGGTGGGAGCTAATAAAGAAGACACCTATTTCGCCTTTTCCGTAGCCGCCGGCGAACACCACTTTTGCGCGGCAGGAAAAGGTAAAGAGGATGTGGGCGTGACATCTTTCACCGCTGAGGCGGGGAAGACTTACTACTACGAGGTCAAGCGTACGCTGAAGATTCAACACGGAGATGGACCAGGGAGGCCGGTCACGGGCTCCGAACGGACTTTCGATTTCACCCAATTGACAGAGGATCAAGGCAAGTACAGGGTCAAGGCATCGGCTCTGGCCACCTTCAATCCGAAGTAGTCAGGCAGGCTCCTTTCGCGTTTCAGGGCATTCATCGTGTATAACCACGATGAATGCCCTTCATCCGCCCCAATCCGAACCGCAAGCCGGCAGCCAAGCCCGTCAATGCACTGGCCAGCCTGGTGGAAGCGGAAAAAATGATGCAGATCGCCATTCTGCTGCCCTCGGCGGCCTTTGTGGGCTGGCTGCTTGGCTTGGGGGCCGACCATCTGCTCCACCAATCCTGGATCTCGCTGGTGGGAATCATCTTCGGCGGCGTTTCCGGGCTGGTGTACGTGGTCCGCCTGGTGGTCACCACCGGAGCCAAACCCGGAACCGGGAAGGGAAGTCCCGAAACCAAGCCATGACCGAAGAAGCGCACCCCATTCTGGGCCTCACCGACGAGACTCTCGAGGCCCTGCTCAAGCGGGCTGTCCGCAACACCGTGATTCTGGGCCTGATCCCCGCCCTCATCCTCTGGATCGCCAGCGGCTGGCGCAATGCCGCCATGCTCCTGACCGGGGCCCTCATCTCCGCCGCCAGCATCGTCGAGTGGCTGCGGCTGGTGCGCCTCATCAATGCCCGCATGAAAAAGCAGAAGGCGCAGCGCGGCGCTATTTTGGTGCTGGGCTTCTTCCTGCTCCGCCTGCTCTTCTTTGGGGCGGCCATCTATGGTAGCCTGAAGTGTTTCCAGGGTTCTCCCATTGCGCTGGTTTGCGGCCTTAGTTTGGCGGTCGTAACCCTCACCTGGGAGGCGCTCCAGTTGTTGCGGCAGTGAGCATTTCGTTGCGGCGGCAAGCATTTTGCCGCGGCTGTGAGAATTGCCGCGGGAGTGAGCACCGCTCCAGATTCTGAATTTCACGCCGCCTCGGAAGCAGAAAGAATTTTGCCTTCATTATGGAATCGCTGGCCATTACCAACTTGCTCAACCGTCTTTTTGCCGGCCCGGTCGACGCGCTTCTTCAGGCCGTGGGCGTTCACCCCGCAAATCCTGCCGCCCCCATCGACAACACCTTTGCGCTGGAGCTGCTCGTGGTCTTGGGATTCATCGCCTTCTTCGCCCTGGTGCGGATCGGCCTCTCGGTTGAAAAGCCGGGCACGCCGCAGCAGTTCGCCGAGATCATCCACGAGATGATCGGCGGGCAGGCGGAGTCCATCATTGGCCACGGCTTTGAGCGCTTCCAGGCCTTCGTCACCTGCGTCTTCCTGTTCATCCTCACCTGCAACCTCATTGGGCTCATCCCCGGCATCGACGCCCCCACCATGTCACCGGTCGTGCCTCTGGGCATTGCCGTGACCGTCTTCCTCTATTACAACTTCCACGGCATCCGCGCGCAGGGCCCCATTGGCTACCTCAAGCATTTTGCCGGGCCCATCTGGTGGATTTCCTGGCTGCTGTTCCCCATCGAGGTCATCTCCCACCTGGCCCGCATGATGTCGCTCACCATCCGTCTCTGGGCCAACATGTTTGCCGGCGACCTGGTTACGCTGGTCTTCTTTTCGCTCATTCCGGTAGGCATTCCGGTCATTTTCCTGGGACTGCACCTGGGCGTTTCCATCATTCAGGCCTTCGTCTTCACCCTCTTGGCCATGATTTACCTGGGCCAGGCGGTGGCGCACGTCGGCGATAAATCGGCTGAGCTTTAGCGCCTGGCCCGATTCGCGGGTTCGGAAACGAGAAAAAGGATTCCGCCGGGGAGAGCTTCCGCTCCGGGCAAACGGAAAGGCCGCTAGTGTGAGGGGGCCAGCACGGTGAGCCTCAACCACCCCCTGGCGGCCAATTCAAGCGAAGCAGGAGAAACATGCGCAAACTGCAATCTGTTCTGATGGTCCTCGCTGTTCTGTGTTTTGCCGTACCGGCCTTTGCCGCCGGCGACGGTTCCACCATCGACTTGGCTCCCATCGGCATCGGCCTGGGCATCGCCCTCGCAGCCGGTCTCTGCGGCCTGGGCCAGGGCAAGGCCATCGCCTCGGCTACCGAGTCGGTTGCCCGCAACCCCGGCGCCACGGCCAGCATTCAGCTCCTGCTGATTCTCGGCCTGGCCTTCATCGAGTCCCTCACCCTGTTCACCTTCGCCACCATCTTCATCAAAATCAAGTAAGACCGGCGCAGAAAACCTGAATTGAAAACCTGAAGCGAAAACAGAGCGGCCCCACCGTTTTCCGGTGGGGCCGCTCTCTCTCTATGGTGCCTGTTGTTCGCCCCCGCCTCAGCGGATGCCCGGCGCGCTCGCTGTCGCAGACCCCCGCAGCGTCTGGATCGCCTGCCGGTAGCCCAGGCCCACCGGCAGAGGCGCAAACTGTGTCTGTTCCTCCGTGGTGTCAAAGCTCTTCGTCTTCAGCAGCACGCGCGCGTTCATCACCATCTGGAAGCGCACCGTCCGCCACTGGCGGCCGCCCACGTCGGCCTGCTCAATCACCATCCAGCCGCCCTTGTTCAGCCGGCCCAGAATGCCCCAGCCAAAGTCCACGTCCCGCTGCAGGTGGCCCTCCAGGCGCACCACACGCTCCTGTGCGGCGTCGATCCACAGTTCCCCGGTCATGGTTGTCAAGGCCTGCGTCTCCAGGTCAGGCGGGTCGAATCGCGGGTCGGGCCGAAAGGTGAATTTCACCACCTTTCCCCCCAGTCCAGCCGCGGTTCCGGCAAATTGATAAAGGAATGCCTGGGGCAGCGCGCGCAGGATCTTCATCGCCCTGCCGGTGTCGGCGTCCTCGCTCTGCTTGCGATGCCGCTGCAGGCTGGGATCGCTGGCCAGGGCATCGAGCCGGGCCTCTTCCTTCTGCTCCTCTGCCGGGCTGAGCGGCCGGTCGTTGATAGCCACCAGCCGGGCCACAAAACCGTCGTGCGTTTCGTAGATTTCCTTGGTCGAGGTCAGCCGAGGGCTCGACTTGCGCAGCCGGTAGCGCATCGGATGGCCGGGGTCCTGCGCCGAGCGCAACTCGGCCCCCAGCGCGCGGCTCACCAGCGCCTGCGCCTCGCCAGGCGTTAGCGCGGGGGCCGGCGTCGCTGCTGACGCCTGAGTGTGGAGAGGCGCGGCCTGCGCCAGCAGCGGCAGCAGCAGAAAGAGCCCAAGAGGTGAAAGCATATAGTTGAGTCTATCGGCCATTTGCTGGCCGCGAACATGGGCTGGATTGCATAATCCATTAGACGCTGTGGTTCCCCGCAGGTCGCAACGATTGAAGCAGTGTGCCCCGGTTGCGTATAGTGCCTGCAGGGCCTTTCAGAAGGCTCCGGAAGGAACCACACCATGGCAGTGGAAAATACGCCCGCGCGCATCGGCAAGACCGTCGTGATTCGGGGTGAAGTCAAGGGAAGCGAAGACCTGATTGTGGATGGGCGCGTGGAGGGGACTGTGAACCTCTCGGAGAGCCGGTTGACCATCGGCCCCAATGCAAACGTTGCCGCCGACCTCTCCGCAAAAGACGTGTTGATCCTGGGCCAGGTCAAGGGCAACGTGGTCGCCAGCGGCCGCGTGGAGTTGCGCGCCGGCTGCGTTGTGGAAGGCGATATTCGCGCCCTGCGGCTGGCTGTCGAAGACAATGCCGTATTCCGCGGCAAGGTGGACCTGACGCAGGCCGTTGCCAAGGGGGCCGACAACGTCAACGCGCCCCAATCCGGCGGCATCTTTTGATCATAGGCGGCGCGTCTTTAGGCCGGTGTGCTGCCCGCTGGTCCGCAAGGGGATTGCAGGGTGTTTAGCCGTTGGTTCAGAAAGAAGCAGGACAGCGTCTCTGTCGCTGCTGACCCGGGCAACACCGGGCCCCGAGTCCCGCGTCACTCCGGCGGATGGGCGGCGCTGCGCAAGCGGCTCCAGGAGGAACCCGGCCTGCGCGTCATCGACGTTGGCTTTACCTCGCCGGCCAACATCAACTACCTCACCAGCCTTGGCCATTCCGTGTTTCTCGCCGACCTGGTGCAGGATGCCCGCTCGGGCGACTGGATCAGAGGCGCCGACGCCGAGGGTAAACCGGTCTGGAATATCGGGGGATTCCTCGACCAGTCCCTGCAATTCACCGGCCGCACCTTCGACGTGGTGCTCTTGTGGACCGCACTGGACTACCTGCCCGAGCCCCTGGTCGCGCCCGTGGTCGCCCATCTGCGCGATGCCATGAATCCAGGCGGCCAGGTGCTGGCCTTCTTCCATACCCGCACCCAGGGCGCGGAGACAGCCTATTGCCGCTATCACATCACTCCCGGCGACGATGTCGATGTGCAGGCCGCCCAGAACTTTCCCATCCAGCGCGCCTTTACCAACCGCAGCATCGAGCGCCTCTTTGCCCGTTGGGCGGGGCACAGGCAATTCCTGGCCAAGGACAGCGTCTCCGAAGTCATCATCACCCGGTAGAAGAACCCCAACCAATTCATCATTGCGCACAGGAGGTACCGTGAATTCACTCAAAGGAACCCGCATCACCTGGCTGGGGCACGCCACCGTGCTGGTCCAGACCGCCAGCGGAACCAACATCCTGATCGATCCGTTCATCGCGCAGAATCCGAAATATCCAAAACACTTCAAACTGCCCGAGACCATCCATTATGTGCTCCTCACCCACGGCCACTCGGACCATATCTCCGATGTCGTGCCGGTGGCTGCACGGCATGACTCCACCGTGGTGGCAATCTACGAATTGGCGGCTTATGTGGCGGCCAAAGGCGTCGCCAGAACCATCGGAATGAACTTGGGCGGAACCGTGCAACTGGACGGCGTGGCCGTCACCATGGTCGAGGCCAAGCACTCCTCTGGCGCCGAGGACGAACAGGGAACTCATGATGTCGGAGTTGCGGCCGGCTATGTGCTCACCGTCCAGGATGGCCCCGTGCTTTACCACGCCGGAGATACCGCGGTATTCGGAGACATGAAGCTGATTGCCACCCTGTACCGGCCCGATACCGTCATGCTTCCCATCGGCGGCCACTTCACCATGGGACCCAGGGAAGCGGCATTGGCGGCGCGCTTTCTGGAGCCGGAGACCATCCTCCCCATTCACTTTGGAACGATTCCACAATTGAAAGGAACACCGGAGGAGTTGGCCGCACTGCTGGGAACAAGCGTCCGCGTGGTACGCTGGTCGCCGGGTGAGACTCTATCTTAGTTTGCTTGCGCCGCCGGCACTGGCCTGAGGTGCCGCTGGATAAGTCGATATCTTGATGAGTCCCTGAGGGAATGCTGGCTCGCAAGATCGACTTGTTCACAACCTCCCTGAAAGGGAAGATGGGCTGGCGTTTGGGTCAGCCCAGCATCGATCCGCGGACCAAGTTACTTCGCGGCTGCCTTCTTCTGCTCTGCCCAGCGGCGCTTGACAGCCTCGGCAATGCGCTTGCGCCCTTCTGGTGTTAGATTCCTTTTCTTCTTGGCCGCTTTCTTGGCCACCGGTGCCGCCGCTGCCTGCGCGGCCTTCTTGGGTGCCGCTGCCGCGCCGCCGCTCAGCAAGGCGCGCGCCTGTTGCAGTTGCGCAATCTCGCGATCGATTTGAAGCAGAATATCCGAAACTCCCACGTTTCCTCCTGTTAGGTACTCATAAGTGATTTAATTCCCATTGCGCTAAGTGAATGGAACGCACTTGGGCTAACCACTTGTCCTGTGAAACAGAATACGCAACTGTAGACTCTTTTACAAACAAAAAACGAGAATTGTTGCCGCAAATCACAACATCTGGTCTTACAAATGGCTCAGGGGACGGAGCAGGATAACCAGGCAGGTCCACGCAAGCTATCCAGCGGCGCGAACTCCCTCGGAGGTTGCCGATCGATGATAGGCCAGAGACCTTCACTTTTCCCGCTCGCGCCGCCTGAATGTCGGGGCTCCGGCGAAGCTTTTCTGGTTAGCTTGTTCCGCAATTGCCGGAGTCTTCGCGAACCACTGTGCCGCTATAGCGAAACCAGAGTCGCTGTATCCCGAAGGCGAGTCCCTAAAGTGGCTTTTTCCTGAAGAAAAAGCCACCTGCATGACTCTTCGGGAGGCCACGTTGACTCTGGTTTCGCTCTAGGTCCGGGCCCGCACGATTTTGCAAGGTCAGGATTCTCGCGCCGGTCCCCAGAACGGCGTTCGTGCGGGCGTCCACGCCCGCGCTTGTCCGGCGATGCTTACCAAATCATGCAGTCTGACCACTAGGAATGACGCGCCGGCTTCGACCCCGGCGAGGGCGGATCGGGAGCCGCGCCAGACGTCGCGGCGGACGCTGGAGGAAGCGTCGAAGAAAGAGGGCCGGAAAGATACTGGCCGCCCAGCCGCAGGGCGATGGGGGTCTCAGCCGCGCGATAACTGCGAAGGTCGCGCAGTATCTCCTGCTTTTCCCGCGCATACTGCGTGGCCAGCCGGGTCAGCGAATAAGTGATGATATCGCTGTGATGCAAGTCCTGCATGGCAGGATCGCGGCGCATATTCACCCACAGCCGATGCACCAGTTGCACGTCGTCGGGACTCAGCTTCGGAGCGTGCGGCCCAATGTAAAACACCTTCGATTCGCCGCCCGGATCGATGACATAGAAGTTGAACTGCCGCTTCGGCTCCGGCAGCGCTTCCCACGCCTGTCCCATATGGAATGCCTGGTCCTCGGCGGTCATGGTGCTGGAGACGCCGGAAACCACCGAGTCGATCTCCATCGAGTTAGCCGCCTGCGCCAGCGCGGCAAACACATCGCCGGCCGGAACCAGCAGCAGGGAAACCTTCTTGCCAAAGCTCTCCGCCACCGAGATGGCCTTGGTAAAGATCATCTGCTCGTGTTCGCTGAAACTCTGGTCCACCGCGCTCAGGTACTCGGGGCCGCCCACGCCCATCATGCGCACGCTCAGAACCACCACATCCTGGTCTTCGGTGCGGGTATGCGACAGGGTCCACTTCAGCGCGAAGGGATTGGCCGCGTCGCGCATGGTCACCATCACCCCTCCGGGCCGGATGGCCGCCGATTCCCGGCTGATCGTATCCTGATGCTCCAGTTGAAAGTAATCCTTCATCTGCCGGGCCGCCAGGGCATGCTTCTGAAGGTTCTTGCGCTCGGAGACGCTGAAGATAACAAAAAATGCCGCCGCAAATACAATGCCGCTTACGGTTGCTACTGACTTGGTGAACAGGTTGACGATAGCCGTAGATAGCAGCACCAGAAACACCGACAGCAGCCCAATCGGTATCTCGACTCTTCCAATCCGCAGGTTCGGCGGAACCTTCCAGCCACGCTCCCCGCGATACTTCAGGCGCAGCACCAGCATCGCCAGGCTGTTGAACGTGAACGACCAGATCACGCCGAAGGCGTAAGCCTCGCCCAGCAGAATCACGTTGCCCCGGCTGGTGATGATGGTGATCATCTGCAGGATAAACACCATGTTCACGATGCGATGGCTGGTTCCGTACTTTGCATGTGGCTTGCGGAACCAGTCCGTCAGTACGCCGTCCTCGGCCACCCGCATCAGCACGCCCGTCGAGCCGATCATCGACGTGTTGATGGCTCCGGATAGAATCAGAAAGCCCACCAGCACCACGAAGATGCGGAAAGCAATGCGCCAGAACATCGGCCCGACCATGTACATGGCCAGCCCGGCAATCAGATTGTCCTGGTAGATGTGCGTCCGTTCCCATGTGGGAATCAGCATGGAGGCCAGCAGCGTGGCCCCACCGGTGAAGATCAGGCTGTAAATCGCGATGACAATCGCCGCCCGCTTCAGGTTCTTGAGCTTGGGATGCTCGATCTCGCGATTGACCTGCGCCAGGCTCTCCTCGCCGCTCATGGCCAGGATGGAGTGCCCGAAGGCCATCAGAATCCCGAACAGACCGAGAATCGGCAGCCCGCGTCCCTGCAGGAAACCCAAAGCTTCATTACTGAATTTCAGATGCGACGGGATCGGCGACGGAGGCAGCGGGGCTCCACGGAAAATCACCGAGTAAACGCCCCAGGCCAGAAGAATCACCACCATGATCGTCGTGATCTGCATGACCCGCAGTGCCTTGCCGCTCGACTCCTCAATCCCCTTGATGTTCTGCCACCAGTAATAGATCGTCACCGCCGCCGCAAATACCGCCGCGGTGTGATTCATGTCGAACTGGAAGGGATTGTTGTGCGCGTCCATCAGAGCCGGTGGAAGCCAGTGGCTGGTGTTCGCCACGTTCAGCAGTTCATTCATCAAGCCCGTAATATATTGGCCGGCCGATACGCCGGAGATAGGTCCCGTCAGAATGTAATCGAACATCAGGGCTGAAACGCTGATTTTGGCGAAGGTGCCGCCCAGTGCTTCCTTCACCACCCGGTAAACGCCGCCGCGCGTAAACATCGAACAGCTCTCGACGTAAACCGCCCGCACCGCGAAGCTGAACAGCATGATGCCGAGAATGAACCACGGCGCCGCCGCGCCCACCGCCTGCTCGGCGATACCCCCGGCATAAAATGCCGACGACCCCAGATCGTTGAGGACAATGGCTGCCGCACGCCAGAAAGAAATGAACGTCAGCATCACCGAGGATGCAACGATGAGCCGGACGCGGTCGGAAGGAGGTGCTACAGTCGTTCGATTAGATGCCATCACGGTTGGGTCGGCGCGACGGCCGGCTTTCTGGAATTGCGGAACCCATGTTTTCGCCCGCCCTGCGGTGAGTCTATGTCCGAATCGCGGGTGATCAAATTGCGGGGAACCTACGCCTGCGCCCGCTCCACGCCGGTCAATCCTTCCCGAACAGTTCCTTCGCATCCTCGATAAAGCTGATCAGCACCACCACGCCGGAACCCACAAGCCCGACAAAGAACATCGCTTCCAGCAGCCGAATTGCGAATGTGGCAAATAGCATAGAAAGATTGTAGCCCGTTTCCGGCCCATCATTGCACTTCACCCGCAAGGTTTCCGGGCCAGCGGCAGCGAGAGTCGCGGTCCCGTTTGCCTGCCGCTCCGTACGGCCTGCCGCGGAATGCCCCGTCCCCAACCCGCTCTCGCCCCGATGCGATAAACTTGGGGCCTGTATGCAACGCGCATTGTGGAAGTTAGGCGAGTGGAAGTTTTGGGCTGCGGCCGCCGTCTCCGCCGGCCTGCTGGAGTTGCCGTTCCCCATCGCCGGGCCTATGCCTCCCTGGCGCTCGCTTTTTGCCTGGTTCGCCCTGGTTCCCCTGCTCTGGGCGATTCTTGCGCCGGCCTCGCTTCACCAGCCCCGCCCCCTCCGCCGCGCCTTTCTCCTCGCCTATCTCTGCGGCGTGCTGTGGTTTGCGGGTAACTGTTACTGGATCTACGACACCATGCTGCTCCACGGCGGTTTGCCGCCCCTCATCTCGGCGCTGCTCCTCATGGGATTCAGCCTGGTTCTCGGCCTCTATTTCGCGCTCTTCGGCCTCGGCGTGGCCCTGGTCCGTCGCTCCACCGGCAGCATCCGGCTCGCCCTTGCCGCCGCCCCCATCCTGTGGACCGCCCTCGAACTCGCCGCCGCCCGCATCACCTCCGTTCCCTGGGACCAGCTCGGTTACTCGCAGGTGGACAACGCCCTTGTCAGCCAGCTCGCTCCCTGGACCGGCGTCTACGGCATCAGCTTTCTGCTGGTGGCTTTCAACGCCTTTTTCGCGCATCGCTTTCTGACCCCGCCGCAACTCCCCGTCCCACCCCAGCCGCAATCGAGGTTGAGAGCACTTTTCGGCCCTCAGGTTTGGCTCGCATTCGGCCTGCTTCTGTTCCTTCTCTTGTTTTCCGGCGGCCTCTCCTGGGCGCCGCCCAAAGCCCCCACCACCGCCACCGCCGTCCTCATCCAGCCCAATCTCGACGTGGCCGCCGACAACTCCTGGATGGGCCCCGGCGAGTGGAACAGCCACATCGCCAACTTTGCCCAACTGGCCGGCGAGCAATGCAAGACCTACATCGCCGGAATCCCCCAGACCGGCGCAGCGCAAGGCGAAATTGTCTGCCCGCCTTATCCCACCCATCCCGACCTGGTGGCCTGGCCCGAGTCCCCGGCACCCTTCTTCGAAGTCGACGGCCGCTTTCAGCAGGCGCTGGCCTCCATCGCCCGGCAGCAGCAGGCCCCCCTGGTGGTAGGCAATATCGGCATGGACTACTCGGACGAGGAACAGGCCTGGCGCGACTACAACTCCGCCCTCATCGTCGGCGCCGACGGCGTCTGCCTGGGCCGCTACGACAAGATTCACCTGGTCCCCTTCGGCGAGTACATCCCCTTCAAGCAACTCATCTTCTTTGCCCGCAAGCTCACCGGCCGCGTCTCCGAGTTTTCCCGCGGCGGCCAGCGCAAGGTCTTCCTGCTCCATGGCCATCGCTACGGAGTCTTCATCTGCTACGAGGCCGTCTTCGCCGACCAGGTGCGCGAGTTTTCCGCCCACGGCGCAGAGGTGCTCGTCAACATCTCCGACGATGGCTGGTACGGCGACACCAGCGCTCCCTGGCAGCACCTCAACATGGCCCGTATGCGCGCCATCGAAAACCGCCGCTGGATTCTGCGCGACACCAACAACGGCATCACCGCCGCCATCGACCCCTACGGCCGCGTCCGCCAGAGCATTCCCCGCCACGCCGTCGACGCCCTGCCCGCCCTGTTCGGCTTCCGCAGCGACATCACCTTCTACACCGCCCACGGCGACCTGTTCGCCTGGCTTTGTGTCCTGTTTTCTGTGGTAGGCCTGGGCATGGCAGGGAGAAAACTAACGGTTGCAAAAACTAACCAACTAGGTTAACGTAAACATGGAGAAGCGAACTCCGCACTGCGACTTGTCCCGCGTCAAGACACTGATCGGCGCGGGCAAGGTAAAAGCGACGCACACTGCGCGTACGACCGCCTCCCTCCTCGGCTTCGATTTCAAGGGAATGGTCGCCGTGGTCGCTTCATTGACCATGAAGGATTTTTACAAATCCATGACCACATATGCCGATCACCGGATATGGCAGGACGTTTACCGTCCACAGACCAGTGCCGGCGCCATTTACGTCAAGTTGACCGTTATCGACGAGGTGCTGATCGTCTCGTTCAAGGAGTTATGACCATGAAATGCCCCGTTTGCGGCGCAGCCGAGCTGATCCACGATACGCGTGACATTCCCTATAGCTACAAGGGCGAGACTACCGTTTTGAAGACGACAGGCGATTTCTGCCCGGCTTGTGGCGAATCCATCCACGATGCGGAGGACTCGGATCGCGTCATGCGCGAGATGCAAGCTTTTTCCAAACAGGTCAATGCCGACCTCGTTGACCCGGCATTTATCGTCAGCGTGCGCAAGAAGCTCGCGCTCGACCAGCGCGAGGCAGGAGAAATCTTCGGCGGCGGCGTCAATGCCTTCTCCCGCTACGAAAACGGCAAGACCAGGCCGCCATTAGCCCTCATCAAGCTGCTCAAAGTCCTCGACCGTCACCCCGACCTGCTCGATGAGGTTAAGGTAGCGTAGCATCGCGTGGATGGAGCGGGAGCCCGACAGCGCTCTGCCCGATCTGAAAATCCGACATGGGGCACCCCGTCTTGGATTTGTCTGATTAAACTGGGAACCAGGCCGTCGCAAGAATTCTGACAATGGTCGGAGGTTTCGATGGAAATGACGACCTTAAGAGTGGGGGACCGCGTTTACCACATCCGAAGAGGCGACCGCTTCGCTCAAAGAGGTTATGGCAGAACCCTGAGAATTGAAGGTACGCGGGCTAAGTTGCTATGGGAGAGCAATGGGAAGGACGGCGAGGTCGAAAGGAGCGACCTTATCACTGAGGATGAAGCGATAAGTGAGGGACTTACCTAACCTTATCTTTGGTCCATCCAGGCGTCCCAGGGCGCGGTTTTTGGAACCTGGGATGAATTCCCATTGGCGGGCAGCCTAGGCTCCGAACATGACGATGGGAACCTACGCCACCCGCCCGGAGATGGCAACAGTAAGGTTCATAAACTCATTGTCATTTGAACTTCAAGCCGAATGGAGGCAAGCCAAAAAGAAAGATGAGCGCGACAATCAAATAGATGACCCCAACAACTCGAGCTGCCAATATAGGCACCGGGAAACGATTAGTCGCTCCACAAGGCCCATAGCTGCAATTGAAGATCGGGGTAATCCTCATCCACCAAGGTAGCTTGATGTGGGACTTTGGCCAAGCAGCCAAAACGAGGCCATTAATCGCCCAAACCACAAGAATTAGTTTCCAGACAACCCTCAGGAGCAACGCGGGCCAAGCTCGCCATATTCCGATCTCCACTACCAGACCTCCAGTTTGAAGCTGCGATACTCGCGAATCAGCTCGAAGTCGGCGCGGTTGGAGGTGATCAGCGTCGCGCCATGGGTGCGGGCTGTGAGCGCAATCAGCAGATCGAAGTGCAGATCGCGCAGCTTGGCAGGCCCGAAGCCCTTGTCGGCTCGGATTGCGGCAAGCGTCTGGCCCGATTCAAGCCAGTTCTTCTCCGTCGGAGTCAGCACCGGGCGGCTTGCCGTGAGCGCCTGCACAAACTTCCTCTCGGCGGCAAGCGTAGTCCCTCGCAATAGCTCGGCCAGAACAACCGACGAGTTTCTTATCCGCCCAGGGCGCTCCGCAATCCGCTCCGCATGGCAGGCGGTGCGCAAATTGTCAATCAGTACAGAAGTGTCGAAGAGGACGATCTCACTCATCGCTCATTCGTCGCTACCGGCAAACTTCAGCTTGCCTTCGTTCTTTCGAATCAGGTCCTTGAAGCGCCGGTTGCCGACAACCTCCTGGAGCGCCACGTGCACCGCTTCAGTACGCGACTTGACGCCCAGGGCCCGTACGGCTTCATCGGCCAGCTTCGTGTCCAGTCGTATGGAAGTAATTGCTGTCGTCATCTTCCGCTCCTCGCGTAGTACAAATTACACTTCCAGTATATACAAATGTCAAGCGCACTATGAGCCAAAAGCCTCGGCCGCCGGGTGCCTCGGATCCCGCTTCCGGGAGATGGAATGAATTCGTATGGCGCAGCTAAGGCCGCCGAACCTGCCGCAACCGCTCCAGTGATATTCTAGAAAACAGTTGAAAAAGTGTTGCCGTATACATCAACCCAAAGTCAGGTCATAAGAGCAAAAGCATGTCGTTAACCGATCTAGAATTCGCTTATGCTCCCGTCCGCGATCAAGTTCGCGACCTGCGGGAGTATCTTTGACCCTGCTCGCGTCCGCAGGGAACTCGCCGAAATAGAAACCAAGCTGGCCGACCCGGCCCTCTGGTCCAATCCCAACGCAACCAAGCCGCTCATGCGAGAGAAGAAGCGCCTGGAGACCATGGTCGCCGACGACGAGGAAATGCTGCGTCGCTCGGGCGACATCGAGGCTTACTTCGAACTGGCCAAGGAAGGCGAAGACGTCCTCGCCGATCTCGAACGCGACATCCAGGCCCTCACCGCCTTCAACGAGGCCCTCGAAGCCCGCACCATGCTCAACGGCGAAGCCGACCCACTCAACGCCATCGTCACCGTCCACCCCGGCGCCGGCGGCACCGAGAGCCAGGACTGGGCCGAGATGCTCATGCGCATGTACCTGCGCTGGGCCGAGCAGCAGGGCTTCAAGACCGAGATGAACGACTTGCAGGACGGCGACGAAGCCGGCATCAAGTCGGCCACCTTCACCATCGTCGGCGAATACGCCTTCGGCCAGTTGGCCGGCGAAAGCGGCGTCCATCGCCTGGTTCGCATCTCCCCCTTCGACCAGGCCAAGCGCCGCCATACCTCCTTTGCCTCGGTCTACGTCTCGCCGGAAATCGACGAGACCATCCACGTGGACCTCAAGGTCGAAGACCTGCGCATTGACACCTACCGCTCCGGCGGCAAGGGCGGCCAGCACGTCAACACCACCGACTCCGCCGTGCGCATGACTCACCTGCCCACCGGCATCGTCGTGCAGTGCCAGAACGAGCGTTCCCAGCACAAGAACCGCGACAAGGCCATGAAGATGCTGCGCTCCCGGCTCTATGAATACGAGCTCGAGAAAAAGCGCGCCGTCTCCAAAAAGGTCGAAGACTCCAAGCTCGAAATCAACTTCGGCTCGCAGATTCGCTCCTATGTCCTGCAACCCTATCGCATCGCCAAGGACCACCGCACCAAGGTGGAAGTGGGCGACGTCGACAAGGTGCTCGACGGCTACCTCGAGCCCTTCCTGCGCGGCTATCTCCTGGCCAAGCGGCGCGGCACCGCCGTGGTCTCCGGCGGCGACGACGATCTGGACGTGTAAGGAACCGCGCCGGGGCGCCCCATGTAGGACAGCATCAGCCGGGGGCGCGCCATAAGTGCCGCAAATCAATGCCGACTTTAGCTCCTGAAAGGGTGCCTTTCAGCCATTTCGCCGGAAAACCGCCCTTCTTCCATAACCCGTTTGGCCCCTGAATGAACCGTGGACCGCAATAAACACTTGCTCGGAGTTTCCTGCGGCAAGGTGAAAAGTCTTAGGCTCAGACGTCGGCTGCCGGGGTCCTTACCGAACGCCCCTCGACGCCGCCAGGATTTGCGTACAATAACTCGCTGTCGGCGCATACTCGAATTCAGAAGAGAATGGAGCGAAGCCTCTTCTCGGCCGAGAAATCCAGCCAAAAAAGGCGTCGGCCCCACCCCCCCTCCCAAAAAACACCCCTTTCCGGGGTCTATTTTTGCCGGGCGTGATAGATATAATATTTATTATCAATAGATTACATGAAACAACCGGAGATGCCTCTGTTACCTTAGTGGTAAACAAATACCGCCAAAAAATCGGGCTTTTTGAGCCCAAATCCAGCCCTTTTCAGCCATTTTTCCCAAAAACTGAATTGAACTGCGCCCGCTCGGACGGCCTATCGCATCCAATTCCATTGAAGCGCTTCTGCTTCTTTTGCCCGCCCAAGGTGAACTGGCTGAACGCTGTCCTAAGCCAAGCGCCTTTGTTCCAAATTGCTCAGGAAAGCAGGGACAGTTTGTTTAAGAGTGTGCTGGGAGAGGTAATATGCAATTTTTTCGCATACGGTTGATCCTTGCGCTGGTCGCGGGCATCACGCTGGTTTCTGTTGCCTCGACCTATTTTGAGGTGTTGGCACACAAGCACGTCCTGCGGCAGGAACTGGAGCGCAGGACCACCTGGCTGAGCAAGAGCCTGCAGTCGGACCTAGAGAAGACCATCCTGGACAAGAGCATCCAGGATAAGATCCTCGCCGGAGGCAAGAGTCCCGAGATTGCGGCCGAACTGGCACGGCTGCGCGCAGAGCACGAGGCGCTGGGCCTGGCCGTTTATGACCCGCAGGGAGCATCGGTGGCCGAAGCCGGAGCTGCCGGAATCTTCGCGGAGTTGCCGAACGCACCCTCAAACAAGGCCATCCAGCAGGGTGCCGGCGTGTCTGCTTTCGGGCACGACGATGATCGGCAGTGGCTGGAGGAGGCGATTCCGCTGCATGAAAACGGGCGCATCGTCGGGGCGCTGGTCATTCTGGCGGATGCTCGCACCATTCGCGCCGAAGCCTCGGAGGTATGGCGGCAAAGCCTCTGGCGGTTTGCCGCCTTCGTGCTGCTGATCGTCACCGTGACGCTGTTTACCGTTCGCTGGTTTCTGATGCGGCCCATGGTGCGGGTGGCCGATCGGCTCAGGCTGTTGCGCATGGGGCAATCCGACGATCTTGCGGATGCAAGTCTGGCGGAACTGAGTTTCTTTACGCCCCTGGCCCGCGAGGTTGAGTTGATGGCCGGGAGCCTGATCGAGGCCCGCGCCGCGGCTGAAACCGAGGCACGGCTGCGCGACGCCAGCGGACAGCAGTGGACCGCCGAGCGGCTGGCCGTCAACATTCGGGAACGCTTCGGCGCCAGTCGCATCTTCGTGCTGTCGAACCGCGAGCCGTATATGCATGTGCTGCAGGGCCGGGAGACGGTGTGCGTGGTCCCTCCCAGCGGCCTGGTCACGGCCATCGAGCCGGTGCTGCGGGCCTGTGACGGCGTGTGGGTGGCGCACGGCAGCGGCAGCGAGGATGCTCTGAACGTCGACCAGTTCGACCGGCTGCGCGTGCCGCCCGACGATCCCCGCTACACCTTGCGCCGGGTCTGGCTCTCCGCCGAGGAAGAGGCAGGCTACTACGACGGCTTTGCCAACGAGGGCATCTGGCCGCTCTGTCACATCGCGCACACCCGGCCCATTTTTCGCGCTTCGGACTGGGAGTGCTACCAGCGCGTGAATGAGAAGTTTGCCGCGGCGCTCTTGGAGGAGATGGAGGGCAGCGCCAACCCCATCGTCTTTGTTCAGGATTACCACTTCACGCTGGTCCCGCGGCTCATCAAGGCGGCGCGTCCGGACGCACGCGTGGCCATCTTCTGGCACATTCCCTGGCCCAATCCGGAGGCCTTCGGCATCTGCCCATGGCAGGCCAAGCTTCTGGAGGGTCTGCTGGGCGCGGACTTGATCGGGTTCCACATCCCGCTGCACTGCAACAACTTTCTTTCGACGGTGGACCGCGTGCTGGAGGCCCGCACCGACCGCGAGCACATGACGGTGCGCCGGGACGGCCACATCAGCACCGTCCGCCCCTACCCGGTGAGCGTGGCCCTGGACGGCAGCAAGCAGGAGCGGAAGACGCCCAGGCCCTCACGCGACGAACTGCTGAAGGAGTTCGGCCTGAGGTGCGAAACCATGATCGTGGGCGTGGACCGCATGGACTACACCAAGGGCATCGTGGAGCGGCTGATGGCGGTCGAGAAGCTTCTCGACGAGCATCCGTTTTACCTGGAGCGGTTGACCATGGTGCAGATTGCCGCGCCCAGCCGCTCGCGCATTCCCAGCTATGTGAATCTGCGCCGCCAGGTGGAAGAGACCGCGGAACGCATCAACCAGCGCTTCCAGACCGCCTCCTGGAAGCCCATCCTGCTCATCGAGAAGCAGTGCAGCCATGCGGATGTGGATCTCTGGTACCGCGCCGCGGCGGTCTGCCTGGTCACTTCGCTGCACGATGGAATGAATCTGGTGGCCAAGGAGTATGTGGCCGCGCGCGACGACGAGGACGGCGTGCTGGTGCTGAGCAAGTTCACCGGCGCGGCCACCGAACTGCTGGATGCGCTGATCGTAAATCCCTACGACACGGAAGGCGTGGCCGAGGCCATCCATCAGGGCCTGGAGATGGACCGTGCCGAGCGGCGCACGAGGATGCAGCGGATGCGCCAGCATGTCATGGAACACAACATCTATCGTTGGGCGGCCAGCGTGCTCGGCGATCTGCGCGATCTGCGCATGGAGACCGCGGCGGCAGGGGATGCGAGCCGCACTCTGCCTGCGTTTGCCGAGCCGGACCAGGAGGAGGACCTGAAACTGGCGTAGGAAGCAGGCCTCCGGTGACAGCCCTCACGGCTTGAGCCCGCGGATGCCAGGACCATAGCGAAAGACGGCGGCGGAGGTTGAGCCTCGGCGGGCCTTGAGCGAAAACTTTGTCGAATCGTGGCGATTTTTCTTGAATTGGCGCTACAATTCTGCAATGTCTCGCTCCGGTGCTTTCTCTTCCGCGATTTTCGCCGCGCTGGCTGCGGCGTCCCTGGCGGCGGCCGCTCAGTCGATTGCGACCAACTCCCCCGTGCCGCTCTCCACCCGAGTCGTCTCCTACGACATCGACGCCCACCTCGACACCGCCCGGAAGTCTCTCGACGCCACCGAGGTTCTTACCTACAAGAACCTGACCGGGCAGCCGCTCGCCTTCATCCCATTCCATCTGTATCTCAATGCATTCCGGCCCCAGTCCACGTTCACCAGTGAGACTCACTTCACCGGCGGCATTCGCGACTCTGAAAAAGAGGACGATTACCCCAGCGAGAAGCTCGGCAGCATTGCGATCTCGAAGATCTCCGCCGACGGCTTCGGCGACCTCACAGGGAACCTGCGCTTCACCGCCCCGGACGATGGCAATCAGCAGGATCACACCGTCGCCGAGGTCGTTCTTCCTCATCCCCTCGCGCCCGGCGCCACCATCACCTTCCGCCTCGCCTTCCATGACCAGTTTCCGCTTTCCATTGCCCGCAATGGCTACAAGCGCGATTTCATCATGGGTGGCCAATGGTATCCCAAACCCGGCGTCTTCTGGCACGGGGCGTGGAATTGCCATCAGTACCACTCCACCACCGAGTTTTTCTCCGATTTCGGCACCTTCAACGTCCATCTGACCGTGCCGCAACGGTATGTGGTCGGCGCCAGCGGCGTGCCCACCGGCAACCGCGCCAACCCCGACGGCACCAAGACGCTGGGCTTCTACGGGGAAGACATCGGCGACTTCGCCTTTGCCGCCAGTCCCCACTTCACGGTCACCGACGGCACGTACGCCTCGTCCATGGGGCCGGTCCAGGTCCACGTTCTGGCTCTGGCCGGCCATCCCGCCGCCGGCGTTCGCTATCGCGACATCATCCTCAAGACCCTGGCGGAGTTCGACCGCCGTTACGGTCCCTACCCCTACAAGGTCGTCACCGTCATCGATCCCGAGCCGGGCTCCCAGATCGGCGGCATGGAATACCCCACCCTGTTTACCGGCGACACCTCCTGGTATGAGCCGACCCACATCACCGAACTCACCGCGGAGCACGAGTTCGGCCATCAGTACTGGTACGGCATGGTCGCCACCAACGAGTTTGAAGATGCCTGGCTGGACGAAGGCATTAACTCGTACACCGAAGTCAACGTCCTCGACTCCATCCTGGGCCGCAATACATCCGTGTTCGACCGCCCCTACGCCAATGCCGGCGATTACGAACTGCAGCGGTTGGAGTACACAGCGGCGCCGGATTTCGACCCGGTCACCCACTGGGCCTTCAAGTTTCGCAACTCCGGCTCCTACGCAGGAGTCACCTACGGCAAGACGGCCACTCTGCTCGCGACGCTGGAAAGCATCGTCGGCCGCGACACCATGGACGCGGCGATGCGCACTTACTTCATGCGGTACCGCTTCACCCATCCCACCACGGAAGACTTCCTTCGCACCATCGAGGAGGTCGCGGTGGCCCGCGGCCGGGCCACGGTGCTCCCGTCCGGCACGGTCTCCGCCGTTCCCATCGGCTTCGCCGACGTCCCCCCGGTGAACTCCAGCCTGCGCGGCTACTTCGATCAGGCGGTCTACGGAACGCAGGTCCTGGACTACTCGATCGACGGCGTTTCTTCAAGTCCCGCGCAGTGGTGGATTCCCGAGCCCAAGGACAAGAATGCCAGGAAACAGATTCCCTATCTGAGCACCGTCTATCTCCATCGCAAAGGCGATTTCGTGCTCCCGGTTACGGTCGAGATCGTCTTCGATAATGGCGACCGGATTCGCGAACATTGGGACGGCGTCGACCGCTGGAAGAAGCTCAGCTACGTGCGCAATGCCAAGGTGGTCTCCGCGGAGATCGACCCCGATCACTCTGTCCTGCTCGACGTGGATCTGTTCAACAACAGTTACACCACCAAGGCGAACGGGGTGCCCGCGGGCAAACTCACCACCATCTGGGCGTCCATGCAGCAACTCTTTGCGCAGCTTGCCTCATGGGTCGTCTAGCTGCCGCACGCCCGGCCCGGCGCTTGCGCCGCGCGCTTCACGATGCTTGCATTTGACTGACTGCTCTTCAACCGTTTGCTCCACAAGAGGTTTGTTCCATGCCACTCGAACGCAACCTTCTCGGCGGCGGCCTGTCGCTCACACTGCGCAGTTGGCCTGCGCTCGTCTGGACCTATGTCTTCAACCTGGGCCTTGCGGTGCTGTTCACCCTTCCGCTCCATCAGCAGATCGGGGCCATTACCGCCCATTCGCTGGCCTCGCAGCGGCTGACCGGCGCCTTCGACCTGGGCGCGATGGGCGGCGTGATCGCCAAGCTCTATGACGGCCCAGGCCCTGCGACCTCCACCAGCTATTTCTCCACGCCCATTTATCTCGTCCTCTATTTCCTCATTGTGCCGGGCACTCTTTTCTGCTACCAGACCGGTAATTCCGCCAGCCTCTTTGCGCTTCTTCAATCCGGATTCGCCCACTTCTGGAGATTTGTCCGCATCACCCTGGTGAGCCTCGTGATCTCCGGCCCCATTCTCGCCGGGTTGTTTGCGCTGCAGAAGCTCTGGGCGGCGCATGTCGACGTCAACACCGTCGAACGCCCGGCTGTGTTGCTGAAGCTTGCGGGGCTGGTTCTGATTGGCCTCGTCGCCGCCGCTCTACGCCTCTACTTTGATCTCATGCAGGTCTATACCGTTCAACTTGGACAGCAATTGCGCCCCGAAGGCGCCGACGGGAAAACGCGGCCCGAGCACCGCATTCGCCGCGCCTTCAAGCCCGCATGGAGGACCTTTCGCCGCAACTTCTTCCGCGCCTATCCAACCTTCATCCTGCTCGCCGTCCTCGCGCTTGCCGCGGTCGTCCTCACCGCCCGTTTCGGCCTGCACTCCCTGGCGCAGCCGCGCGTATGGCCCATGTTCCTGGTGGCTCAACTAGGCTTGTTCCTCATGCTGCTCACGCGCTTCTGGCAGCGCGGCGCGGAGACCATCCTCGCGCTCGACAACCCCATTCCCGCGTCCCCGGTCATCGTCGCGGAACCCGTCCTGCCCCAGGAACTCCTGCCCGACACGCCCGCAGTGGATTCCGCTCCTGCGGAAGTGGAGAATGACGAAGTCCCAGGTACTCCGAACCTGGGCACTCCGAATCAGGACACTCCGAATCAGGACACTCCGAATCAGGACACTCCGAACAGCGACGCACCCGAGCCTTCGATCTAAGAAGGTTCATGCGCGCCAGGGAAGGCACATGGGCAATGCGGCAGCCAAAGCAGTCACTCAAGCTCAGGCTGCCGCCACCCTGCGCGGCCCGATAGCGAAACCTGCTTGACTTGATATTTTCAAAAGGGCAGGAATTCAAAGCCCGCCCTGAGCCTGCCGAATGGTGCCGCAAGCGCCGCGTCATCATCGAGGCCTCTTGCCGAACTGCAAACCTGCCGCCAAATATGCCTCAGCGGCTTATCCGGCCACCGTGAGCTCTTCTTCCAATTGCTGTTTCTGGTACAGGCTGGCGTAGTAGCCGTCCAGGGCCAGCAACTCCTCGTGCCGTCCCAGTTCCACGATCCGGCCATGGGCCAGCACGGCGATCTGGTCGGCATTGCGCACCGTCGAAACCCGATGCGAAATCAATATCGTGGTCGAGGCCGAAGTATATGCGCCCAGGCCCCCCAGGATGCGCTCTTCCGTGTAGGTGTCCACACTGGCCAGTGCGTCGTCCAGAATGAGAATGGAGGGCCGGCGCAGCAAGGCCCGGGCGATGGCCGCGCGTTGCTTCTGCCCCCCCGACAGAGTCACGCCCCGCTCCCCCACCATGGTCTCGAATCCCTGCGGAAACTCCTCGAACTACCGGCGAATGTGAGCCGCCTCGGAGGCTTCCAGCAGCTCTTCCGGAGTGGCCTGCGGCGCGCCAAAAGCAAGGTTCTCGCGGATCGTCGCGCTGAACAGGAAGGTCTCCTGGGGAACCATGCCGATGTTGCGCCGCAGCACCGCCAGGGGATAGTCGCCGACCGGCCGCCCGTCAATCAAGAGCGCCCCCCGGGGCGCTTCAAACAGCCGCGGAAGCAGGTTGACAAGCGTGGATTTTCCCGCGCCCGTGGGGCCCACGATGGCCAGGCTTGTGCCCGCCGGAATGTGCAGCGAGATGTCGCGCAGCACCGGCGTGTCGCCGTATTGAAAGCTCAGCCCGCGCAGCTCCACTTCGCCGCGAAACGCGGTGTCGGCGGGAATTGTGGCGTCCGCCGCCGAGTCGTCGATGGCCGGCTCGGCGCGCAGCAACTCGTCGATGCGCTTGACCGAGGCGGTCCCGCGCTGGAACAGGTTCACCACCCAGCCCACCGCGATGATGGGCCAGATCAGCATGATCATGTAGGTGTTGAAGGCCACGAAGTCGCCCACGCTGATGCGGTGGGCGATCACCAGGTGCCCGCCCGCCAGCAGCGTGATCACCATCGAAATGCCCAGGATGAATTCCAGCGAGGGCCACAGCATGCCCATCAATTGAACCAGCCGCAGCGAGCGGGCGATGTACTCGCGGTTGAGCCGCTCGAACAGCCCGATTTGCGACTCCTCACGCGCAAAGGCACGCACCAGACGCGCCCCGGAGTAGTTCTCCTGGGCCTGCGACGAGATTTCCGAAAAGCTGGCTTGAATGCGCTCGAAGCGGTCGTGAATCTTGCGCCCGAAGTACTGCACCAGGATGCTCGCCAGGGGCATCGGTGCCCAGGCCACCACGGTCAGCCAGGGGCTGATCCGCAGCAGGAAAAACAGCGCGCCCACGGTGAAGAAGACGGTGTTCGCACTGTACATCAGCGCCGGGCCCAGCAGCATGCGCACGGCATTCAGATCGTTCGTCAGCCGGGCCATGATGTCGCCCGTGCGATAGCGCTGATAGAAGCCCGAATCCTGCCGCTCCAGTTGCCGGAAGAGGTCGTTGCGCAGGTCGAACTCGATCTCCCGCGATATGCCGATCAGAATCCAGCGCTGGGAATAGAGAAAGACGCCCTTCACCAGGGCGATCGCCACCAGCAGCCCGGCGTATAGCAGAATCCTCTGCCGCGTCACCCCGTGCTGCATCTCGTCGATGGCCTTCTTGATGACCTGGGGAAACAGCACCCAGATGGCGTTCGTGGCGATGCACGAGAGCGTGCCCCACACGTATCCCCAGCGGTAGCGGCGCATGTAACCGAAGAGCGGGGCCAGGTCGCGAAACATGCTCTTAATGTACCATACGATGATCACCAAGCTATTGAAAACAAAGGAGATACTAGTCTAAATAGCTGATTCCAAAAGACTACTCCGCTGGCCAGGCCGACGCATGCGCCGCAATCCTCTCTTTCTGCTCTCGCCGCAGGCGGCTTTTCTTCAACTTGTTGGCCGGCAAAGTTCCCTCCCGCTGTTCGGAATGCCCGGCCTTCGATGGCCAAAGGAAACTGCCGTCTTCGCCTCGCCGCCGCCGCACAGTCCTGTAGAATATAGATGTTCTTCCCTGACAATTTTGTTGTTTCGTGAATGCCGCTTGCGGTGTCCGTTTGGGCTTTGCAGGCTCTCGCGCAGAGCGCATCGACGCGAAACAACCAATGAACGGGGAAAAACTTGCAAGCAACCCGGAAACTCTTCGAAACTCTGGCTCTCTTGCATTCTAGCGAACGCGATAGGTTCCTGGTCGCCCATCCTGAACTGCCCGCCGGAATCGTCCGAAACGTACGGAATCTGCTGGCGGGCGATGACGATACCCGCGCGCTGCCGTCCCTCGATGACTTGCTCCCATCGACGGTTGAAACTCCGGCTGCGGAGTTCGGCACCGGAGATTTGCTGGGCCCGTACCGGCTGATTCGGCGCTTGGGCGCGGGCGGCGTGGGGGTGGTCTTCGAGGCGGTTCGCGAAGAGGGCGAAATCAGCCTGTGCGTGGCCATCAAGATACTGCGCCCCGAACTCTGTACTCCGGAGTTCCTGCTTCAGATGCGCCATGAAGCCGCCAGGCTCAGCCGCCTCAGACACCCCAACATCGCGCGCCTCCTGGACTGGAAGCTCGATCGATGCGACACACCGTACTGCGTGCTCGACTACATCGACGGCGAAAGCATCACCTCCTGGTGCACGCATTGCGCCCTCGCGCTGAAGGCCAGGCTGCACCTCTTCCTAGCTGTCTGCGCCGCGGTCGCATTTGCCCACCGGAACATGATTGCCCACCTGGACTTGAAACCGGAAAACATTCTGGTCAACGCCTCTGGCGAAGTCAGGCTGGTCGATTTCGGCATCGCCCGCACGCTTACGCTGGAGCTCGCAAGCGGCAGCGAGCCTCATCTTCGCGCCTACTCTGCCCGGTATGCCAGCCCGGAACAGATCCATGGCGAGCAGGTGTCCGCGTTGAGCGACATCTATTCGTTGGGGGTCGTTCTGCGCGAGCTGCTCTCTATGCCTGCTGGCACAGGAATCATGCCGGCAACCGCCGAGCCTCTGCCATATGAACTCGAAGCAATCGTCTCCCGCGCCTCGGCTCCCGATCCAGCTTCGCGCTACGCCACCGTCGGGGAGCTTCAGCAGGATCTGCGCAACTTCCTGTCGCGGCGTCCCGTTTGCGCCGTCCCGCAAACACCGCTTTATCTGGCGCGCCGTTTCTGCATGCGGAATTTCCGCCACCTGGCCGCAATCTGCGCTGTCGTTGTGGCTTTGGCAGCCGGACTCAGCGCGTGGCAGATGCATCGCCTGGCGGAACGGGAGCATTTGCGCGCCCAGCGGCTGCGCGACTCGGTGCATCGGTTTTCGAGTACGCTGCTGTTTCCGTTGGAGGATGAGATGCGTAACCTGCCCGGTTCCACTCCCGCCCGCATCATGGCCGTCCAAACAGGAATGCAGTTTCTTCAGACTCTCTCGGCGGAGACCGGCAACGACCCCCAGCTGATGGAGGAGATTGGCAGGGCTTATACCAAGCTCGGAGACATTCAGGGCAATCCGGCCAACGCCAACCTCGGCGATGAAAAAGGCGCCCGGTCCAGTTATGAAGCCGCGCGCAGGGTGCTGGCCAATCTTCATGATCCCGCGGGCCGCTACGCTTACGCGGTGTCGCTGGAGCACGAGGGGGGGCTGGTCGGCGTCGAGGGCGACAAGCGGACCGAAGAGGCAATGTACACCGAAGCGGTTGCCACCCTTCGCGGCCTGGCCGGCGCCGGCTCGACCGACGCGCGCGCCAAGGAGTCTCTCGAGTCCACCCTGATCGATCTGGCCGATCTGCAATCCGGCCAGGGGCGCGGCGACCTGGCTCGCTTCAACTACGGCCAGGCCCTCGACCAGGCCCGGCAGCTCCTCCAGCAACAGCCGGAGAACACGACCTGCCAGCGAAGCCTGGCCCGCTGTTCCAGCCGTCTCGGCAATCTGGAGTGGGACCGGGGAGACTGGGAGAAGGCTTTCGATGCCTATCGCGGCAGCCTCGATGTCTATGACCGGCTCTTGCGCCGGCAGCCGGACAACCTCAAGATTCGCCACTCCTGGATCGCGGGAGCCAACAACGTCGCCGCTACCGATGAACAGCTCAATCGCGCGGCTGAGGCGCTCGATTTCTATGCCCGCGCCGAACAGCTTGCCACCCGCGATGCCGAAATCGATCCCCGCGACTCGCAGGCTGCGCGTGATCGCCAGGTCGGCTACTCCAATCTCACTCGGGTCCATCTCCGCCTGGGCAATCTCGCAAAAGCTGAAGACTCTTCCCGCCTTGAATTGTCTCTTGCCCGGTCCTTGTGGAAGCTGAACCCGCAGGACGCCATGGCCAGGGACGACTTGGCCGGTTCAGAAGAACATCGCGCGGAAGTTCAAGCCAGGAAGCATGATTTCGCGGCGGCAATTGCCAGCGAGGAAGATGCCTTGCGCCTTCTCACGGCCAATCTGCGCGACAACAACTCCGCCGAGAGCCTGGTGGCGGTGGTGGATGGACTCCTGCGGCTGGCCGGCTACCACCTCGACCTCGGCGATGCCAGGCCGGCGACGGCGCAGACCGCTCGTCAAGCCGCCTCCAGCTCCCTGGCGGAGTTGCATCGATTGCAGCCGCGTTTGCGCCCCGGCTATGCCGAGGATACAGAGCGCGCCGCGAAAATCCGGACACTGGAAGCGCGCCTGCGCCGGCAAGCCGGTTAGGTTGGCTGCGCCGAACGGCTCTGCAACCGCATCTTCAACCAGGCCCGCGCGAAACGCCAGTCGCGCTTCACCGTTTCCCGCGAGACGCCAAGCACCTCCGCCGCCGCCTCTTCCGTCATTCCGGCAAAGTAGCGCAACTCCACCACACGCACCTGCCGCTCGCTCACTTCGGCCAACTCGGCCAATGCCAGGTCGATGGTCAGAACATCCTCCGCCGCGCGGTAGCTCTGGTCGCATTGGGCCTCGGGATTCGACTCCGGCCCCAGCGCGATAGGAGAGCGCTTCGCGGCGCTCCGCCGCCGGGCATGATCCACCAGCGTCTGCCGCATGGCCCGGGCCAGCGTGGCAATGATCTGCTTCTGGCTGATCTCTTTCGGCATCACCCCGCCGTAAACGCGCAACAGCGCCTCATGCACCAGCGCCGTCGGCTGCAAGGTGTGGTCGCAGCGCTCCATCTTCATATGGTAAGCCGCCAGCCGCCGCAGGTCGCGATAGAGTTCGGCGTCCAGCTCTTGATCCACATTGCCCATGATTCGTCCTTCGCGTTCCTGCCAACATCATAGGTGCTCGACGAACCATGGTGGAAATGAAGGTCGCGAGCGCCGTCCCACCAACATGCCGCGCGGAGTGACTCATGAAGAGACGAAAGCGAGGCGTTTTGGGTCAAAAGGGGGCCTCTTCGGGCTAAAAAGTGGGCAAAATACGAGGTTTTCAGTTACCGGTAAGTTAATATGTAGAAATTACAAGTCATTTATATGGGTATACTTACATGTGGTCTTGAGGTCGAAAATGGGCCTCTATCGGGTAGGGGGGGTGGGGGGTACCTGCTAAAAGATGGTCAGCGGGGCGTGGCGACGCGCGCTTTTGGTCCTTGGTCATGCTTCGATTATGCGCTTGTGGAGGGTTATTCTCCGCATGAAGCGACGGGGGAATTCTGGGTTTTCGAGGGTGCGGGAGCGAAACTGAAGAGGACGAGAAGCTGAGCGAGATCATCTTCGAGGTGCGCGAGGACCAGGGGGATGGAGGCTATGCCGCTTCCGCGCTGGGGTACGGCATCCACACCCAGGGGAAACCCTGGATGAGTTGCGCGCGACGGTGAAGGATGCTGTTCGCTTTTACTTCGACGAGACCATGGAAGCACCGAAGACTACCCGGCTGCATTTCGTGCGGGAAGAAATACTGGCCGCATGAAACTGCCGCGGGATGCTTTCTTGACGGATCTGACGATTGGGGAGCGGGACGACCGCCCATGAGATTGACTTCAGAATCATCGCGTGGTATTACTTTTTTCATAATGTAAAGGTGGCCTATGGAATCCGCACTCAGCATCAAGGGGCAGGCAACGATTCCGAAGAGGATTCGGGAACATCTGTGTTTGAAACCGGGAGACCGGGTCAAGTTCTTCGTGCATCCGGACGGGAGCGTGGTGATTCTGCCGAAGTTGCCCACATCCGTGTTGCGGGGGATGGTCTCATCGCGACACAAGGGGCCCGCGACCCTGGATGAAATGCGTGCGGCGGTTGCGGACCGCGCGTCCAGGGGAATCAAGCGCGGCAAGCTCAGGTGAGGGGGCAATGAACGGGCTCGATACCAATCTTCTCATCCGGTACGTCACGCAGGACGACCCGATCCAATCGCCAAAGGCAACGGAAATCATCGAGGGACGCCTTACGCGGGAGCGCTCCGGCTTTATCAGCCTGGTGACGATGGCTGAAACGGTGTGGGTTCTGGGGAGCGTGTACGGATTGGCGGACGGGGAGATCGCCGATGTTGTGGAGCGCATGCTGCAGGCCGATACGCTGGTGGTTCAAAACGAACAGCAGGTGTACACGGCGCTGGTGGCGCTCAGGCGGGGATGGGGCGCGTTTGCCGATGCGCTGATTGCGGCCTTGGGAGCGTGGGCCGGCTGCGACAGCACTTTGACGTTCGACAAGAAAGCACTGCGGCTGGCGGGATTTGAGTTGCTCGTCTGACCGCCACCTGCGGTGGGGCAGTTGCGCTTCGCGCATGGGGTTCGTGGTTTCCCATCCTTGACGCGAGAAGGCTGCGTCAAGGATCGGAAACCCGGCTTTTTGGCTGGTCGAGGAAAAGCTGAGGGTGGGCTACCCGCCCCGCCTTGTTGCGGACACGGAGGCGGTGTAGCATTTATCGAACGGGAAAGGTCTTTCTTCGATGAGCGAGATCATCTTTGAGGTGCGGGAAGACGAGGCGGATGGGGGCTATGTCGCTTCCGCGCTGGGGTATGGCATCCATACCCAGGGGGAAACCCTGGATGAGTTGCGTGCGATGGTCAAGGACGCCGTGGCTTGTTACTTCGACGAGACCATGGAAGCGCCGAAGATGATCCGGCTGCACTTCGTGCGGGAAGAAATATTGGCCGCATGAAGCTGCCACGAGACGTTGAAGGTCCGCGGTTGGTCAAGGCGCTGGCCGTCTTGGGGTATGAGGCAAGCCGGCACAGGGGACCGCACATTCGCGTGACTACCCAACGAGACGGCGAGAACCACGAAGGCTTTCCGTATCAAGCTCCGATCAAAGCAGGCACGCTCTCCAGCATCTTGAAGCACATCGCCGCGCACCATCGGGTGACTGTCGAACAAGTTCTGGAGATGCTTGAGTTATAGGTCGGCCTCGCTCCCAGGTCTCAAAGGCGAGGCTTGGGGAACGCGGCCGCCGGACGATCCTTTTGGCTGCTTGCTATCCCCGGTGCCCAAAGGCGAGGCACCGGGGGCACCCATCCCTTGTGGGGAACTCGCTTTGGGGAAACTCACTCCGCACCCCGGCTCCAGGGCCACCCGCCTCAAGGGTGCGGACGTTCACTTGGACCTCAACGCGGGAACCCAAACGGTTGATGATGGAGACCAGCCGGTCGAGGGTGAAGCGGGCCAGGTCGGCGTTGCGGATGCGGGAGAAGTCGGCCGCGGCAATGCCGGTCTCGGCGTGTGCGGCGCGTACGGTCAACTGCTTGCGGTCCAGCATTTTGATGATTTCGGCAGCCAGGATGGCCTTGAGTTGCTCGACGTCGGGGCTGGCATGGCCCAGGTCGCGGAAAACATTGCCGCTGCCGCGCACCAGTTCAATCTTTTCGTCTTTCATCCCAGCACCTCCTTCAGTTTCTTCAAACGGTCCCGAATCAGATCGATCTCGTGCGGCGGGGTCTTGATGCCCTGGGTCGACTTCTTCTGGAAGGCGTGAAGAACCCAGATTTCATCCCCAATCTGCACGGGGTAGACGACGCG
>Ga0302319_10003524_pt1 | contig 32648 bp, 32 predicted proteins | sample Bog_T0_2_FD_203319 | JGI IMG/M metagenome (GOLD analysis project Ga0302319, IMG submission 203319) | Peat permafrost microbial communities from Stordalen Mire near Abisko, Sweden - Bog_T0_2 | ecosystem: Environmental > Terrestrial > Soil > Wetlands > Peat | place: Sweden: Abisko, Stordalen Mire... | reverse complement strand
GAAGATCAACCTGCTGAGTTGGTACCTGTACCTCGCTGGCGGCGTCCTCACGCTGGCTGCGCTGGTGCTCGGTGGCGTCGATACTGGCTGGACCTTCACCACGCCGCTGTCGACGCACTATCTCAACACGCATGTGATCACGGCGGCGACGGCAATCTTCATTGCGGGATTCAGTTCGATCTTTACGGGGTTGAACTTCATCGTGACGATTCACCGCATGCGCTGCCCTGGCATGACGTGGTTCCGGATGCCGCTGTTTGTGTGGTCGCACTACGCGGCTTCGCTGCTGATGGTTCTGGGAACTCCGGTGCTTGCAATCACGCTGGTGCTGGTCGCGCTGGAACGACTGTTCGGGATTGGAGTCTTCGATCCTCAAAAGGGCGGCGATCCGCTGCTCTTCCAACACTTGTTCTGGTTCTACTCGCATCCTGCCGTGTACATCATGATTTTGCCGGGCATGGGTGTGATCTCGGAAGTTATTTCGACGTTCAGCCGAAAGCGCGTCTTCGGCTATACGGCCGTTGCGTTTAGTTCGGTTGCGATTGCGCTGTTCGGATTCTTTGTATGGGAGCACCACATGTTCATCATGGGTGTCTCGAATTACTCCGCGCTGGTGTTCTCGCTGCTGACGATGCTCGTTGCCGTGCCTTCGGCGATCAAGATTTTCAACTGGGCGTTCACGTTGCAAAAGGGTTCGATCACGTTTGAAACGCCGATGCTGTATGCGTTCGGCTTCATGGGGCTGTTCACAATTGGCGGCCTGACGGGCGTGTTTCTTGGCTCGCTAGGGATGGACATCCACCTCACGGAGACGTACTTCATCGTCGCGCATTTCCATTTCGTGATGGTAGGCGGCATGCTGATGGCGTTCCTCGCGGGCGTGCATTTCTGGTGGCCGAAGATGACAGGACGGATGTATCCGGAGTCGCTCTCGAAACTGGCCGCGGTGACAACGTTCATCGGATTCAACCTGACGTTCCTTCCGCAATTTATTCTTGGCTACCTTGGTATGCCGCGCCGCTACCACGCGTATCCGGCAGAGTTCCAGGTGCTGAACGTCCTGTCGACCGCAGGCGCAACGGTTTTGGGCGTTGGCTACATGCTGCCGATGCTGTACCTGGGATGGTCGCTGAAGTACGGAGCGATTGCGGGTGATAATCCGTGGCAGGCTACCGGGCTTGAGTGGCAGATCCAGTCGCCGCCGTTGACCGAAAATTTTATCGAGATCCCGATCATGGACCACGAAGCCTATGACTACGAGTGGCTCCAGAACAAGACGAAAAAAGAGGTGACGACCGTTGGATAGCGCAATCGCGACTACCGATGTACCCGCCGAGCACGAGCATGTGGCGCTGCCGCAGCACCGGCATCATTTCGAGACCGAGGAGCAGCAGCGCGAAGCGGGCAGCTTCGGCATGTGGCTGTTCCTGCTGACCGAAATCATGTTCTTCGGCGGGATGTTTTTCGCCTACCTGTTGTATCGCAACTGGTACTACCCAGCCTTTGCTGTCGCCTCCAACCAGTTGAGCGTGCCGCTTGGAGCGTTCAATACGGCGGTCCTGATCACTTCCGGCTTCTGCATGGCGGTTGGCGTGTGGGCCGCCGAGGTGCGGAAGAAGGGCGTGTTGGTGGCCATGTTGGTGCTCACCACCGTCTTCGGTCTTATCTTTCTCGGGGTGAAGTACAACGAGTATCACGAGAAGTATGAACTGCACCATATCCCTGGCGACAGCTTCAATGTCTCGATGTTTACGAACCCTGCGGCCTATGGCATCAAGGAAGATCCGCTGGCCCCGGACATGGCGCAGAAGACACAGATCTTCTTCTTCCTCTACTTCGCGATGACCGGAATGCACGCCGTGCACATGATCATCGGCATTGTTCTGCTGTTCTGGCTGACATGGCGAGCGCATCGGGGAGATTTCAGTTCGGGGTACGTGGCGCCCATAGAAAACTTCGGACTGTATTGGCACTTCGTCGATATTGTCTGGCTATTTTTGTTCCCGCTGCTTTACCTGATCAATCGGCACCCGCTGCACTAAACACATCGCACGCTGAGATAAAGGAAATATGATGGCCCACGAAACAGTCCATACCGACGCGAACGATCCGCTGAATGTGACGAACCCGGAACATGCGCAGCATCACATTGTGACGCCGCTTCAATATACGTACGTCTTCGCTACCTTGCTGCTGTTTACCGGCATCACGGTGGGCGCGGCGTACATCGATTTGAGGTGGGCCAACCCTGTGATCGCGCTTGGCATTGCGTGCTTCAAGGCTTGCATCGTCATCCTGTTCTTCATGCATGCGGCGTATCAGTCGCGGCTGATCAAGATGACGATTGGCGCGGGGTTCTTCCTGTTTCTCGTACTGATTACGATGACGCTGACGGATTACATCAGCCGCGCCTGGGGCATGTGGTAACTCGCTGAAGGTTTCAGAAATGGAAATGGCCTCACCTTCGGGTGAGGCCATTTCTTTGCTACAAACGTTAGTGGGCGAGTGTCGGCGGGGTAATTATTACCGAGTTCGCGCGACAAGTGCGGAGGCCTTGGCAAACGATGGGTTTTAGGTCTTTGCTGAAGCAGGCTTCGATGGCGGTGAGGTGGTTGCGACCACAGCTTAACAAGATGCTTCCGTGCGGAAAGTCAGGGTTGGCTTGGGCGAACAGGTCGAGAATCGCGTCCGGGGTCAGGCTGATTTCGTGGTCGATATGCTCAAGCGACGCGGGAATTTTCAGCGAGTGAAACGCCTGGTGCTCCATGGCGAAGAAGCGCTTCGGGCCGACGCCGGAACAGGTGCCGTGCTTGACCCATTCGTGTTGGAGCAGCGCGAGATCCGGCGTGATGTCGAGGTTGTCGGCAAGGTTTTCGGGCGCCGGTTCTTCGCTGCAGAAGACGGGGTAAGTGCCGTCGTTATTCTGCGTCCAAAGACCGTGAAGGATGAAGCCCGGATGCGCGGCGCATTCAGGAGAGGTGCCCAGGATGGAGCAGAATTCGGGCGACCACGAAAGGTTCATGAGGTAGAAGTCGAAGTGGCCGGGCTCGCCTTTTTCCTGCGCCTTCGCAGGAGTCGAGCCTGAGAAGTTGGAGATAAAGAGGACGGCGAATATCAAGGAGAGTTGCGAACGGCGCATGGGATCTTCCGGAGGCTGAGATGCTTGCGAGGTCATGATACAGCGAACGCAGTTGTATTCTGAGGGTATGAGTGAGCAGTTTGCAGGAAAGAGCGTGGCGGTATTTTGCGCCTCGGCTTCGGGCGCGCGACCTGAGTACGTCGCAGCTGCCGACGAGTTAGGCCGCACCCTTGCGCGGCGAGGGATCGGCCTGATCTATGGCGGCGGGAACACGGGGCTGATGGGCGCGGTGGCGGATGGGGCGTTGGCGGAGGGTGGCCATGTGGTCGGTGTCATTCCGCACGTGCTCGTGGATCTTGAGGTAGCGCACCAAGGCGTGACGGAGTTGCATGTAACCAGCACGATGCACACGCGGAAGGCGCTGATGGCGGAGCGCGCCGATGCCTTCATCATTCTGCCGGGAGGCTACGGCACCTTCGAGGAGATGTTCGAGGTGCTCGCTTGGCAGACGCTGAAGATTCACTCGAAGCCCGTGGTGTTGCTGAATGTGGCGGGATTCTTCGACACAATGCTGGCGTTTCTGGACGTGTGCGATCGCGAGGGAATGCTGCGCGGAAATCGCGGGATTCTGCTGGTGGCCGAAAGCGCGGACGAGGCTATCCGGCTGGCGGGATTGGCTTAATGCGGTCGGACCAAGCCGCATGACTACAATGAAGAGAGAATGCTTCTCGCGCACATCCCCCATCTGAACTACGTCTGGCTGGTCGTTGCATCGACCCTTGCGGGCGTGATGAATGCGATGGCTGGCGGGGGCTCGTTTCTTTCGTTCCCGGCGATGTTGGGGATGGGGGTGCTGCCGGTGCAGGCGAATGCGACGAACACGGTTGCGCTGTGGCCCGGGCAGGTGACGTCGTTCGCTACGCTGCGCGGCGATGTGCGCAGAGATCTGCTGCCGACCATTGCGATTACCTCCGTGCTGGGCGGCATCGGCGGTGCCGAAGTGCTGCTGCATACAGCGCAGCGAACGTTCCTGCATTTGATTCCATGGCTGATCCTGGTGGGGACCGTGATCTTCGGCATCAGTGGCCCGGTATCGAAGTGGCTGCGCCGGCGCGCGAAACGCGAGGATATTGAGCCGTATATTCCGCGGATTCCGCTGGCGTGCGCGCTGTTTCCGGTTTGCTTTTATATCGGCTACTTTGGCGCTGGCGCAGGGTTCCTGGTGATGACCGTGCTGGCGCTATTCGGGATGGAAGAGATGCATTCCTTGAACGCGCTGAAGGTCGTGGCGGCGATGCTGTCTAATTTGTGCGCGATCATTACGTTCATCTTTCAGGGCGCAATCGTGTGGCACTTCTGTCTGGTCTCGATGGTGTTTGCGGCTTTGGGCGGATGGGTGGGAGCGCGGTTTGCGAGGCGCGTCAACGGCGATGTGTTGCGAGCGTTTGTGGTTGTGACTGGGGTCGTGATTGCCGGATACTTTTTCTGGAAACAGGCGCACGCATGAGGAGAGCGAGATGAGTCACGAAGGGATCCGGATTGTCAGCCAGGACGAGTTGAACGCTGAGGAGACGCCGAAGCTTACGGGCGACGCGATTCGCCCGGCGAAGGTGAAGGTGGACAAGAGCGGCGGGACGGGCATGGTGATCGAGTGGAAAGATGGTCACAGGAGCTCGTGGAACTTCGCGTGGCTGAGGGCTGCGTGCCCTTGCGCGACGTGCCATGAGGAGCGCGACAAAGAAGGTCGTGCGCCGGGCGTTGCGAAGGCGAAACCTTCTTCGTTGCTGCCGATGTACGAAGCACCGCCGCGACCGGTGGAGGTGACGCCGGTAGGAAATTATGCGCTGCGCTTCAAGTGGAACGACGGGCACGAGTCGGGAATCTATTCGTGGGATTATCTGCGGAATGTATGCGGTGCGGGAGCCGATTTAGCGCAGTAAATAATGGGGAATGCGATGCGAACGGACGCTTGACCCGGTGATATGCTACTCGGATCATGACCCTCACCTTGACCTATCTCTTTCCAGCCGCCGCACAGACTTCGTATACCTACGCTGAGGCGACGGGGGTTCCCATTCCCATCATCGGCGACAGCATCGGAGGCGACCCGGATGGGTATGCCTATCCGGTGGTCGCGAGAACGTTTGTCTATAACGGCGCGCAGAGCCTGACGATTTATTTTGCGTGCGGGACCGAAGCGGCCAAGCCGGGTGGAACGAAGGTGTGACGTTCGCTTCAAATGACGGTGGGTAACTCTGGCGTCGCCGCGAGTAGCTGTTGCGTGTAGGCTTCGCGGGGATGGTCGCAGACTTCGCTCCAAGTGCCCGTTTCGACGATGCGTCCGTGTTGCATGACAGCGATGCGGTGGCAGAGGTAGCGCACCAGCGGCATGGAGTGCGAGATGAAGAGATACGTCAGGCCGTAGCGTTGCTGCAGGTCGCGCAGCAAGTTGATGACCTGTGCGCCGACGGAAACATCCAGCGCACTGACGGGTTCGTCGAGCACGAGGAGCTCCGGGCGAAGTGCGATGGCGCGGGCGATGTTGATGCGTTGACGCTGGCCGCCGGAAAATTCGTGGGGATAGCGGCGAAGTGCGGAAGGCTCGAGACCTACTTCGGCGAGCAGTTCGTGCAGGCGAACATCGAGGCCTTGCTCGGGCTGCTCGTGGTGGATTGAGAAGGGTTCCGCGAGAATTTGGCGGACGGACATGCGTGGATTGAGCGCGGCGTAGGGATCCTGAAAGACGATAGAGAGACGTCGGCGGAGGCGACGCATCTCGGCAGTACGGAGTTGCAGAAGATCGTAGCTGCGAGAAGGGGAGACGCTGACGTCGTGGAAGATGACGCTGCCGCTGGTGGGCTCGATGAGGCGCAGCAGCAGTCGAGCGATCGTGCTTTTGCCGGAACCGGATTCGCCCACCAGGCCGAGGGTTTCGCCGCGATTGATGTTGAGCGAAACGCTGTGGATGACGCGCGTGGAGCCGAAGTCTTTGACGAGATCGCGAGCTTCGATCAGGGGTTCGGGGTGCATGCGGCTCCTGATGCAAGGGTATCGCAGGGAGCTACTTCGGTGTTGGCGGGCGAAGGGCGGTCGTGGAGTCGCGAATGATCTTCCAGCCCGCGGGCGTGTGCTCGACGACGAGAAGGAAGTAGCCGTCCGCATTGCCGCCGCCATTCGTTGAGCGCTCAAGGTGGAAGGTTCCGGTAACGGTGGCGAAGCGGGCGTCAAGCGGCTGCACTTCAAGTTGCGTGAAGCTAAGGGTGCCCATCGCGGCTTGATTCGGATAGGCGGACTTATAGCGGGCGAGCATCTGCGCGTAGCCGTGCTGGATGGTGCGGCCCATGAAAAGAATGTCGGGCGAGTTCTTATAGCTGGTGGCGAAGGCGTCGAGGTCACCCCGGTTCCAATCGTCGACGGACTTGTTGAGAAGGGAGGTGATGGCGCGGACCTCTGCGGCGGACGGAGGAGTCTGCGGCCTTGCTGACGCATTCAGGCCGAGGAGCAGTGCGGCTAGACAGACGATGTTTCGGAACGGACGCATGGGGTTGGCTCCTGGTACAGATTGGCTGGGCAAAACCAATGGGGTGACGCCTACAATATAACCATGCCTGAGGCGTCTGCAAACCCGGAAGTTTCGACGAAGATACGCGCTCTGGGAACGAAGACGGTGCATGCCGTATGCACGCATGACTGTCCGGATTCGTGCGCGGTGCTGGTGACGGTGGATACGCTGACGGGGAGGGCGACGAAGGTGCAGGGAGACCCGGCGCATCCGGTGACGCGCGGATTTTTGTGTGGCAAGGTGGCGCGATATCTCGACCGCGTATACTCGCCCGAACGGCTGCTATATCCGATGCGGCGCAAGGCTGGTGTGGCGAAGGGGCCGTTGCCCAAGGGGCGCGAGGCGGAGGCGTTCCAGCGAATCAGCTGGGATGAGGCGCTCGAGTATGTGGCTCAGAAATTGAAGGCGACGGCGGAGCAGTTTGGGCCGGAAAGCGTGCTGCCGTACAGCTATGCAGGGACGATCGGGCAGTTGGGATACGGCTCGATGGATAGAAGATTTTTCCATCGCCTGGGCGCGTCGCAACTGGATCGGACGATCTGCGCGAGCGCTGGCGGCGAGGCGCTGAAGACGATGTATGGCGTGCGGTTGGGAACAGCGCCGCAGGATTTCGCTCATGCAGGATTGATCATCGCGTGGGGAGCGAATATCCACGGAAACAATATTCACCTGTGGCCATTTATTGAAGAGGCCCGACGCAATGGAGCGCGGCTGGTGGTGATTGATCCGTACAGAACGCGCACGGCGGCACTGGCGGATGACCACCTTGCGATCCGGCCGGGGACGGATGGACTGCTTGCGCTGGCGATGATGCATGTGCTGTTCCGCGACCGCTACGACGATGCCGACTACATGCGCGAATGCACGTACGGCGCCGAGGAGTTGCGAGCGCATGCGCTCCGCGAGGAGCATTCGCCAGAGCGCGCGGCGGAGGTGACGGGGATTGCGGCTGAGACGATCGAGCGGCTGGCCAAGGCTTACGGACTCGCTGGAAAAGAGGGACGAGGGTCTGCGGTGATTCGGCTGAACTACGGCATTCAGCGCAGTGAGAATGGCGGCACGGCAGTGCGCGCGGCGGCGATGCTGCCGCTGATTACGGGGAGTTGGAAGCGGCGCGGAGGCGGCCTGTTGCTGTCGGTGAGCGGAGCATTTCCGTTCAACTCGGAAAAGTTGCAGATGCCGGAACTGATGCAGTCGAGCCCGCTGGGACGCGCCGCCCGCACGGTGAATATGTCGGAGCTTGGGTTGGCGCTGACGGAACTTGGCAGCGACGCAAAAGACGATCCGCGGGTGAAGGCGCTGTTTGTGTACAACTGCAATGCGGCGACGGTGGCGCCGGATTCGGAGCGCGTGTTGGAGGGGTTGCGGCGCGAAGATTTGTTTACCGTCGTACACGAACAGTTCTTTACGGACACGACTGATTACGCGGACGTAGTGTTGCCGGCGACGACGTTCCTGGAGCATAAAGATGTGATGGGATCGTACGGGCATTTGTTCGCGCAGATGTCGCAGCAGGCGATTGCGCCGCTGGGTGAAGCGCGGTCGAATGTATGGATGTTTGGCGAGCTGGGCCGGAGGATGTTTCCGGGTGAAGCGGCGTTTGAAGATGGCGAAGAGGAACTCATTGCGCAGGCGTTGGAAACGGAGCATCCATTCTTCGCTGGAGTAACGAAAGAGCGGCTTGAACACGAGGGGCATGTGGCGCTGGCGCTGCCGAAGGATGAGCGCGGGGAGAGTTTGCCGTTCAGCTCGAAGGAGTGGTTCAAGGCGGCGGGGGGACGCGCGAAGTTGCTGCCCGTGCCGAAATGGGTGGCGCCCGTTGAGTCTCGCAGTGGGGCGGAAGGTGGCGGAAAATTCCCGCTGGAATTTCTTCCGCGCAAGGCGGACAACTTTATGAACTCTACGTTTGCGAATTTGCCGGGACACCGGTTGATGGAGCGAAAGACGGCAGGGCTGTTGGAGATGCACCCGACGGACGCGACGGCGCGGGGCGTCGCGGCTGGGGATAGCGTTTCGGTGTGGAATGCGCGCGGGCGGATTACGCTGACGGCGAGCGTGGGCGAGACGGTTCCGGCGGGCGTGGTAGCGGCTCGGCTGGACTGGCAGAAGCTTAGCCAGGACGGCGCAAACGTCAATGCGCTCACCAGCGAGCGGCTGACCGATATTGGCGGCGGAGCGACGTTTTATTCGACGCTGGTCGAGGTGGCGAAAGTTCGTCCGATGGCCGCCGACTGAGGCGTTCGCTGTGGGGAGCGGACTACAATCAGCTAATGAAGTTGGTGCCGGAAGTTGATCTCGTTGGAGTGGGTCTCAATGCTACGGACACATTGATTCCTCTCGCTAAGTTTCCGGTGCGCGGGTCGAAGGTGGAGTATCGCGACGACACTGTGATGCCGGGTGGGCAGGTGGCGACGGCCGTGGTGGCCTGCCAGACGTGGGGTTTGAGCACGCGCTATGTGGGCAAGCTTGGGGATGACGACGCGGCACGGCTGCATGCACATGCGTTTGCGCAGGCAGGTGTGGAGACGCGACTGGTGACGGTGGAGAATGCCGCGAGTCCGCGGTCGCTGATCCTGGTCGACGGGGAGGGCGAACGAACGGTGTTGTGCCGCAGGGATGAGCGCCTGACTTTGCAGCCGGAAGAGCTGCAGCGTGAGTGGATTGTGCGCGCGCGGGCGCTGCATGTGGATGGCTACGATACGGCCGCGGCGACTCTGGCTGCAGGTTGGGCGCAGGAGGCGGGGATACCGGTGACGGCGGATCTGGATGAGATTTACCCTGGCGTCGAGGCTCTCATTGAAAAGATCGATTACCTGATTGTGAGCCGCGACTTTCCTTGCCGGTTGATGCACGAGAGCGATCTGCCGACTGCGCTGCGTGCGATGCAGTCTCGCTATGGATGCAAGCTGACCGCTGCGACGCTGGGTCCGGACGGCGTGCTGGCCTGGGATGGGCGGACGTTTCACTTCAGCACCGCTTACCGCGTGCCAGTAGTGGATACGACGGGTGCGGGCGATATCTTTCACGCGGGGTTTGTGTACGGGTTACTGCAGGGGTGGGAGCTGGAGCGGCAGTTGGAGTTCTCCTGCGCTGCCGCGGCGATGAACTGCATGGCGGAGGGCGCGCGCGGCGGCATTCGAACGGGCGCGGCGATTGAGGCTTTTAGGATGAGTGCGGATCGGTATGAGCGACCGCGCGATCTGCAGGCTTTGCCGCACGAGCACGTTTCCGTCGATTGAATAGAATTGGGTGCATGACGCGACCCATCTTGCTGCTGTTGCTGACGGTGTGCGGGTTGCCGCTTAGGGCGCAGGGGCCGTCGATCTCTAGGTTGGAGCACCCGATGGGGGAGTTAGTGTTTGCTCCCGGATCGATGTCGTTTCCTCAAAGCCATGCATCCACGGTCGTCGAATTAAAGAACGGCGATTTGCTAGCGGCGTGGTTTGGTGGCACGCACGAGGGAGCCCCGGATGTCGCCATCTGGTCGGCACGTTTTCATGGTGGACACTGGAGTGTGCCGGAGGTGATCGCGCGCGAGCACCAGATGCCAACCTGGAATCCCGTGCTATTTCATACGCTCGATGGCAGGCTGTGGCTGTACTACAAGGCGGGAGAGAACGCTGCGTCGTGGTCCGCGGCGCGCTTGGTGAGCACCGACGAAGGCAAGACCTGGAGCCCCCCGGAACGGCTGCCCGCCGGCCTGCTTGGCCCAATCCGTGCGAAGCCGTTGGTGATGGCGGACGGAACCATTGTCGCGGGGAGTTCGGTAGAGGCCTACAAGACGTGGGCGTGCTGGATTGAGCGCTCAACCGACGGCGGCGTGACGTGGACGAAGATTGGGCCGATCACACTGACCGAAGCGAAGGACAATGCGGAGCCGCCCAGCATCGACATGCGATTGGCCAGCCCGGAGGCACGCGAGAAAGAGATTGCCGAGAGGGAGTTCAAGGGCATCATCCAGCCAACGGTGGTGTCGCTGGGCGGTCAGCATCTCCGGCTTTACGCGCGGTCGCGATCAAGGTCGGCGAAGATCATGGTGGCCGACTCTTGGGATGCTGGACTCACGTGGTCGAAGACGCGGTTTCTCCAAGTGCCGAACAATAATTCGGGACTGGATGTCGTTGTGCTGCGGGACGGGCGGGTGGTGCTGTTGTGCAACGATGTGCCCAACGGCCGCACTCCGCTGACGCTATTGGAGAGCAGGGATGGGGAACACTTTAAGGCCTTCGCAACGTTGGAAGACGCCGCCGGTGAATATAGCTATCCGGCACTGATCCAGCGGCGAGACGGCGATCTGGATATGACCTACACCTGGCAGAGGACCGCCATCAAGCATGTCCACATGAAGCTAAGCGATGTTCCCTGGTAAGTCGCCGCGTTGATAACGCAATGAATCCTAGCCGCGATACGGACAGCAAGCATCACAATTAGGGAGCTTGCGTCAGCGAGCACTGGAGGAATCGTGGCGAAGGATTTGTATATTCTGCAGGACCCGACAAAACAGTATCCGCAACCGAAATTCAAGCATCAGCAACAAAGTGTGCCGGGGCTCCAAGCGAAGATGACGCCGAAGCCGGATTGCGGTGAGACGAGCTATCGCGGCAGTGCGCGGCTGCCCAATCGGAAAGCGCTGGTAACGGGCGGCGACTCGGGGATTGGTCGCGCGGCGGCGATCGCGTTTGCGCGCGAGGGAGCGGATGTCGCGATTAATTATCTGCCGAGCGAAGAGAAGGATGCGAAGGAAGTGATCGCGCTGATCGAGGCAGAGGGGCGCAAGGCTATCCCGCTGCCGGGCGACATCAGCGACGAGAAGTTTGCGCGAAAGTTGGTGAAGGACGCTCACAAAAAGCTGGGTGGGCTCGACGTACTGGCGTGCGTTGCAGGCAAGCAGCACGCCGTCGACAAGATTGCCGACCTGACGACGAAGCAGATGGAAGAGACCTACGCTGTGAACGTGTTCGCGCTGATGTGGCTGAGCCAGGAGGCGCTGAAAGTGATGCCGAAGGGTGGGACGATTATCACGACGGCGTCGATCCAGGCGACTCATCCGAGCCCGTCGTTGCTGGATTATGCGCCGACCAAGGCGGCGATTCTCGCGTTTACTCGAGCGCTGGCGCGGCAGGTGGCTGAAGATGGGATTCGTGTGAACTGCGTCGCGCCGGGACCGGTATGGACTCCGTTACAGACCAGCGGCGGGCAGCCGGACAAGAAGATTCCGGCGTTCGGATCGGAGACTCCGATGAAGCGTCCGGGACAGCCGGTGGAGATGGCTCCGCTGTATGTGCTGCTCGCTGGGCAGGAATCCAGCTACGTTACGGGGGAAGTGTATGGCGCTACAGGTGGTCTGGAGGTGGGGTAGCGCTACGCGAGGCCGGTTGATTGTGCCTGCTCGTGCGCATGGTAGCTGCTGCGGACGAGCGGTCCGGATTCCACGTGGCGGAAGCCCATTTGCATTGCCTCGTGTTTGAGGAAGGCGAACTCATCCGGCTTGTAGAAGCGGGACATCGGGAGATGGTCGCGGCTGGGGCGTAGGTATTGGCCGATGGTGAGGATGTCGACCTTGCGGTCGGCGAGGTCGCGGAAGACGCCGAGCAGTTCGTGCATCTCTTCGCCCATGCCGACGATGATACCCGTCTTGGTGACGATGGGGCCGAGAGCGTGGGCTGCTGATTCGGTCTTAGCGGACGCAAGAAATTCCAGAGAGCGCTCGTAGCGGCCACCGGATTTGGCGACGCGGTAGAGGCGGGGCACCGTCTCGATGTTGTGGTTGAGGATCTCGGGGCGGGCGTCGACGACCATGCGGCGAGCCTCAGCAACGCCCTGAAAGTCGGGGGTGAGCACTTCGATGCGCGTGCCGGGTGCCTGCCTGCGAATTTCGTTGATAACGGACACGAAGGCCTGCGCGGCGCCTAGGTTGTCATCATCACGATTGACGCTGGTGATGACCGCGTGCGCGAGACCGAGTTGAGCGACGGCGTATGCGACGCGCGAGGGTTCGTCGTGATCGATCGGTTCGGGCTTGCCTTTGGGGACCGCGCAGAAGCCGCAGCGGCGGGTGCACAGGTTGCCCAGCATCATGAAGGTGGCGGTCTTCTGGTTCCAGCACTCGCCGATGTTGGGGCAGTGGGCAGACTCGCAGACAGTATGGAGATTGAGGTCGCGAGCCAGCTTCTTCAGGCTGTGGAAGGTCTCGCCCATGGGCGCGCGGGCCTTGAGCCAGGCGGGTTTGGGCGCGGGTTTGCGCGGGGCAAGGTCAATCTGGATCAGCGCGTCGGACTGCCCGTCGGATTGAAGAATCGGAGCCATCTGCTGTTGTTATTGTAGATGGTTTCGGGCAGGGCTGTTCCGGGCGGGTCGGCGGTCCCCGGTGTCTTGGTTTGGAACAGGCCTCAAGGTACGGGTTGGTATGCCGATAGACAGCTTATGATCCCCGACCTTGTGCTCGCTCTCGCGTCCGTCGCCGTTCTACTTTCACCGATCGTTATCGATGCGGGGAAATCTTACGAATTTCGGCGGCATATGAAAACTGAGAGGATCGCTGGGATTGGCATCTACCGTCCCAGGCGTGGACTTCTGACACAGAGGCATATCCGAAGCGCGACGAAGCGAAGGTTTCGCGCAGTTTAGCGGAGGCGCTCGCGAACATCTGTGCGGCTAAGGTAGAGGAAGAAGACGATGCTGAAGAGAGCGCGGATCAGGAGAAATCCAACGTGCTGATGGGAGTAGAGGTAGAAATCGCCGGCCGCGAGCAGGAGAAATCCTGCGGCAACGATGGCCCAGCCCCAGCGTCGCAAGCGAAGGAAGCCGAAGACCCCCACAACCATGAGGCTGCAGATGCCGAAGATGCCGTACCGTGCGAAGCCAGTGCCATAGATGCCGCGCAGCGCGGCGAAGGCGTTCAACATAGCCAATAGCAGCAAGTACATGCCGATGAAGGCCATGCCGGGCAGCATCCCCTTAAGCTCACCCGCGGGGGTGCCGGGGAGATGCCGCGTGGAGAAGCCGGGGTCCTGTGCGGGTGCGAGCGTGTCGGACGATTGAGGATCGTTTGGAGTCATGGATCCGGTCTACAGCGTGTGCAGGTAAGCGATCAAGTCCTGCGTGTCCTGCGACTCAAGGTTGATGGCCGGCATCATGCCGTGGCCCTCCAAGATGACGACACGCACGCGATCATCGTTGGCAGGAGCGCCACTCGGCAGATATTCCTTCTTGTAAAGCCCGAGCATGGACGGGCCGTGCAGCGCGTCGGAGTCGCGATCGTCATGGCACTGCGAGCAGCTTTGCTGGAAGATCGCATGGCCGCGCGTCTGCTGCGCGTTGAGCTGATTGAGTGGCGTGGGCGGTGGCGTGGAGGGCTTGCACCCCGTTAGGACGGGATACAGAAGCAGCAGCGAGCAGAGAGGTAGCCAGGCTTGGCACGTTCGTTTGGTCAGATTCACTGCGGCTCGTTCTCCTGTGTCGGGACTACTGTGCGCCGCGCTTGAAGACCTGTTCGGCGAAGAAGTTCTGTACCTTGGCTTGGTCGCTCAACATCTCGCGATAGGCTGCCTGGAGGAGCTGGGCGCGGCTATCGTGAAGCTGCTGGCGAATGCTCTGCTGCACGCGCGGATCATCGTACTCGCGCTGGCCGGCGGCGTCCTTGCTGATCAGCTTGAAGATCGCGTAGGCCACAGGCTTATGCGTGTTGGGATCCATCTGCGGGATGATGTCGGTGGTCTGGCCGGCAGTGAGTTTGGAGATCGCGGCGAAGATGACGGGGTTGCTCTTCAGCTGTGACTCGGGATGGAAGCCCATGTCGCCGCCGTTGGAGGAATTGTCGGGAGCCTCAGAGAAGTTCGCCGCGAGTTCCGCGAAGTCTTCACCGGAATCGATCCGGTTCTTGATGACCTGGATCTTCTTGCGAGCTTCATCGTCCGTGGTGGCCTTATTGTTCTGCAGGTTGCCGGACTGAGGGCTGCCTTGATCCGTGACCACAATCTCAGCGAGGTGATAGTTCGGCTCGATCAGATTGAAGGTAGCCTTGTTCGCGTTGTAAAAGTTCCTTACATCGGCGTCGGTGACGGTGATGCGGGAGTTGATCTCTTTGTTGATCAGCTTTTCCTGGGTAAGGCTGCGACGCAAATCGCGCTTGAGCTCGTCGAGTGTGAGGTTGGAGGCCTTGAGTTTGGCCTGGAACTGCTCCTCGGTGTAGGGCGCCTTCATCTCGGCGAACTTTGCCTCGACCTCGGCGTCGGTGGCGGTGAGGCCTTGCTTTGCGGCGCGCTGGTCGACTTCCGCCTCGGTGATGAGGGTGTGAATGATATTCAGACGAAGAGAGTCGGCCTGGTCAGGAGTAGGGACCTGTTGTTGCGGGTTGCTGGCGAGCTGCGCGGTATAGGCTTTGTCGACGTCGGTCTGGAAGATCGGATGACCGTTAACGGTGGCGACGACCCCCTGCTGCGGGCCCTTATGGCAGCCGGCGAGGAGAACGAACGAAGACGCAAAAACAATACTAACGGTACGAAAATTCTTAGGCATCGGGGAGGATTCCTGGGGCTGGGGAGTAGAGTCCGCAGCCTTCTAAGTTTACAACTTACCGAGTTCTACGGTGCGGACGCTGGTAATGGCGTCGACCGTGCGCAGGGCGGCCAGGGCCTGCTGGAGCTCGGGGGAGGTGGAGGTTTTGCCGTCAGTTTGTGGGATATCAAGCTGTACGACGGCGAGGGCGTGTCCTTCAGAAAGTCGCGAGTTGGAGGCAGAAGTTGTTGGCAGGGAAGGTTTGGCGCGGCCAAGGGCAAAGCTCGCGATGTTCAATTTTGCTTCGCCGAGAAGTGTGCCGATCCGGCCGATGACGCCGGGGACATCCTGGTTGCGGATGATGACGAGGGTTCCGGCGAGCTCGGCTTCGATGTCAATTCCATCGTAGCTGAGCAGGCGGGGAGAGTGGCCGTGGAGGACGGTCGCGAGACCCGTCCAGGTGCCATCCTCCGTCGCCTGGCTGCCGGTCGCCTTACGGGACCAGTGCAGGGTCAGACGGAGCGTCGCGCCGGTGCCGCCGGAGATTTGCTCGCGCTTGTCTTCCTGGACGCGGATGCCGCGTTCGGCAGCGGCGGAGGAGGCATTGATGCGGTTGACGCCGTCCGCTCCGTGGAGGACCCCGGCGATGGCGGCGTTGCGGATCATGTCCGTCTTGAGGGCGGCGAGGCGGCCGTTGTAGGCGAGCGAAATACTCTCTACGTGGCCGAGGGAGGTGTTCGGCGTGCCGGATCCGCTGGCGTGGCCGAGCAGCTGGCCGAGGCGCGCCGCCATCTCGATGTAGGGAGAGACTTCTGCGTACTCCTCCTCCGTGAGCGAGGCGACGTTGACTGCGTTCTGCACGACGCCGAGCTTGAGGTAGTCGCGCACCTGGTTGGCAAGCTGGATGCCGATCGCTTCCTGCGCCTCGTCGGTCGAGCCCGCGATGTGCGGGGAGAGAAGGACGTTGTCGATGCCGAAGTAGGGCGAATCCTTCAACGGCTCGTGGCGGAAGACGTCGAGGGCGGCACCGGCGACGTGGCCGGACTGGACGGCTGCGGCGAGGGCTTCGTCGACGATGAGCTCGCCGCGCGCGCAGTTGACGATGCGTACGCCCTTCTTCATCTGGGCGATGGACTTCTCGTTGATCAGGCCCTCAGTTTGCGGCGTGAGGCCGACGTGCAACGAGAGGAAATCGGAGCCGGAGAGCACTTCATCGAGCGAGAGCAGCGCGACATGGTTCTCGCGAGCAATGACGGGCGCGATGAACGGGTCGTAGCCGATGACGTCCATGCCAAAGGCTTGTGCGCGGCGAGCGACTTCGAGGCCAATGCGGCCGAGTCCGATGATGCCGAGCGTCTTACCGCGGAGCTCAGAGCCTTGCAGCGATTTCTTTTCCCACTTGCCCGCGTGCATGGACGCGTTGGCGCGGGGAATGGCGCGGCACATCGAGATCATCAGGCCGAGCGTGAGTTCGGCGACCGCCACGGCGTTGGCTCCCGGCGTATTCATCACGACGATGCCGCGGCGTGTAGCCTCGGTAGCATCGATATTGTCGACGCCGACTCCGGCGCGACCGATGATGCGAAGCTTCGGAGCAGAAGCGAGCAGGGTTGCGTCTGCTTGGACGGCTGAGCGGACGATAAGAGCATCGGCATCCGCGAGTTCGGCGGGTAAACCGCCGGGCGCGATCTGATCAGCGGTCACGACATTCCAACCGGGCTCTTTTTGGAGGATTGCGAGCGTGGCGGGCGAGACTTTTTCTGCAAGAACAATCTTCAACGACGGCTCCAGTACGGTTGGGGCGCAACTACGCGCAACCCTCCTAGTGTACTGCGTTTGCAGGGCTCGGGGACGTCCAATTAGTGCTTGAGTTCCCCGACATACTGCTGATCCAACCCGATAAGGTACTGCTTCAGGACAATGAGGTCGATCTCAGCGGCAGCGTTGTCGCGCAGCATCTGGATGCGCTGGTCATCGGGGATGCTGGTGATGTCGTAGCCCATCAGGGTGGGGATCTGGGCGTGAAAGCTCTCATCACCCAGGCTGATGGCCTTCTGGTTCACGAGGCCTTCGAGCATGTAAATGTCCGAATAGCGCTGGACTTCGTCGTACGGCATGAAGCTGAGGGCGCCGGTGTCGCGTGCGGTTCGCCACGCTGCGTCGTTCAGCGAATCGAACGACATGCTGTTGGTCAGAGAGGCGTGGAACGCTTTCGGGTGACTGTCCAGTAGGTGGATGGTCTTAATGTTGGCCCTGATTGTGTCGATGTTCTGTTGCACAAGGCCGATGTCCTTCTGCGCAGCTTCGTGGTTGATCTGGAGTTCCTCACGAATGTTGGTGCGGGCTTCGGCGACGAGGTGACGATTGTGAATGTGCTCCACCAGCGCTTCCAGCGACAGTGCGATGAAGAGACCGACGGTGACAATGCCGAGATGCAGGGCGATGTCGCGCCAGGAGTGAAGGGGTTCCATGGGGGCATGGACGTCCATTGGCGAGGGCTCCTTGGGAATTAGAGATTGCCGGTGCGGTTGTAGATTACGTCGAGGGACTTGCAGAGGTCGCGAAGGTGGTCGAGGTCGACGAGGGCCTGCTGCGCTCCGGCGATCATCTGGTCGAGTTCTGCGGGGGAGAGTTGGGCGAAGCTGCGACCCTGGGTGGGTGCGAAGGCGCGGTAGATGTCCGCGATGTAGACGGTGGCTTGTTGGTTGACGCCGCCCTGCTGGGCATAGATCGAGGACCAGCCCTGCTGGGTGTCGAAGGGCATGAGTGCGAGGGCGCCGGAGTCGCGGGCGGTCGTCCAGGCAGAGTCCTGCAGGCCGTCCCAGTGCCAGCCAAAGTTGAGGGCGTCGGCGAGGGCGGGATTGGATTTGCGCGCGAGGAGCAGGGCGACATCGTGCTGGAGGTGGGCTTCGGTTAGGTCGAGATGCTGCTCGTCGTCGGCCAGATAGTCGTGGTTGTCGTGAAGCTCGACATGCAGGTTGGCTTCGGCGGTGTGCAGGAGGTGCCGCTGGTGCAGGTGCTCGACGAGGGCCTCGAGGGAAAGTGCGATGAACAAGCCAATGGTGACGATGGTGAGGTGGATGGCGAAGTCGCGCCAGGTGTGAACGGGTTCGTGAGGGGCGTGGACATCCATATACGCGGCGGCTCCGGGACCGAGGTTCAACTAGAGTACCTGAGGTCCTGCGCGGACGGTGAGACGCTTCGCGCTGGGGAACGATATTTGTGGAGCGGACTAGTTCGCGGGTTTGGCTGGAACAGCAGGCGTCTTCGCTGGCTCGGCGGTTGGAGATGCGGGAACCACGTAGGGAGGCGGCGGTGTCACGTTTTCGGCGCGGAGGGCGTTGTCAATCTGGCCGAAGATGTACTCGATGGGCAGCGCGCCTTCGTACTTCTCGCCGTTGATGAAGTAGGTCGGCGTGGACTCGATGTGGAGGCCGGTGCCGAGCTGCTTGGAGGCTTCGATGGCCGAAGTGTCCTGCTTGGCGATGCAGGAATCGAGCTTGAGGGCATCGACCTTCTGCTGTGCGCCTTGTTCGCGGGCGATCTTGTCGAGCTGCGTGTTGGCGCGATCCAGCGTGTGCTTTGGAGCGTCGGGCTTCGAGTCGTCAGGCTTGGCGTTTGGGTCGGAGCCAATGTCTCCGGCGTTGTGGTGGACGAGGTCCACGAAGTTCCAATAGCCCGTGACGGACTGCGCCGCCAGACAATTCGAATCGACGGCCGCATGCATGGCCCAGGGATGCTGATCGAGCGGGAAATCGCGGTAGACGATGTGGACCTTGTCGCCGTAGCGTGCGGTAATGGCGGGGAAGAGGCTGTCGTGGAATCGAGCGCAGTAAGGACACTCGAGGTCGTCGAAGTTGACGATGACAACAGGAGCGGAGGCAGGGCCGCCGCGCGAAGGACGACCAGCGTCCGAGATCATGGTGCGGGGGTCGCCGGAGATGTCGTATTTGATGAACTGGGCGATGGTCTTGCCGTCGTCGGAGATGAGGAAGCTGACCGGGTGCGAGGTCTTATCGTCGGCCGTGAAGGACACCGTGATGGTGTGGAAGCCGGTAACGTCGGAGGGCTGCGCGGGGCCGATGGTGATCGTGGATCCAGGAGGTAGTTGGGCCTTGTCGCGGAGGAGGATCTCGACGCGATGCGCGAGGGACGGAGAAAGCGTGGCACCGGTTTCGAGCTTGGTGGCGACCGGAGTTTGAGCGTGGCAACCCAAGGAGGTGAGGAACGAGGCGAGAATGAGAGCGGCTAGACGACCGGAGATAAGCACAATCCTTTGATTATCGCAGAGTGGAATGGTTAGCCAGTGGTTTTAGAACAGACTAGCGGCGCGGCGGAGGTTGCCGGCGGTCCCGATGTTGGCGAGCGTGAAGTTGAAGCTGTAGGCGCCTTCATCGCGGATGGTGCCTAGGTTGTATTTGCGGTACTCGACGGCAAGGCCGCAGCAGTTCCAGTTGTAGTTGGTCTGGACGGTGACGTACTGAGCGCTGTCGACGCGGAGGTCGATGCCGGCGCTGACGGCGGTGGAGAGGCCGGACTCGCTGGGTTTGCCGTAGCCGAAAAGCAGGCGCATCTGCGAGAAGTCGGAGATCGCGGAACTGGTGAGGCCGGTCACCTGGTTCGTGGTGGTGTCGATGATCTCGCTGTAGGTCTTGCCGGGGGCGTTGAGGCCCGCGTAGGAGATGCCGCCGAAGATCTTGCCCTCGTGCAGATCAAGGAAGGTGTTGGAACTGGTGAATTTCTTTGCGCCCGTATCGTAATCGACGTCCCACTCGATGTCGGCGTGGCTGGAGCTCCTAAAGCGCATGCGGGATTTGAGTGGCGAGATATTGCGCGGCTGGGTGAGGAAGGCGATGCCGGAAAAGTCGAGCGTAGTGTCGAAGATGTTGCGTCGCTGGTTGATCACGGCGCCGCCGAAGGTGGGCTCGAAGAAGGCCTTCTGGGTGAGGATCCAGCTGAACCACTCCTGCTGCGGTGGTATGGCCGTGGGCGGCGCGCAGGGGTCGGGCTTGCGTGCGTGGGTGCGCAGTGGCTGATCGGGGGCCGTGGCGGAGGCGTTCGGGATGCCATTGGCGTCGTTGGTAGCGCGCTCGTCAGGGTCGAGGGTGTCGATGATGCTGTTTTCGGTATCCGACACAGTGGGGACGGGCTTGGCGGTGCAGCCGGGCCTGGGCTTCGCGGGAGCCTTGGCGTGCGGACGAAAGTAGAGATGCTGCGTGACGCCGTACTGCAACTCGTCGGTATCGCTGGCCAGGTCTACGTCGTCGAAGCGGAGCACGCCGAGGAAGTTGTCGATGCCGTGAACGTTGCGGTAGGTGATCTCGGGCTCGATGGTGTGGCGAACTTCGTCTCCGAAGATGTGGCGCCAGCGCTCGGGAATGCTGAAGGTGCGTTCCAGCGCGGGCGGGCGGATGTCGACGTTCAGGTCGACGTCGGACCGGTTGAGCGGCGACTTCAGCTGGATCGGGACGACGTTGATGCCATAAGGGGCCTGGCGCGAACGGGAGTAGGCGGTCTCGCGAACGGCCGCGCTGGCAAGAATGTGCCAGCCATCGAAGCGCAGCGGCAGAGCGATTTCGGGACGCAGGTCGAAGCGCCATGTAAGGCCCGCGGTGGCGAAGTTCGGCTCAACGCGCTTCAGGCCGGCGGCGGAGGCAGTAACGCTCCAAAGCAGCGGAGTGCCGGGGATGGGGTGCTCCATTCCGGAAAAGTCGATCGACGGCGCATGGTAAATCTTGACCTCTTCGCCGGGACTGAAATCGGTCTGGACGACTTTGAGCCCCTCGTAGCGGTCAACGCGGGCATCGAGGGCAAAGCCGTTCTTCTGCTGCATGAGGTAGAGGATGGACGTGATGTCGGTGCTGACGGCCTGGTTGAAGTTGTTGGTGAAGGCTTCGCGGTAGATGTAGGAACTGAGGTACTCGGCGTCGCCGACGCCGCGGATGTTCGGTGTGAGTTGGCGGCGGAAGCTGGAGGTAATGTCGGTCCCGCTCTGGTTGTTGAAGATGGTGACGCTCTGGCCGGCAGCGTTGACCCCAGGCGAGCTAAAGCCTTTGTCCTGCAGGGCGGAGAAGTGGGCGTTGAAGAAGTTATCGCCCGCGCCACGGTAGCGGAAGGTCCCGTTCTCTGAGAACCCGCGCAGCGAGTAGTAGATGGTGCCGATGGTGAGATCGGCGGACCGGCCGAGCACGAGGTAAAGCTGCTCACCGATGGTGAGGCCCTTATTGCCGGTATCTTTGCTGGCGCTGGAATAGCCCAGCTCTGGAATCAGCAGGCCGGACTGGCGCTGCTGATTGTCCACCGGATGCGTGACATAGGGAAGAAAGAAAACCGGCAGCCCGAGGAGCTTGAACGTGGAGTTGGCTGCCTTCGCCTGGCCGTCGTTCAGCGCAATTTTGCCGGCGAAGAGCTGCCAATCCGGGTGCGGCAGAAGGCACGTGGTCACGGAACCGTTGTAGATGGTGTAGTCGGTGGGGCCAGTCTTCACGACCAGTCGGCCTTCGAAGACGAAGGGATTGGAGTTCTGGTAACCCGGGATGTGAGAGACGTTGTTGGGTGTCGCGATGCCGGCGTTGGTGGCTTTGAGGGTTGGCTCCGCGTAGTTGCGGAAGAGGCCAACGGAACCGCGCACATCGAAGAAGCGGCCGGTCTGGGTGCGCAGGTTGTAGATGGCGCGGGAGGCGGTGATGTGTTCGTCGTTCGTGCCGCCGGAAAGCTCAACGTTGCCTTCGGCGGTAACGGTATCCGTGGCGTGGTCATAGGTGATGGAGTCGGCGCGCAGGACGTGGTCGCCGTACGTGACGACGACATTGCCCGAGGCATAGCCGATCTCCCCGTGGCGGGTCTGGGGACCATCGCTGTCGATCGTGGCGAGTTCCGGGGCCTTGTCGGGAGGCAGCAGAGAGGCGTGGGGTATCGTTGAAAGATCGGGTGCTTGTCCGTCAGATTGCACGTTCTGATTTGGGACGGCTGCCGTGGGGGGTTCCTCGGGCGTTACGTCCTGTGCATGCAGATGTTGATGCATCGCGCCCACGAGGATGGTACTTATGAACAGAGGGATCAACCGAAGCATCTTTCCTGACGACCGGAAACGAACCCTGGCGCGACCGCTGGGATTGAGAATGCCGAGAGCTTGGATGAGACGGTCCACTACCTTTGAGATTAGACGATTCCCAGTCGCCGCTGGTTATGATGGGTGAATTTGGGCTGTAGACGTAAGGAACAAGCAATGATGAGCAGTGCAGCACAACGCGATGAGACGTCCACCAACTATCAACCGGAATCAACGGAGGGTGGGTCCGCGCTGAAGCATTTGGCGGCGGAACGGTTGGCGGCGCATCGCAATCGGCGGGCAGTGGTGGAAGGTCGCGAGGCGCAGGTGCGTCGCGAGCAGGTCGAGTTGCAGGCGGCAGTTCGTCTGCAGGCGAGGCGCGAGGCTGCGCGCGCAGAAGGCCATCCGGAGGTGTCGCGCGTGCGCGAGGCGGTAGCCGCGCGGTATCAGCACAGTTTGAGCTACGGCGACTTTCTCGCCGCCGAGGCGCAGCGCGCCATCGCGCAGGCGCAGGCAGAGGCAGAAGTTGCCGCACGCAATGCGAAGGCCATTGAGGCCACCCAGCGGCAGTTGCTGGAAGAAATTGAGCAGTGGAACCAGCCGGAGATGGCGGTTCCCGGCGCTGAGGCAGAGGCGTTCTTGGCCGAGATGCCCGTGCTAGCGATCGTTGAACCCAAGGAAGAGATTGCGCGGATTGCCGTAGATCCCGCAGCCGCCCAGCGCGCGAAGAGGAAAGCGCGCGAAGAGGCGAGCCTCGATTTTGCGGCGAGGCCGCAGCCCATGGCCCCGCTCACACTGGCGCAGCTACAAGTTCGTTTGCCGGAAGCGGTCGACTGGACGCCGCGGGTGGAAACTCAGCGGATCCCCTCGGCGCGCGTGCAGGGTGGGGCGGAAGAGCTTGCCGAGTTGGACGAGGAAATTGAGTTTCGCCTGGCTCCCGAGTTCGATGCCCTGGTGCTGGAGACGCAGTCGATTCCCGGCAACATCATCGAGTTCCCGCGCGAGTTGGTTGCGTCGCGCAAGGCACGCCCGCGGCTGGCGGAAGGCCCGCTGTTGGAAGATGGAACGCCCGAGCCGCAGCTGCGAATCTTCGAGGTAGAGCCGGCGCAGATTTCTATGGAGCCTGAGAGTTTGGTACTGGCAGAAGCGCCGGAGTGGCAGGGATTGTTGCTCGGCGCAGGGCAAGCGGCCGAAACGCGCGCAACGTTGTCTCGGCAACTCGAGGCGCAGCTGCAGCTCGACCAGCAAACGTATGCGGCTCCTGTGTCGCGGCGAGCGCTGGCAGCGACGATTGACGCGCTATTCGTGGCATGCGGCCTGGCGGCATTTGCTGCGGCTGTCGTGAAATTAGCCGGACCCGCGCTCCACGATTTGCCCCGACCGTTAGCGGGAGCATCGGCTGCAGGTACGTTTATGTTCTTCGTGGTGATCTATCACTTGTTGTTCTTTACGTTGAACGATGCGACGCCGGGAATGCGTATAGCGCGGATCGCGTTCTGTACGTTTCGCGAAGGCAATCCATCGCGCCGCGCGCTCCGCCGCCGGTTGGTGTCGACTGCGCTGGCCGCATGCCCGCTGGGCCTGGGGTTGGTATGGATGATGTTGGATAGCGACCGCCTAGGGTGGCACGATCGCATGTCTCGCATGTATCCGCGCGCGTACTAACGGCTAGTGTCTCTGCGGGTCCGGCGGCATCGCCATGCCTGCCTGGATCCACTGCGCGATGGTGGCAATGTCTGCGTCCGAAAGCTTCTGATGAGGAGGCGGCGGCATGGGCATGGGGTCGTCCGCAGGTCCCTCGTGACGGATTAAGTGAACGAGAAGTGACTGTGCAGCGTTACCGGGAACGACGACGGCGCCATCCATGCCTCCCTTGAGCAGGCCAGCGCGGGTGGCGATGCTGAGGTGGCCACGATGATTCATGCCACCGTGGCAGCGATAGCAATGGCTTTCGAAGATGGGCCGCACGCGCTGCTTGTAAAACGCGACGCTATTCGGGGCAGGGTCAGACTGCGCAGCAACACTGCGCGGTTGCCAGAGCGTCGCAGCGGCGAATAAGAGAGCGGCCACTGCGAGTGCGACAAGGTTGCAGCTGAGGCGAAGGCGGAAGGCTGGGCGTGCATCAGCGGAAGGCTGGTTATGCATCATGAATCAAATCTCCGTGCTGCACCCAATGTATCGCGGGTGCGCGCGAAGATCCAAGGCGGCAAATGCGTGTGAGAAGAGGTGTGATTCGCTGCGAGCATCTGCATCGCTACTATCGCGCCGATAGTCTGGGGCATAGGCTTAAGAAGCTCGGCGGCTTCGCGGCCACCTTAAAAATTTGTGATGATGATGACGCAGTGGGGCCCCGCTCAACCGGAAGTCGGCGCACGCGCAAGGAAGTTTGCGCGCGTTGCAAGACGGATCACCTTGTTGAGCTTGTTGTTGGCGTTCGCGATCGGCCAGGCGCCGGCGGAAACGTATACGCCGCACGCTCGCCGCGCCGCGTCGCGATCCGTCAGCGCGCACCCTGTGACGCATCACGCGAGTACTCACGCAGCTACGGCGCATGCTGGAAGAGTTGCGGCCCCGCGGGTCTCCGGCGCAAGCGGTCGCCGTGCACGGGGATCGGCAAAGGCTGAGCTGGTGAGAGAGCCCATTGCTCAGCAAAGAATGAACACTCGGAAGAGGCGTTCGTCGCACTCTGCTCCGGCAGCTTTGCCCGCCATGCGTCGCGCAAACAGCCGTCAGCAACGGAGCGCGCATGGGCATCGCCGCAACCAGCCTGAGGTTGTCGCACAAGCGGCTCGCCGACAAGCGCAACCCACAAATACATCCAGTGATGCCGCCTTGACCGTGAGCGATTTTGCACGTGCGGCGGGTTCGCGCGGCGTGTATGCCAGCGGCATGGCGCAGCCAGACCAGAGTGTGGACTCCGTGACCGCGACGGTTGACGCGTCGGCTGCGCGGCGATTGCCCGCGCCGCTGCAGCGGAGCGCGCCATCGGATCTGGTGGGGGCACCGCTGACTGCGACTTCGGGCGCACCATCTCGGACGACCACACATGCTGCCGCCCCACCGATTTCGCACGAAGAGCTCGCGGAAGAAGTCGCGCAGCCTGCGGTGTTGCCCGGAATCTATCGCTACGGACGGCTCGTTGTCCCGCCGCCGATGCGCGGAACCCGCGAGATCCTTGTGCACCAGAATCTGATTGCCGACGAGGAAGGTCTCAGCCGCATTCAGGATAATGACGATTTACGCCGCATGAGGGCGGACCGGATGCTGGTGGATTTCCCGGAGAATGCCAGCCTGCGCGTCAATCCTGAGCTTGCGGGCGATCGTCGTTGCGCGCGACCCTGGGCAGTGCGTTTTGCGGCGGACATGGCGCGCGCCTACTACTCGCAATTCCATCAACCGCTACAGGTGAATTCCGCAGTGCGCACGGTGGATTACCAGATTCGGCTGCGGCGCGTGAACGGAAACGCTGCCGGCATTGGCGGGGAGATGGCCTCGCCCCATTTGACCGGCGAGGCGCTGGATTTTGGCAAACGCGACATGAGTACCGCGGAGATTGCGTGGATGCGCACCTACTTGCGACCGCTGATGCAGGCCGGCAAAGTCGACGTGGAAGAAGAGTTCCAGCAGGCCTGCTTCCACATCAGCGTATACCGTTTGTACGCTCCGGATATGCTTTCGCCACGGCGTGTGGCGCGGAGGGACGATGCTCAATTGCAATCGACGGGCGTCAGCCGGACGCGGATGGATGTGGACCAGTAATACCGATTGTCGCGAGAATTCAGGGCGGCCGCAACAATGCAGCCGCCCCATTTCTTGCTTACTCGTTCGGGTTCGGTGGAACCTGTTCGCCCTTCGCACGGGCTTCCGACAGGGCGATTGCGATGGCCTGTTTCGGGTTGGTGACTTTCTTTCCGCTGCGGCCGCTCTTCAGTTTGCCCTGATGCATTTCGTGCATCTCGGTCTGAACCTGCTTGCCGACGCCGGGCCCGAACTTGCGTCCAGACTTCTTCGCGGAAGACTTCTTGGGTGCGATTTTCTTGGGTACAGTTTTCTTTGCCAGAGTCTTTTTGGCTGTTGCCTTCTTCGCGGGCGACTTCTTTACTGCGGACTTCTTTGCTGCCTTTTTGGTTGCCATTCGCTGAAACCTCCCGAAGGTTTGAGCACAAGTGCACAAACTTCGTTGCATCAGGAGGTGCGCGGTTTCCGCAGAATCATGTACCCACCAATGATGAGGCCGATACCGAGGGCAACGTAGAAGACGCGGCTGTGCGAGCGGTCGAGGTTGCCATCGCGCCATGCGGCGTAGGTAAGGTTCAGGTCAGACGCGAGGCCGGGAATGGTCACCGCGTTGAAGGCGGTTGCGGGATCGGCGCCAGGCGCGACGGGTAGCGAACCGAAGATGCGCTCAGGCTGTGGTGTCGCGCCGTCGCGGTCCTTGGGAATGGCCGCGATGAGCGCGTTGATTTCGGAGTCGCGCGGGTCGTTGAAGAAGGAGGCGTCGGCAGTGTTGGGAAAGAGCGTGACCTTGCCGGTGAGCTTGTGCTCGATGGCGGAAACGCCGTCCTGGCACACGCCGAGTGCGTAGTATCCGCCAAAGGGAATTGTGGGATGGGCGGCGTGGAGATGCATGTAGGCGACGGTCATCAGCCCAGCCAGCCGCGTGACCTCGATAGCCTGCGCGCCGGTGTATTCGTGGGCGTTCCGCTTCAGGACCCAGGGCTGGTCGAGGGTGTCCATCACGCGCCATTCGGCCTTGCCGTCGATCCCGAAGTAATAACTGATGTCAGCGTTTACGAGCGGTCCATGAATGTGCCATTCGTACTCGGCGTGGGAGACCGGGACGAGCAGGTGGCGGTGGCCGGAGTGCGGAACGAGGATGCCGGAGTCAAACCAGAAGGGCGCCATCACATCTTGGCCGTTGAAGTGGAGGTGGGCGAAGTTGGCGAAGTAGCGTGCGTCGTTGACGGTGACGGTGTGGCCGGTGGATTGCAGCGCCTCGATGAAGTCTTCAGGATCGCCGTACGTTGCGATCATCTTGTAGACAACGGGGCGACCGGCTGGTTTCTGCAGAGGGAGGCCATCGTCGATCATGCTGAGGAATGGACTCTTCACTTGAAAGCGCTTCGCTCCATCGAGCTTGTTGGCGGCGAGTCGATTCAGCAGATCCGCAAGCCGCTGGGATTCGGCGTGCTCGGGCGCAAGATTGTTGGGACCGTCGCCGCGAGTGACGCCATCGCCGAGAGGGGTGACGAGGCCGTTGGTCGAGAAGGGCGGGAGCGTCGAGGGCTGGTCGAGCGAGACGGTCTCGGCTTTATCGAGCGTGTATGGGCCGAGGTCGAGATACTGCGAAGCCTGTGCTGTGGACGGCGGCGCGCCGGGATGAACGGCGGAGGCGTTCTCGAGCTTCTGATCCTTGCCGGCGAGGTGTCCTACGACGCGGACGGTGGGGTTAATCTCGCGCATAGTCCAGCCCGGAAAGCGGTCGAGGCCCTGCCAATCGCTCCCGAGGATCCGCTTGCGAAGCTCGTCGATGAGCCGGGGAGTCAGAAGCGCTGGGCCTTTCTTGCCTCCCTTGTCGATCTGGTCGAGCAGGGCGTTGGTAAACCCAGGCCGCGCGGAGAGTTGGCGCATCACTTCCGACAAAAGCACCGTGTTCGGCGGCATCGGCGCCTCAGGGACGACGTACGTGCGATGGCAGCCGGAAAGGCTGAGGATGATGCCGAAGAGCGCGAGCTTGCGAGTGAGGCGCATAAAGGAGTTAGACGCAGCCTGGACGCTCTGCGAATGTGTTGCATCGGCGTCGATGGCTGGAACATCTATCGAGTACGTGGCATTGCATCGTTTGCGCGCGCAAGGGGGCCGCAGGTTGGCCAAGGTGTTCTCATGAACGGCGCGGCGCAACTAACCTATTCAAGTATCGGGTTGGCCGTGTTCGCTCAGCAGTTTGGCCTTCCCGTACCCGCGATGCTGCTGCTCATGGCGGCTGGAACGCTGGCGAGGCAGGGACAGTTGCACCTGTCCCTGGTGCTGCTCTCCGCCATTGTGGGGTGCCTGGCCGCCGACGGCTTCTGGTTCTGGTTGGGCCGACGCTGGGGATCGAGAGTCATCCGCGCGGTTTGCAGCCTCACCTGGGACCCCCAACGGAGCCGTGAGCGTTCGCATCGCATCTTCGCTCGCTGGGGATTGCGCCTGTTGCTGATTGCGAAGTTTATTCCGGGGCTGGACGGCGTTTCGCCCCCGTTGGCCGGAACGGAAGGTTCGTCAGTGAAGGGGTTTGTGGCGTATGACGCGACAGGCTCGCTGCTATGGAGCTCGGCGTATGCGCTGCTGGGCTTTGCCTTTGCAAACCAATTCGATGGCGTCATCCGCATGATCGAGCGCTTTGGAACGATGTTGGCGCTGGTGGTGGGCATACCCCTGCTCCTGTATGTGGCGCTGCGAGCGCTCTATGTTTGGCGGGTGATTCGGCAGCTTCGGCTGCGGCGGATGAGTCCTGCCATGCTGCAGCAGAAGATGGACGAGTCCGGAAAGATTGCGATCTTCGATCTGCTCAACTATGAGGCGCGTGAGGATGGCGTGGCAGGGATACCAGGGTCGGTGCGTGTAGACCCGACGAGAATGCGCAAATCCCCGCGCGTGAGTATCCCTGACGGCGTAAGCGTGGTCCTGTACTGCTCGTCGAAGAACGAATTTGCCAGCGCGCGGGTGGCCGAGGCGCTGAGGAAGCGGGGAATGTTTGAGGTCTGGGTACTTGAGGGTGGGCTCGAGGCTTGGGTGCAGGAGGGACGACCCGTTACGACTGACTTCCAGTCGCCGGAAGAGGCGGCAGCGCGGTTGGGAATTGTCTTGCCAGAGGGTGCGTAGCTCAGTTTAGGGAGTGGTCGACTCCCAGTCCGCGATGCGGAAGTGGCCGCTGGCGTGGAGCAAGCTCATCAAGTACAGCATGCCGTCGAAGTAGCGCTGCTCGCCGTTGGGGATGGGCGTGCGCCAGAGTTCGTCGACGAAGGCTTTCTCGTTGGCGCCGGGAGTGGCCGCGAGGCCAGCAACCATGCTCGCCGCAAGCATCCCCGTCGAGTGGCGGATCGAGAGCGGCTTGCCCTCGAGCGTGTAGCGGTCTACGAAGAAGCTGATGCCTTGCGAGATCAGGAAAGCCTGGAGGTGGTCGGAGAGCACCGTTTCGCGCGGATCTTTGTGCCACCAGCTCGCGTCGACCGACCAGTTACTGGCAGTGCGCCACGAGTCGTAGCTGAACGGAACTGGCTGTCCGCGGTCCGGGCCGTAGCTCTCGCTCATCGGGCTGCAGTCGAAGTGGCTGCGGTCCGGCGCCAGGCCGGTTTGCGGGTTGGCAACGCAACTGAAAAAGCTGCGGCTGACGTCGGCGGCCTTGAGCCAGAAGCTGCGATCTTCCGCCGGACCCCAGCGGGCGAAGAGCTCGTAAAAGGCGGGAAGGTGATAGCTGGCGTCGGTGAAGTTGCCGTACGGGCCGGGAACGAACTGGACCATGGTGTGGGCTTCGTCCATCATGGGGCCGCTTGTTTCGGGGCGGTCGGCGCTCGGGTGAAAGTGCGGGTCAGGCGGCGGAGTCTTGCCTTCGCCTTTCAGCTCGATCGCAACGTTGTGGTCAGCTTGGGCGCGCTCGGTGTTGTTCGGGCTGGCGAGCACGGCGCCGTCATAGGCAAACGGTGGATCGTCTGGGTGGATGCGGAAGGGGCCGGTGGCAGTCTCGACGGGATGGTGCCGCATGAGGCGAAGAATGCGTTCGGCCTGCGCTTGGTAGTCGTAGAGGCCGTGGCCGCCGGGCCAGCGCCGTGCCGCGAAAAGCAGCGCCATCGCGTAATACTCTTCACCGTCGGGCGCTGGGCCGGTGGAGCGCGGCGTGCCATCCGTGTTCATCGACCAGGCAAAGTAACCGTGGTTGGGATTCTTCGGATCGGTGATGAGCATGTACGTGTTCGACCAGTTCCAGAGCGCGTCGAACTCGCGCTTGTGGCCAAGCTGCACGGCGATCATCATGCCATAGCTCATGCCCTCGGTGCGGGCGTCGTTGTTGGCCCAATCGGTCATGTAAGCGAGCGGGCCGTTTGCATTACTGCCAGCCTCAAAATAGACGCGCTCCGTGAGGGCATCGCCGTGGAAGAGTTGCTGGAATGCGCGGTCGATCTTCCCCTGCGTGTCGGAGGGCGCGTGTCCAGCTTCGGCGAAGAGGTCGCGATAATGGTGCGTGGCATAGGCACCGGAGCCGTCGGTTGGGGTTTGGGCGAGGGCGGGGAGGGTGAGGAGAGCGAGGAAAAGGGTGAAGAGTTTCACCGCGTCATTAAAGCATGCCGGAATATCGAAAGGACAGTGTTAAAGCGGATTAGTTGTCAGTTTGGAGCCCCGGTCGAATTTGGGGGCTGTCACCAAGAGTTCCGGATCGTTGGAAATCAGATCTTTGCCAGTCACGGGCGAAGTGCGTTCTTTCATGTTGAGTTCATTGACGATGTGAACCTGGCCGCTGATTTGGAGAGGGGACGTCGTCGCATCGAGTTGAAGTTTGAAGACGAGGGCAGAGATCTCATGATCGGAGAGGGCTGATCCTCCATGGTGGCAGCTGCCCGCCAAAGAGGATTGCCAGTCGCCGGCGTTTTCAATATTGATTGTCCAATCGATTGGCATCCCCACCAAGGAAACAAATTCCGCGCCGGCAGCGTGAATCTCGATTCCATAAATCCTCTCTCTGGGGGCGAGCGCCGGAGTTCGCAAATGAAAACTGGTAAACACCTTTGGAGGTGGCACCGGAGCATGGTGTTGCGCGCACAGGGTCAAACTCAGAGCGAGGACCACTGCACGTATCGGGCTGATTCGGGCCATCATTCAGGCGTCGAGCTTTTTGACGACGAGTTCGTTGAGGAGGGCGGGGTTGGCCTGGCCCTTGCTGACGCGCATGACCTGGCCTACGAAGAACGCGGCTACCGTGCGCTTGCCGCCTTTGAATTGGGCTACCTGCGCGGGGTTCGCGGCGATGACCTCGTCGATCATAGCCTCGATGGCGGAGGTGTCGGAGATCTGCTGCGGCTTGTCGCGGTCGTAGACGAAGGGGAAGTCGCGGCCCTCGGTGAAGCAGGTGTCTAACAGTTGTTTGAGCTGCTTGGAAGAAATCTCCCCAGCTTCCGCGAGGTCGGCGGCAAGGACGAGTCCGTCAAGCGAGACCGGGCTCTTGTCTAGCGTAATCTCCGCGGCGCGAAGGCGCATTGTGATCTCGCTCAGCAGGATCGCGGCAACGCGCTTAGGCGACTTCGCGGCCTTTGCGGCGGACTCAAAAAAGTCGCCCAGCGTGCGGTCCGTCGTAAGCGTTGCGGCGTCCTGCGCACTCACTCCGTAGTCGGTAACAAGGCGCGCTCGACGAGCTTCGGGAAGTTCGGGCATGGCCGCGAGAATCTGCTTCTGCCACTCCGCGCCGACGACCAGCGGCGGAAGATCCGGCTCAGGAAAGTAGCGATAGTCGTGCGCCTGCTCTTTGCTGCGCATGGAATAGGTGCGGCCTTCGCCGTTATTCCAAAGCCGAGACTCCTGCACCACGCGGCCGCCGTCTTCGATCACGCCAATCTGGCGCTCAATCTCGTACTCCAGCGCGGCGCGAATGTAGCGGAAGCTGTTGACATTCTTCACTTCGGCCTTGGTCCCGTACTGCGCGGCGCCCTTCAGCATCACGCTCACGTTGGCGTCGCAGCGCAGCGAACCCTCTTCCATGTTGCAGTCCGAAACGCCCGTGTAGAGCAGGATCTCCTTGAGCTTGGTGAGGTACTCGAAGGCCTCGTCGGGGGTGCGAAGATCAGGCTCGGAGACAATCTCGATCAGCGGCGTGCCGCAGCGGTTGAGGTCGATGTAGGTTCGGCTGGCTGAGTCGGGAAAGCCGTCGTGCAGGCTCTTTCCGGCATCCTCTTCCAGATGCAGCCGCGTCACGCCGATGCGCTTGGGCGCGCCGGTGGCATCGGGAACAACAATCTCGCCGTCCTCAGCAATGGGCTTGTCGAACTGCGAGATCTGGTAGCCCTTCGGCGAGTCCGGATAAAAGTAATTTTTGCGCGAAAAAATGCTGGTCTCGCGAATCGTGCACCCGATCGCTTTGGCCGCAAGCACCGCAAACTCCACGGCCTGCTTGTTCAGGAAAGGCAGAGCGCCGGGCAGCCCGAGGCACACCGGGCAGACGTGCGTATTCGGCTCGCCGCCATACTCGTTCCTGCAGCCACAAAAGGCTTTGGATTTGGTCAGCAGCTGGACGTGAACCTCCAGGCCGATGACGGGCTGATACTTGGCGAGGACTTCCGGCGAGACTGCGAGGGCTGCTGACATGGCTTAGTCGAGTGTAACAATTGGTGCGGGCTGCGTACTTGCGTTACCGTCTTCAGCGGCCGGCTCATCCAGGAACGAGATACTCTTGATATTCGACGCCTTCGTAAGCAGCACGCCGAGCCCGGGGA